>Ga0209694_1001770_pt1 | contig 21111 bp, 13 predicted proteins | sample GluameincwithD2O_FD_187499 | JGI IMG/M metagenome (GOLD analysis project Ga0209694, IMG submission 187499) | Mouse cecum microbial communities from Vienna, Austria - Glucosamine amended microcosms incubated with D2O (SPAdes) (version 2) | ecosystem: Host-associated > Mammals > Digestive system >... | reverse complement strand
CTTTCCGGGCTCTTTTTCGCCCTGATTGGGAGTCTATCTTTTTCCCTTCACCTCCGCCACTAAACTACATTTTTTCCTCGGCGTTTTTTTACATTTTATCACTGGCGATGACAGGGGATGTCGGCACAGCAACTTCAATGGTCAGCGTGACTGCCGGGGCATCTATCGTGCGGATGACGGTCTTTGTCTGCTCCGGAGGCCAAGGCGCGACCATGCGCGTACAGTCCATAACCGCTTTGACCTGACCTCTCCGAAGCACATCGTCTTTTCCAAACGGAAGCTCGACCCAATCTCCGACCTTGAGCGGCAAGCCGCCGGTCAGATACGCATACGGGCGGCGCGTTCCCTGCACCTGAACAGAGCAATAGTGATACACTGTGCCGTCATCAGGCTTCGTGTCTGCAATGGGCTTGCTGGGATTAGATCGCGGCTTTGACCTTCCAGAAGACGGCACTACGGTGAAAACTCGCTTGAGCCGCTTCTCCCAGTTTTCTTCAAGGGAGGGATTCTTCAACGCGAGTTCAAGGCAATGCTGTCCTAATATTTCTTGCCCGTAGTCACGACAAGCATTCAGAACATCAAGCTGTAATCTGCCTATGGATGCGCTCTCAAAAATCTGCGATACAAACCTCTCGTCATCCAGCGCGGTCAAAAGCAGCAGCACTTGATCATGGCTTGGAGAATCCAGCCAATCCCAATCCGGGAGAAGTTTTTCGGCAGTTTTAGCGTTGGCTTTCAGAGACGGCTCCGCGATGTCCAGAAGGCTTCGCCACATCTGGATGCCTTTTGCCGTGCTGCTTGCGAACACATCATCCAGAATGGACTCCCATGACAATTCATCGAAATCCTCGGCGGTTTCATGCGGGACTTCCTCCGGATATTCGACCAAGAGGATTTCACGGCAAATATCCTCGTAATCCGGAAACTTGCCCTGCGCCAAAAGACGTTTTGCTCGTTTTATGTCCGGATGCAGTAGCACCTTGTTTTGCCAATGCGTGTTATAGGCTTCTTCCAGCGTATTCCGGTAGTCCTGCGCTTCACCCATTTCCTCATCCTTTTTCCCGCCAAAGTAGGCATAGGCGGAGGACAACTCGGAGAAAAGCTCAAACAAGCCGTCCGGATCGACGTGGTTATAGTAGTCTTCCACCGGGCGCGTCGAGAGCAGTTCCGTCCAGAACGTGCCGCAGTCCGTTTCGGAAAGGGCTGCTTCTTCGCGGAACAGAACGCCACGTTTTGCATCACGCATGATCTCTTCTGCGTTTTCGCCCAGATTCAGGTCGGTGGTTGTAGTCAGAAAAGTTCGCAGTTCCTCCGCCTTTTTCTCGTCAGGCAAAGCTCCCGCGTTCTGGATTCCGGTGGAAATGTTGTGCAGCAGCGCTTTTCCGAGAAGCTGAGAAAGCACGGTGTTCTTGGGCGCAAGCTGACCCAGCGCCTTTTTCAGATCGTTCCACGTTTCGGGTAGATCGACGTGGTAGACGAAGGAAAGCGTCAATGTGATCTCCGGTTGCTGTAACGGCGTCCTTTTTAGACTTCCAGAATCCCCACACCAGCCGCATTCCCAAGATGATCCGCGTATCATAACTGGACTTCCGCACCACGGACAGCGCATATTGTTCTCACCCCTTTTGATCGGATTTACTCAACGCCCAATGCCTTATATACCGCGTCTTCTGCGCTCTGATAGAACACAAGATTAAAGCAGCCGATCAAATCTGCTGGGACAAGTCCAAGGTCAGCCGCCGATGTAATAGGCAGCAGCACCTTCTTTGCGCCACTATCAAGGCAGACCTGAAGCGCGTTTGCAAGCTCGTCCACCTTGAGCATGGTTCCCGCAATGCTGATTTCGCCCAGCACCGCAAGACTGCTGAGAGTCGGCTTTCCAAGCGCAATCGAACAGAGCGCAATCAGCGTGGGAAGCGCAAGTTTTTCGGTCATACCGATGCCCTGCAAATCCTGATAGTTGATGATATAGTCCTTTGTTGTCGTGCTGATCGCGCCGCTGATGCGGTTGCCGTTTGCTTTCAGATAGTTGAAGGCGGTATTTGCTGCTTCCTTACACTTGCCATCAGAGTTTAGTCCCGTCCGATCAAACTTGCCGTTGCCGGGAAGCATCTGCGATTCCAGGCGGAAGACGCCAATCATGCCGCTCTTTCCCTGTGAAACCGTGTAAACCTGACCGGGATTGCACATTCCTTCGGGGATCAGTTTTCCGCCGCCCTGTTCGGGGACAGAGACGAAATGTTCCTCAAAGGTATCGTTGTCAATGTACGAAAAATTGACATCGTAGAACTCCATGCCGCCCAGCTTTTTGAGCTGTTCCTTGACGCGGCGGCGCATTTCAAGCGCAAACTTGAGGATCTCTTCAAGCTGTTCCTTCGTGAACTCCCCGTCAGGATAAAGCAGTTTGATCATGCCGCCAACCATCTTGCGGACGGCAATGGTGTCGCGCTGATTGAGGTTCTTGCCAAGACGGAAATACTTGTCCAGCGCATCGCCGTGCTGTTCCTTGCGAAGCTCCCGGATAAACTCTGCCAGATAGTCGGTGATGAAGCCGTAGTCGTCGGTGAAATGCTCCGGACGGAACTTCGGTACCTCCCAGCCGGGAATATAGCAGTGCATACGGTCAAGGAACGCCGTATCCGTTCCCATTTCGGGAGGGAACGGGTCAAAGAGGCTGGACGTTTTGAGAAGCACATCCACGCTCTGATTGATGTTGCCGACAAAGACCATTGATGCGGTCGCAGCTTTTTCTTCCTTTCCACGGGCGAAGGAACCGGACGCCATATAGTCCTTCATGATCTGGATGCCGTCTTTGTCCTTGAAATTGATACCGGCAACCTCGTCAAACGCCACGCAGTCCCACAAGCCGACCAAGCCGACCGTTTTTCTGCCCATGTTGTAGAACAGGTTCGCAACGGTAGTCTGACCGCCGGAAACAAGGATGCTGTTCGGGGAGATTTCTTTGTAGATATGGGATTTGCCGGTGCTTCGCGGACCTAACTCACAGAGGTTGAAGTTGTTCTCAACAAGCGGCAGCATACGGGCAAGCAGCAGCCAGCGTTCGCGGTCATTCAGCTTATCCGGCTCATAACCGCAGGAGCGCAGCATGATCTCAAGCCACTCTTCTTCGGTGAAGTTCTTTCTGCCTTCCTTCAATTCCTCAATGTCCACATGGGGCATCTGGATTGGCGTCAGCTTGCGGATGTGGATGGGAGAGGCATTTTTCTCTTCTTCCAGAAACTCATATTCGAGCTGCACAATGCACCAGATACCGCCGCAGAGCAGCCGGTCAAACTTTGCGGGATAGTCCTCTGAAATGGGAATACTCTTGATACCAAGGTTGGAGAACTCCGCCTCATAGGTATCTTTTTTCATATTCAGATTGACAGTGATCTTGTCGATGACCGTGTGCATCCCACGCTGACGAAGCATGGAGAGGATCTTCTGCGCCTCGTCCGGACGGACATAGTTGTCCGCCAAGATGCGCTTGACGTTCTCCACGCCGGTCTCGATGACCTCTGGATCATCCGAGCTGCAATACTGACCAAGCAAAAACTCAAGGACATAGACCGGCACATTTGCGCCTTCCTTGATCTTCTTCGTCAGGTCTTTCCGGACGATCTTTCCGTCAAAGAACTGCCGCAGTTTTCGGTCGATCACTGCGTTTTTATCGCCGGTTTCTCCGGTCTTCATCTGCTCATCCATTCTTTTCACCGCACAGGTCAAAGCCAAAGTCATCAGCAAAAGCAATGTCGATGTGGAACTCAATCTCTTCCACGTCAATCTCGTTTGCGATCACCAGACGGTAGACTTTCTTCTTATCATACGTTCCGGCTTTCAGATTGAACCGGACGCGGAACACGCGATCTGCTGCGTTGTCGCTGGTCTTGTCCGCGATGACCGTCTGCCGGTCACTGATCACTACACCCTCATCGTCCGTCATGTAGATGGAGTAGGTGCAGGGTTGGATCTTATCGCCCACGGGCTGACGCTGGTGGAACTCCAACGAGAAGATCAGGTTGGAAATCTTGCGGCTTTCGCTCAGGAGCTTCAGCTCCGCGTTCTTCACCTCGACGTAATTCTTATTGCTCGTGCGGAGGTTCTTGAAGGCAATCACAGGCACAACAAGCTCCTGCAAGCTGATACCGCCGTGAACATAGTTTTCACCGCCGCCCTGAACCTTCATGCGGATGGTGTCCTGCGGGGCATAGCCCTTGACAGGAGTTCCATCCAGCTCCCGTTCCAGATTGACGGGAAGCAGGAAATCAGCAGTTGTGTCAGGAGCAGTCAGCGCATAACGCCTTCCAAGCTCATACACGTTGCCAGAGAAGGCTTTCCGGTCAATTTTGTCGCTCTCATTCAGAGGCTTATAGGTATAGAGGAAGCCGTGATCTGCCGTGATGAAAATGTTCGTTCCGCTCAGTTCGTTCACGATGATACGCAGAATGCCGGAAAGCTCCTGAATTGCCGTCTCACAGGCGTCAAAGACTTTGGACTCCGTAGGGGCTTTGTCTCCGATGGCGTCGATGGAGTTGTGATAGATGTAGATCACATCTTTTCCGGCAACCAACTCCCGCCGTTCATCCTTCTTCATGTTCAGAAGGTCATTGTATTGAATGGCAACGCTGGCTTTCGGCGTCGCGTTCAGGATCGTGTTTCGCTCCACGGTGGAACGGGTGGGATTCCTGTCAACGAGAACATCCATACTGTCGTTCACAGAAATGCTCTTTGCCGGAAGAAGGGCTGCCATACCAAACTTCGTGATGGACGGGAAGATCGCCTGCATCGACTCCAATTCGGCAGTTCCCTTTGTGGTGCGGACAATGCGCTCGGAAAGTTCGGAGGCAACCTCATAGCGAAGCGCATCCGAGATGACCACAAATGCGCGGGTGTTCTTACTGCTTGCGAGAGCGACATATCTCTTATAGAAATCCCGCTGCTTCTCGATCTCTGAGATGTAGCCAAGCGTAGCAAGGTCATCTGCCGCTGCGTTTGTCCAGCAAGCGGTCAGTTCCCGCAGGAACCAGTTCTGATACAGTGCCTCGACAAACTCCGTCGAGTGCTTCAAGCCGTCTTCCAGAATGTCATTTGCATTCTTGAGGGAGTTGCCGAAGGCATAATGAAAGTGGCGATAGTAGGCATCCATACGGTAGAGATCACTCGTATAGAGCTTCCAGATTTTCTTCGGCTCGACGATATGGAATCCGCCGCCGTGTTCCTGATAGAAGGTCTGCATCTTTCCGATGAAGAAAAGGCAGTCAAAGTAATCCGAAAACCGCTTGTACCATCCGGCTGTCCGTCTGTTTTCACAGACCTTCCTAATGAGATCGATCTTCACAACATGGTCGCTGATCTCCGCGAAGAGCTGTTTCAGGATGCTCTCGTTGATGCACGGGAAGACGTCTCCCGTAACCAGCGTTTCCGGCTCAAATTTGTCAAAGCGCGCCGGGAGCTGCAATTCGTTCTCCACGGTGCGGCACAGCTCATACAAGTCTTCGTTATCCTCGCGGGAACGCCATTCATGGACGATGCTGTAACAGTACGCCTTGTTGGTCTCAGAAACGAAACGCTCCAAGCCTTTCAGGACGGAGGCGTTCATCGTCTGAGAAAGTGCAGTCAGCAGAACGTGCGCTGCAAAGTAACCCAGAGGCTTGTCCTCTTCCTCGATGTAGCCGGTGTACTTCCGCGCAAGCTGCCAGAAGGCTTCAATACTGCCAAACTTGCGGATGTTCTGCAAGACACTGTTTGTCTCCTTATCGAGTCCCGCGGCAAGGACGGCGATGATGACATCCTGCGCGGAACCCTCGCTCAGACCGGCGAGAACCGCCATAATGTCGATGTGGAGTTGGAGGGGTGTCTGATAGTCCCGCCCGATCCTGCGCAGCTTTTGAATACGCTCTTTGCTGTCGAAGAACTTTGCATAGAGCTTGACCGTCTTCCGCATTGCGGCAGACGGCGCGATATTCAGCTCATCCATCTGCATGGAGATAAAATCTGCGCGGAATGGTTCGCTGTAATATTCAATGTCCTGAAGCCAGTTGTCTTCGTCGCTGGTGTATGTAATCGGGCAATAGATAAGATAGTTGCTGTCCAAGTCATCGTGAAGCAGCAGCTTCTTGACGGCAAAATTATTTGTGCCGGTCAGCTTGATGATCTTGACGCCTTCCAAATTCAGCTCGTCAACGTCCTTCTCAAACTCCCGATCCTCATCCTTCCAGAAGACGATCCTGCGGCGATAGAACTCCGGCAAGGGGGCTGCAAAACGCCGTTTCAATTCCCACTGTACTTTTTCATTCTGCATCAGTTATCATCTCCTTCGGTAGTGTGGGGATTTTTTCTAAAAGTGTGCTGCCCATAATTCCTCTATATTGTTCGTACAGATGCCAAGACTTAATTTCATCGCCTTTTGTCCAAGCAGAAACATAGAAATCCTCTGTTTGCAGTGATCTTTTATATCCCTTTGAAGATAACGCTTGAGCATACTCATCTAAGAGGGCAGGAAGTTTTTGCAACGCGAACTCTTCAAAGCAAAGACGATCTGTTTCATCATCGAACAACAAAAAAGCAATACCAGGGCGCATTTTCCATTTTTCGCAGTACCAATTATTTTCGCAACAAGCAAGACAATTCAATAGCTTCCCGTTTATAGAGTCTCTATCGAAAAATAAATATGTCAAAGTCATCTCGTGATTCAGGCGCACTGTGGAAGTTTTCGGAAATGGGATAAGCATTCTATATCCATCGAGATAAATGATTTTCTCCGAATATATGAGCGTCGTGTGATATTTAATTTCAAGATCACTTACTGAAAAACTTGTATCGTGTTGGTGATCAGCAATATTATTCAAAATGCTGTTTCTTTGATACTCTCGTTGATCTTCTATTTCGTTTATTCTGATCTGAAACTCAGGATAAAGCGAGTGGTACTTAAGGTCGCTGTTATTAAAATCCCCAAGCCAGTCATCAGGTGAGTCCAACATCAGAAGCAGTTTTTCTGTAACACTTAGGTCAACACCAAGTCTTTTGCGCCATAAATATTCGATCTTATCAATATCCGCAAATCCCTTTTGAGGAGTGTTCGTATCACCGATGCGTGTATAGATGTGACCTGATTGGACACACCTCTTCCCATCACTAAGTGGCTCGATAAGAAAGTAGGGCGTTTTTCTCGAGTTTTTGATAATTATTACATCGACAAAACGGTTTTCTGTAAAGGGCAATGTCTGAACATAGACAGTTGGTCTAATTCCTCCGCCAAACTTAATATTCTTCAAAAAGTCAATCAAGTTCTGCTGGGATTTGCGATTTTCTTCTGGAACACCTTTAATTTTAACGCCATCTTCATGCTTACTATCACTTACCCCAATAATGAGATAAGCATCCCTATTTGCAAGGTTATTTGCCATACAAATAATGTCGTGAAGAAGATCAGCTTTGTTTTCATGCCACTGAACCTTAAAGTCCCAGTAATCGCCTTCGGTTTTCAGATCAATCAGCTCGCTGATCTCTTCATATAAGCTCATGGTGTGTCTCCTTTATTACTTTATCTTCGCCAGCACGTCGGCAAACAGTTCATAGTTATGCTTCACGCCGTCATCAAGGTCGATCTCGATGTTCTGGTCGGCAAGATGGTGAACCTTTTCCTCGTACTTTTGAAGCTCGGTCGCTTGATCTTGGAACTTCTTCTGCTGCTTGGTCAGCTTTACGCGCTCGGATGCGCTGGCGTGGTCGATGGCGTCACCGAGCTGGGCAAGCTGGGTGCGGTAACGCTCCTGCTGTTCATGCACATAGTCGGTGCGCAGACGGGCGAGAAGATCGCGCTGATAGCGGTGCATATAGCACAGCGCCTTGAAGCCGTTCTTCTTGCCACTGTCAAACAACCAGTAAATCGGACGCTTCTGATAGGTTTTCAGATGGTCGGCATAGAAGTCATTCAGAAAGTAGCTGCGGATCACCTCGCGGGGCGTACCCTTGCCGCCGAGCGCGTCGGCAACAAACTTGAGGTTTTCTTCCAGCGTGTCATCGCCGTAGACCTTGCGGACAAACTCCACAAAACGCCCGGTAATGTCATCGTCAAAATACTCGTCATCGCAGATAGGGATGATGTTGTCGCCGTCCGGGATGATGGTCTTATACTTGCTGGCGTCCCATTCGCCGCCCGCATAGGCAAGTCCGTCCACGTCCAGAGAGTAGCGTCCGAACATACAGCCCACGGCATAGGAAATGAGGGAGACGATCTCGTCGCGCATGGTGCGGACATAGTTGCTGCCCTTCATAGACTCCGGTGCATCGTCCTTGCTGTCAAACACGCGATGCACGGTCACGTCTTTATCCGCCACATCCGGCGTCAATTCGTCCTGCAACCCGTAAATGTCAATGAAAATGCGGTTGAGTTCTTCTTCGTTCTTTTTGAGCTGATGGAAGCGCTCTTCGCACTCGGCTTGCCAAGCAGCATATTTATCGGAAATCAGTCTTCCCATATCAATTATCCCTCCAACAGTTCGGTAAATGCCTTGCTGATCAGGTCGCAAGTTAGTTTTAAGTTAGTCGCAAGTTGAACGCAAAAACGCATTTGAAATCGACGGTGAATCACTTGATGATAAACCATCTTGCAGCACTGGTTTTGCCTTTGCAGACCACTTTTCCGTCTTCCTTGAGTTCCCGCATCAGCACTTGAATCTGATTGCGGTTGAGACCCGGCAAAACTTGCTGCAATTCTTTGAACGGAGTACCAACTTCGTTGTTCTGGCGGATGTGCTTTAGCAGCAGCTCCTTGTTGGTATCTCGATCCAAGCCGACGTGCCTTGTATGCACACCGGTTTTGCCCGTTGCCGCATAGAGACTTCTGGCAAGAACATACTTCTTGCGACCGATATGCTCGACAATGCCCATCTCGATCAGCCGGTTCAAGCGAGACTGCATCTTCTCGTTCAGCGGTCTTTCGTGGTACAGAGCATCAATCACAAGGAAATCCTCGGTGGACAGCAGCTCCGCACCTCTCTCGCTGATCCGGTTGATAACGGAAAGCATCGCTTTGTCGAGAATCAGACCGTTCAGCGTGACGCTGACGAAGAAGTCATCCGTGCCTGTGAAGTCCGGAAGCGGTTTTGCCTCCTGCACACTCAGCTCAAACATCAGGTTCATGCCCTGACCGGAACGCTCTACCATGCCACACAGAGAAAGAATTTCTGCAATACGGCGGTTGCGCGGGAGCTGGCGATCCAGTATGTTGTCGAGCGTGATGCCGAAGGGAAGTCCTCCGGGGCTTTCGACAACCAATCTGTCGCGGAACTGGCGAACAAAGATGCTGCCGCCGAACTGATAGTTCCTGTGACTCACCGCGTTCAGGATCGCTTCACGGACAACGCGCTCATTAAAGGTCGCAATGTCGAACACGAAAAAGCCTTCCTGATAGTGCTGCTTGTCGTTCCGCAGATTGACAAGCTCCCACACACGGTCATAGCAAGCGAAGAATCCGACCTTAAACTCTTCTCTCTGATTGGCAGGACCTGACGCTTCGGAGGAACGGTACTCAAAAATGAGCTCCGCTTGCGGTAAATACTTGATGATCGCAGCGTTCTTGCCGAACAGGATCAGGGCGGCATACGTCACGCCGTCATCCGTTATCGCGCCACAGTCATGGAGAAGCTGCTCCTTAGACAGCGTGGCAAACTGCTTTTTACCGCTCTTTTCGATCCACTTGGCACGGAAGTTTTCAATGGCAGTCTCGTCCAAATCATCGACCGTTGCCCCGGCGCAGATCGTCCCGGAGAAATCACCGCCGGTCTCTTCATAGATGCTGCGGCGCATATCCTCCGGCATGGGCTTGAGCGTATCGCCCTCATAAATCCACGCTACGCCATCGTATTGTACCGGCAAGCCGATTGGACGGCTCTTCACGTCGAAGACCAGAACCCGCTTTCCTTCGTAGTTGAAAAGTTGAAAATCAACATTGACCTTCAATTTCTCAATCAAGCCCATGCGGGTGCGCTCCGGCTGGTCAAAAGCTGCGCTCCCGACCACGCTGCGGGGTCTCTTGTCCGTGATGCCAAATACCAGCTTGCCGCCGCCATTGTTCGCCAAAGCGCAGCAGCACTTCGCCGCCTCTCTGGAATCAAATTGCTTTTTTGCTTCCTTGAATTGGATGTGTTCGCCCTCTTTGGCTTCCAGAAGCTCTTGAACAGTTTCTAAATATGGCATAGCGTTTCTCCTTTGCTTCGTTACGCTTTGATTGGTGCGCATTCAGATTTTGTCCACGGCACTGTCAAGACCTGCTTGCGACTCTTTTTCGGCTTGATCTGGTATAGCGGCATAATCTGAATAATCATATATTTTGCATTTATCGGTATTAGTTTGGCTCCATATCTCATCGAAGAAGGTATCAATTAGCATTGGAGACTCAACAATCTGAACAATATGGTGGCTCTTTCCAACAGAATTGACAGAGGTTCCAAGAGACCACACGCGAGTTTTATTGAGCTGGTATTTGAGAATTAAGTATCGATCATGAAAACTACTGCCGCTATTCCCATGAACCGTCCTAAATGATAGCTGCAAATCGGTATCTTGTCCCAAACCGTCTTCGAGTTGCTTTTGAAAAGAACTCCGTATTTCGTCAAATGCGGCATCTTGCGCGTCGTCAGTTAGTATTTCTGCCTTTGCGCCTTTGTTGTGGGAAATCGTATGAATATCGGTTAAACAGCATACTCGAATACCCGGTTTCTCACAAAGGGCAACTGTGTTGAGAATATCATTCGGTGATAAATAAGGATCGACTATCCTTATTTCGTCCAAATCCCATAGAAGCTGTTTGTTTATGATTGACCTAATATCGCATAGTGCTTCATCGTGCTGACCAACATTGTAAACTCGAAGATAATTTTGCTCTTTGAAAAAGGCATCCTGCCATTTTTGTTGCCGCTCTCCAGCGTCAGCCATTTCTACTAAAAGTGGCGGTTCGCCCACCATTTTGACGCCGTTTAATGGTACACTATATTCCTTGTCTCCTACTTTAACCCTTCTGTACTGATGAACAGGTGTTGCAACAATGTAACCGGGCGTTATTTGCCCGTAATAGTTTGAGTAGACAGCCTGATCCGCTACTGCTCTAAAAAGAATAAACTTCGACTCAGCATCGGATATAGTCAAAGTGGTCTTACACTGGTTTCGCTCAACACCTTTTTCAACTATTTCGCCGGGGTGTAGGCAAAATAATTCGTCTACATATTCGTATAGCAACCTATCGTGCTCCTGCTCGATATGAAGATGTAGATTCATGTCATGTGCAATTTCTGGTGTCAACTCGAAGGAATAAACCATTCCATGTTCACCTAAACGCTTGGGCGTAGCTCTGAGCGTTTCTATGTCGAACTTGCAGACTATATTTCCTATGCGATCAGGCAACTCATCCAGTCTATAATTCAATTTGCACTTGTGGAGAATATCCTGAATTTTCTTTACATCTTTATCCCGTAGTAGCCCCTTGAGACGTTCTCCACGGGCGTATATCTCAAAGACATAGTAGCTTCCCAGAAAATTTGAACCGTATAGCGACTTCTCAAGCGGGATCACGTTGCTGTAGTAACTCCCAGTCGGGTCATTCTCTGCGATGAACTTTACGGGCGTTGGAAACGCTTCGTCAATTCTGTCTCCTTCCGTTATTTTTGAATCTGTATAGCTCCAAATACCAGTAGATAGGGCAGAGCGAACACAATCCGCAAATGTTTCTTTCCGCATCGAATACTGCGAAACAATGAGCTTCCATCCGTTTTGTAATGTAGCAGGTGATGCCAGCAAAGCGGATTCCGCCACGGTGTCATATTTGCTTGAAAAATGAACATGGGTGAAATAATTCCAAGCGACGTTTGCGTCCTTATTAAATAGGACTATTTGATCCACCTTGCAATATTGATATGCCCCAATGACACCGCTATTGATTAGTTGATCTAATCTGACTTCCCACTCTTGCATAGCTACACCACCTTCTTTGGAAGTCCGTAGTTAAACCAGCGGATTCCGCTTGAAATCCCATGAGGTTTCATAGGAATCCCAGTCCTCTTTACTGCTCTCAATAGCACTTCTTGTTAGCCGTTCAGTGTCCTCATATTTTGCTCCGTTACGGATGTAGGGGATCTTGCCGACATCTCCTGCTTGAAAATTGATGGTTGGACTAAGCAAGTCCAAATAGACCTTCGCAACCGTGGAATTGAGAAGAGCAAGTGTATAATTTTCTAATTCATCCCGAACAAAAACGGTAGGACACGCCGAATTAAAAACCGATCCCGAAGGTGATAGTCTGACTGCAAATTTACTTGAGACTCTTGTCCAATTCATCCCTTCGCAAAAGTAGAATTGTCGTGAAGGCAAATGGTTTCCAGATTCCATAAGTAGAGAATAATCAGATGGACTGAACTTGATTATATACTCATAGTTTCCATACCACTTTCTATATTCTCCACCTTTTGTATGCGGAACAAACCGCTTGTTACGCATACTATGTAAATATTCAACATCTTTAGCGGCAAATTCGATTCGTTGGATGTCAACCTCGAACCACAGCCTTAAAAATTCATCATTGTTTCCCGTGTCCAATCCTACACGGCTATTTACCACATCATCGAAAGATGCTTGGGAAAAATTCTTTATAAAGTTATCGCTAATCCAATATGCAATCGGGTTACCAGGGATTTTTTTGAAATTATCCTGCATGAAGTCGTAACTTCCGCCGCTAAAAAATAGCTGCTCTTTCCCGTCTTGTGTCGTAGGTGAAACCAATCTTTTGTATCGACCTATGTATTTTTTTACATGGTCTTTCTGCAACACAAATGAAGTGGTCTGAACAACCTCGCCGCCAATTTCTTCAAATGCCCTTGCTCCAAGGTGCGCCATCGTAACCATAAGGTTATTTAGCATCTTGATACGGAGTTTCTCTGAACGCGAGAGGAACATCCATGAATGCTGGGTAATCATCGCCTGAAATCCGTGGAAATTACAAAGTGTGTTGCATTTTTTAATAAAAACGAGGTACAAGTCTTCTTTGGCGTCATTGTAATTCTCTTTGACATATTTGTTTAGCTTATCTTTAGCAATACTAACACCCATATACGGCGGATTTGTCACCACCACATCATACTTCTGCTCCAGCAATTCAGCGCACTTGACCAGCGGCAGCAGTTCATCCAACGCCGGTTTCTGCATCATATTGATGTCCTCGCGGATCTCGTCAAACCGAGCGTACAGTCCTACAAAGTCCACGGGCGTGATGTTCAGGATAGAGCCGTACTCCTTGGCATCCCGCATTTCGGTGACGATGCTCTCAATGTCGGCTTTCAGCTTCGGGTCATTCTTGTGGAAGTATTCGATGGTCATTGCCTGAATGCCGTTGCTCTCGCGGATAGAGTAGACATTCGGCTGAATCCCGCGCGTGAGCAAGCGTCGGTCATACTGCCGCGCCTTCATCATCACGGCGAAATAGGCAAGCTGCGCCGCGCGGTCATCAATGTCTAACCCAAAGAGGTTATTCTTGAGGATGCTCTGCGCCGCCTCGCGCTGATCCCAACCGGCAGAGGTATAAATCTGCATCAGCACATCGAACGCATAGACAAGGATATGACCGCTGCCCTTGCAGGGGTCGATGACCTTGATCTCTTCCGGCTTGATGGTCTTGTATTCCTCCCGGAGCTTGGCAAGCTGCGCTTCCACCTCCGGCTCCTGCTCGGCTTCGTCCAGATAGTATTTCCAGCCGTCGTGCAGTTCGGCGTTGGGGTGACCTTCCAGCCAAAGCCTGCCGAGGGAGTTTTCCACCATGTAGCGGACGATCCAGTCCGGGGTGAAAAGCTGCGTGGCGGCAGGGATGCGCTCTTTCGTGATCTTGACATTCTTCTTGAGCTGGGCGAAGGTATCGTCTTTCAGCTCGGTGTTGTAATACTGATACAGCCAGCCGATGATCTGGACGGCATCCTGCCAGTCCTCTTCGGGGATGTCGGAAACCATGTGACCAAGAACGCTGTCCTGACGGAGAATGTTGTTGGGCAGCAGCATTTCCGTGTAGCCGCCCATCCGATCGAACATGACAGGAAGCGCACTGTTCAGGGCGTTGCACTGCGTCAACAGCAGATAGCGGTAGAGGGCTTCGGTGTCGTTGCTCTCGATATACTCCGCCACCTTGCCGCTGTCCAGTCCCGGCAGATCAAGGTGCAGCACATCGTTCAGGATCTCCGGCTTGAATGCACCGGAAGCGTCTGAGAACACGCGGATATGGGAGGGCAGATAATTGTTGACCTCCATAAAGCGCAGGGCGATGAAGCGGTTGAACCAAGTGTAGGCAACCTCTTCCATGACCTGTTTATAGCCCTTTTCCTTGATCTGCTTGATGAGTTCCTGCCGCTGGGATTTTTCCTCTGTCGTCAGCAGCCGCCCATTGAGAGTGTCCGCAGAAGCGTCACCGAAGCCGGACTCGTCAATTCCATATTGATAGGCACGCTGGGAAACCTGCGCGATCAGCTCATTCCGCGCCCAGATCGCAAACTTCTGAATTGCGTTCTTGTTCATCTTCTGATACTCCTTTAGTTGATCTGCACACCGTCGCAGCTTTCGAGTGTCTTCACGAGCTTTTCGCGGATCGCCTCGACGTACTTATCAATGTCTTCCTTGCTTTGCAGACGCTTGACCGAGCAAAGGTCATACCGGCGCACGGTCATGATCTTCGGGGGCTTCGGCGCGGGCGTTCCGGGCTTTGCGGTCGCTGCGGGCGCGGGCTTCTGCGCATCCTGCTGACGGGAGGCGGACATGACCTCCATGCGGCGGCAGATCGTGTCCTTGTAGTTGAGAAGCTGGGTAATCATGGCATCCAGCTCGGTGAGGGATGTCGCAGTTTTTGCCGCTTCGCGCTTGTTCACGAAATGATCGTCCGCCTGATGGAGCAGCGTTCCGGCATCCCGCGCTTCGCTGGCAAGCTGGTGAACATCCTGCATACACTGGCGGATGTTCTCGGCAACTTCCTCGCGCTTCATATCCAGCAAGCCGTCGTAGGCGGTCTTGACCTTCTGGACAAGCTCCGGCAGCTCCCCAATACGGGAATAGGGCTTTGGCATGGCAAGGATCGTAGACATCGTGCTGATGACGTTCAACGTGTCTGCATCCGCCGCGAAGTAGTCTCTTTCCTTGAGAATGCTGGCAAGCCGCTTCTTGGCATCGTCGAACACCGTCCGCTGCGCCTTGAAGAACATCTCCACGCCTTCCATATCTTCGGCGGAATCGAGAAGATCATCCTGCCGCTGCACCATCCGTTTGAGCAATGCAACATTGTCCTTGCGCTGGCTCAGAACGTCGTTCATCAGATCACGGGCACCGGTGACGGTTTCTTTTTCGGGGTAATGCTCTTTGGAGTAGAACTCGTCAAGAAGCTTCTGATAGTGGCTCTGCTTGGTTTCAAAAGTGTTCAGAACGAAGTGGATCAGCCCGTCCTCATCGGAGGGAATGTCCATCGCGCCCAGATAGTCCCGCAGGAAGTTGACGCTCTTGCGGATCAGCTCTTCGGAGGGCGCAATACGCCGCGCGACGATGGCTTTGTCAATCTCGGTCTTCTTTCGCAGGAAGTCCACCAAGCGGCGTTCTTCCTTGCCGACCACCGTGCCGCCATAGTTAATTTGAATCTTCTGCTGGACGATTAGACGGGCAATCAGAGCGGCAATGTCGATTTCCTTCCAGCTGTAGGGGATCGCCTGATACCGGCGCTGCACATCGCCCATCGAGGTCTTGAGCATCTTCTGGTTTTGCAGCTCCAACCACTGACTGATCTCATTGAGCGCATCTTCGTTGTTCGCGCCCAGTCCGGTGAAGCCGACTTCTTCGTATGCGCCGTTGAGGATAGCGAGAATATCAGCGTCGCTGTCCACAAACTGATTGACCATGTTGAGCTTGGAATAGACGCTCTCGACAAGGCTCTTCATCGCCTCATCCAGCTTGTCCTTCGCAGAACCGTATTTCAGGTCAAGGATTTCGCCGTGAACGTAGAACTTGCCCTCGACGATGGCTTTTTCAATCAGGCTGCGGGCATGGCTTTCCAGCTTCCGTGCCTCGTCGTTGCGGTCGCGGATGATCCGCTGGATGCTCTCTGGCATCTGCGACACATTCCGCTGCTTGACATACTTGCGGATCTTCATCGCCTGTTCCAGCTCGTCAAAGTAGGGCGTGTCCGCCGAGAGAACAACGATTGCCTCGTTGTTGACCTGTGAGTCCATGATAAGCCGCTGGTCTCCAACGCCGTAGAGGTCGCTTGCCACGGTGACGATGCGAAGCCGCATTCCGCCAGTAGACGCACCGTTCAGCGTCTCGTCAACGTACTGATCGTAGGCAAAGTCATACTTGCCGTATTTATATTTCTTTGCCGGATAGATTTCGCCGTAGACCGTCTGAGAAATGCACTGGACGATCTGTGCGCTGTCAACCGGCGTGTTCTTGATGTCGATGGCAATATCCTGTTCCTCGTCCGTCAGGAAGGCGTAGGTATCGCCATTGCGGGAGATGTAGTTCTGAGACAGAAGGCGTTCCAGAGAAGCCGTAATGGACGCACGAAGGGCAATCTTGTCGGTGTGAATATCGTCGATCATCAGGATGGCGATGTTCTCAATGTTCGCCTTGACATCTTCAATGTAGCGGACGAGGTAGAGCAGCTTGAGGACATTCACATCCTGCTGCTCCAAGCCGTCGTGGGCATCCGCCGCATTCTGGCAGCGGTCGATGACCCGGCGGATGGCACTCTCTAAGAAGGTATGTACCGTGTCATAGAACTGATAGAACGGCACAAGGGCGTTCTCGTCCTTGTTCTCTACCTTCTGCGCCGCCTCTTGGAAGCCGGACAGCATGGAGCGTTCGCCGCCCGAAAGGTGCTTTCCGGAGTTGCCGTGCTTGCGGATTTCCGCGAGAACCTTCTGGATGACGATGAACTGATACGGAACAAAGGGGAAAGTCGCGCTGAACTCCGCTGCGCTGGTAAAGCCCTTGATGTCGAGGATAGGGTTATCGAAGGCAAACAGGCTCTTTAAGCCGGAAGCCTCTTTCTCATACTCCATTTGCAGAAGGTGATCTGCGTCCTCTGTCTTCGCCAGAACACGCTTTTTGATAACCTCATCGACGGAAGAGGAAGACAGGCTCAGACGAGTGTTGAAGCGTCCCTGAATCTTGGAGAAGTCGTTGCCGGTGATTTTCACAACGGAATCAATCGCTTCCTGACTTGTGACCATGACCCAAACCTTGCCCCGGCATTTGTCACCGATCTCTTCCACCAGCGATTGCAGATTCATCATCAGATCGCCATCGTCACCGATGTACTGACCGACTTCGTCCACGCAGAACAGAAGGCGGAAGTTTCCTTCCTTGCTGTCCACATACTCCTTAATCTCGGAGACGAGCTGCTTAATGCTCATGTCGGCGTTCTCTTCGCCGTTGAACCAATTGCGGGCTGCCGTCTCGCTCATGCCGAGAACAGACTGCAAGACCTCAACCACATCGTCCTCGAAGAAGGCAGCAGAATCGCGGGCGTTGATCCACTCGTCCCCGTTGACTTCCTTGAAGGCGGCGCGGAACGCCTCCGTCTTGCCCTGCTTGTCAATGAAGCGTTCCAGCTTCGCCACCTTGAGGTCTTCGCCATAGAAGCCGCAGTGGTTGTAGAACACCTTCGCAAAGACGCGCAGCACGGCGGTCTTGTCCTTGTTGATTGGTCCTTCGATGTCGATGTTGAACAGGATGGACTCCGTGGGAATGCGGACACATTTCTGCACCGTCGCATACATCATCGGATCATCAAACTTGTCCGCAAAGTAATCAAAGGCGTGTTTGCCGTCCACCTCTTTGTTGGAGAGAAGGTAGGAGAGCATTTTCAAAAAGTGAGATTTACCACTGCCAAAGAAGCCGGAAATCCAGACGCCGATCTTATCAGTCGGGGTATCAATCGCCTTGACGTAGTTATCAAAGAATGTGGCAAAGTGACGCCGTAGTTCCTTCGTGATGATGTATTCACTCAGTTCATCCTTTAAGCTCTGCTGGTCATCCTGCATGACCTTAACAACGCCGTTGATAGGGCGGTCAATGTCCTTTTGGAACATACTTTGTATTTTCATGCCGCTTTCCTCCAATTACAAAAGGTTGAATGCCCGGTAGTAGTGTCCGTCCAGAAACTTTCCAAACAATCCGAGGTCTTGCCCGTTGAACGATCCCGGATAAAACATCACAATAGGGATGTCCTCAAAGAGATGCTGCATACTGTCCAGCATTTTATGAGAGCGCATAAACGGGAAGATTTTTCCCACGCCGGTCAGAAAAAGAACGTCACCGTACTCATGCGGCTCATACTTCATGTATTCCAGAAGTGCCTCCGGCGTTGCGATCTTTTGAAGCTGCTTGAGAAGGTATTCCTTCCCGCGCTTTTCTTCCAGTCCGTCCACAGATTTCAGAACGCGCTTGTCCTCCAAGAGCTTGAGGAAAATCTCATAGAGATCGCATTCTTTGATGTGGTATGGCGTTCCATATTCCGCTTTCAGCCGGGAAACGAAGTCTCTGACGATCAACTCATCTGCCGGATCATAGCAGAACACATGAATGCCGACTTCGTTGCTTAATCCTTTATTGGCAAGAAAACTGGGGTCGGATATTCTGTCCCGGATTCTATCCAACTCTTGCTTGATGTCGCTCATGCCAGAGCCTCCTATCTAAAGCAGTTAAAAGCTGCAAGTGCTTCGAGATCGTTATTTCTGCGGATGCCTTCTTCCAGCTCTTCGCAGAGAAACAGCGGATTGAGCCGCGTCGATTTGAAGGTGTCAAGAATCTCAACTTCGACCAGAACCTTTGTCAGCACTTGTTTGATCTTATTGACCGTTGACTCGCTCCATCCGGCAATATCGTCGTTCTGCTCCTGCAAGTGAGAGAAGAACACATTCAGGTCCTTCCGCGAAAACTCGAAGTCCTGACTCCGGAACTTTTCTCCGATCACACCGACCATGAAGTCCCAGACAATGCGGTTGTAGCGCATCATGGCATAGAGGTTGATCTGCTTTGCAATCTCAGGCGGAGCCGATGATAATTCCTGCCGGAGCTGTTCATCGTCTAATGCGTCCAGCCGCTTGTAGCAGCTTCGCACCATGCGGGCAACAAGCCGCTCAGTCGGGTATTGAAACAGATTGTTCTTTTTGATTTCTTCGATAGCGTCCTCTACGGATGTCCCGTCGAGGTAATACTTCGATGCAATGCGGATTTCATAGAAGAGAAACTGTTCCGCCGTAATCGTTCCATTATAAATCAGAGATCGTTCCATTCGCTTCTCCATTCGAGTCGGTCTCCCAAGCCCCCAAGCTCACTGTTATCATATCATATTGGCTGTCCCATAAAGCGGACTCTTACTTGCTTTCGTCTACAAACTCCACGATGTCACCGATATTGCAGCCGAGGCAAATGCAGATTTTTCTCAGGGCTTCCATTGACACGTCTTCGCCCTTTCTGAGCTTGGTCATCGTGCTGGACGAAAGCCCCGATGCTTTATGAAGATCGCCCTTGCTCATTTCCTTGTCAACGAGCAGCTTCCACAATTTTTTGTAGCTTGCTTTCATGCTTTTCACCTCAGCAAAGTATGTAGAATAAACCTAATTTACATTGTAGCACAAGTCGGGCTTCTATTCAATAGAGTCTCTTATATTTCGGATGAATATGACCGTTTTGCAGGAATTACTCAGCATTTAAGCGCGATACTCGTTATTATCAGAGAGAACGCCTGTGCCGTCTTTGCTCGGCACAGGCGTTCTCTTTCATTCTATCTGATTATTTCGTTTTTGTTCTTGTTCTCTTTCCGAAACTGGCTTGAGGAAATCATCTACGTTTGCCTTCAATGTGTCGATCATCCGTGCTTCCTTTTTGAGCTTCGCACGTTCATTATAGAGCCGCTGCTGCTCTTCAAGAAGCCTCTGCTGTTCCGCTTGCAGTGTCTTTAAGCTCGGCAGTTTTTCATCGCCTTGCATGGCAAGCAGTGTACTCCGCGCCGCCTCAAAAATCACAAGCTCGGCTTCGTGCTTTGTCTTGAAGCTCGGCTTGTCTTTCGCCTTCTGGAAGGCGTCATATACAGGCTTGAGCCGCTGGTAGTTGGAGATGTTTTTGATAAGCGGCTGGACTTTCCGCAGACGTGCTTCAACGACTTTCAGTTCCTTGCCGGTACGGTCATAGGAGCTGTGAACATCCTCGACCTTCTTCTCAAGATCGTCGTATTGGAGCAAGTTGTTTTCCGTGAGATAGTTGAGTGTCCGTGCCGCTTCCTTGAGGATAGTGAGCTTTGCTTTATGCTCGTAACCCTTGCTGTCGATAAGCCTGATCCGCTCCTGAATATCTCCGATAAGAGAGATGCCCTTCGGCGTGGCTTGTCTCTGACTTCTTCGGGGCGTCCGTCCGGCAATTCGCTCCTTGATGCGTTCCTCGGTGTAGTTTTCTCCGATGGTCTTAGAACGGGTAAACCGCTCCTGACCTTCAGCGCGGAAGGAGATGTATTTGCCGGTCTTAATTTCATAACCGGCTTCCTGCATGAGCCGCAGAAAGTCATCGTAGTCCTTCGCTGTGATGACAAGCCGATCGATGGTCTGCTTGAGCTTTTGCTTCCAGCTCGTACCGCGTTTGGCTTCGGTGTATTCCTTGTAGTCCATGCCCTTGTTCTGCGACGGAGGAATCACAGACAGCCCGTGTTCCTTGCATATCTCATCACTGAGTTGACGCAGCTCCCGATAGGTTCTCTTGTTGCTCCGGTAGGCGTGGAAATCCACATAGTTCACGGCATTGAAGATGATGTGATTATGACAATGCCCCTTGTCGATGTGGGTAGCAATCACATACTCGTACTTGCCCTTGAGCCATTCGTCCGCAAGCTGTTTCCCGACCTCGTGAGCTTCTTCCGGCGTCACTTCACCGATGTCAAACGACTGGATCAAATGACGGGCAAGTACCTTCGGCATCTGTCAACGCCAATTTGAAATTGTAAGAAAACGCCGAAGAAATTTTGTCATTTTTCGGCGGTGGTGGGTAACAAAATCAGCAGCTGCCTTGCTCAAAAAGAGTGTTCACAATATGCTGCTTCTGGCG
>Ga0209694_1001769_pt1 | contig 21123 bp, 32 predicted proteins | sample GluameincwithD2O_FD_187499 | JGI IMG/M metagenome (GOLD analysis project Ga0209694, IMG submission 187499) | Mouse cecum microbial communities from Vienna, Austria - Glucosamine amended microcosms incubated with D2O (SPAdes) (version 2) | ecosystem: Host-associated > Mammals > Digestive system >... | reverse complement strand
GAACGACTATAATATGCCTACTCAGAAAGCCATGGAAATGGGCCTGTTCGAGATCAAGGAAACCGTCATCAACCACGCCGACGGACACACCAGCGTCAACAAGACCCCGAAAGTGACCGGGAAAGGCCAGCAGTATTTTGTCAACATGTTCCTGGGCGGCAACGCATGACCGGCCCACCCCCGCTATCTCAATATGAGGTAGCGGGGATTCTTTATGCGGAAGGAGACACACCGTGAGCCGCCTGTTAAACGAATCCTGGATAGAGGGCCTGCCGGACTCCATTGTGGAAAACCTGGAGGCGCTGAACCGCTACGTGATTTTGCGCGTCTGTGAGCGTATCCGCAAAATAGGGGATATCGGCGCGGCGGACGCGCACAGGCTGAAAAGCGCCGTGGAGTACGCCGCCGGGGACCTCCGGGCCATTGAGGCGGAAATTGCCCGGATCGCCAAACAGAACGTCAAAGACATCGACGCTCTTTTTGAAGAGGTTGCGGCAGAAAACCTGGACTTCGCCAGCGTTTACTTTGCGGCCAGGGATATGGATCCTATCCAAAACTATGCCCAGGTGGCCGCGCTGGAATCCTTTGTCCGGGCAGCAAAATCCCAGGCCATGGACGGCGTGACCAACATCTCGAACACCTATATGATCGGCTTTAAACGCGGGCGAACCGTGGTGCCTCTCCGAGAGTACTACATATCCGCCATTGACCGGGCCATTACCTTTGTGAAAATAGGAACAGTGGACTACCACACCGCCGTCCGCTCCACCGTCAAGGACATGGCGAAAAGCGGCCTCCGGCGGGTAACGTTTGAAAGCGGCTACTCCCGCCGCCTGGACAGTCAGGCCCGAATGAATATCCTGGAGGGTGTGCAGCGGCTGAATGGGGAAATGATGGAGGAAACCAGTCAGCGTTTCGGCGCGGACGGTGTGGAAATTTCGGCCCACGCCCTGTGCGCCCCTGACCACCTGGGCATCCAGGGGCGGCAGTACCGCCGGGAGCAGTGGGACCGAATAAACGGCAGTCTGCGGCGGCCTCTGGGGACCCTGAACTGCCATCACTTCGCGACGCCGATCATCTATGGTGTGTCCCGCCCGGTATACAGCCCCAAGGAACTGGCGGAGATCAACCGCCGGAGCACGGAGATGGTGGAGTGGAAGGGGCGGAAAATGACCCGCTACGAGGCCAGCCAGAAGCAGCGGCAGCTGGAGACGGCGATTCGATACGCCAAAGACGAGCGGGACGCCATGACGGCGGCAGGGGACAAACTGGGGGCCGCACAGGCCCGGAAGAAGTCCGCAGCGCTGGGCAGGGAGTATAAGGCGTTCTGCGAGACAACGGGCCTGACGCCCCGGCCGGAAAGGACGCGGTCCATGAAAGGGGCCACCACTGGAGGACTTGCAAATCCGGGTGGAAATGGTATACTGAAAAGCACAGGGGTGCAAGGGATTCCCGTTACGGAGGAAGCAATCAGCCGGGTACCTCTGATAACGCCGTCCGGTTGGAGCGCCGGGAAAGCCGTCCTTTTGCAGGAAGCTCACAAGGATTTACTCCGGTTTGTGGAGGGTCAGCCGGTTGGCATAGAGGCTGGGGCAATATACTCACTGGATATGAAGCTGCTGGAGCGGAGAATGGGAAGGGTTCAAGAAATCCGCATGCCGCGCTATTCTGGGGAACATATCTTGATACATAACCATCCGGATGGGCTTACATTTTCACCGGCAGACATAGAGGGCTTCGGGAAACGCTTTGATATGAAAATTTTGACGGCGGTTGGGCACAATGGAACCGTGTACATACTGCAAAAAACCGAAGAGTATAACCCTGTTGGGTTGTCCAAAGCGTTTTTGTCTGAAATGGGAAAATTAGACTCGGCAAAAACACCAGAAGAATTCGCTGAAATAATAAACCGTTTTTTGGAAGGGGTTGGCAACTATGGCGTACGTTTTATCTCCGGAAGATAAAGCTTTTTTTGAGGAAATCCTTAAAAAGGCAGAACCATATCCGGAAGACGACCCAATTTGGGACGTTCTGGATGGAGAGCGCGACCACAGCCGCGCAATGGCAACTCTTGCGAAAATGGCGCTGGAAGGGCGGCTTCGGTAAATGGACAAAGCAAGTATTGCGGCCATAGAGGCCATAGAGGCCATATTAAAGCGGGGCCACGACGCAGAGGTCCGGCGAAAAGGGGACGGAATCATTGTCCTGGAAGTAAAAAAGACAATCCAATACAGCGCCCCGCGAATTGGCGCGGGGCAAGGGCATAGGAGCCAGCTGACGGGTATCTCCCGGCGGTTGGCTCTTTTTGTTTGGTAAAACCCGCTCAGGCGGTTTTTATACAACTTTCCTCCCGGCGCGGAGGTTTAAAGAGCGCCCGCCCCCGCGCTGTGGTGCAGCGGATTTATAAATTAAAACCATCTCGGGGCAGAAAGGAACCTCATGGACTTCAAAAGCATTTTTAACGGCGAATCACTGACTCTGGAGCAGTTCAACGAGAAGACCAAGGGCATGAAGCTGGCGGACCTCTCCGGCGGCGAGTACGTGGCTAAGGGCAAGGCAAAAGACCTCTCCGACGAGGTGGAGCGGCTGAAAGCCGCCCTCTCCGACCGTGACGCCACCATTGGCAACCTGGAGAAGGCCAGCGGTGACGCCGAGGCCACCAGGAAGGAGCTGGAGCGCTACAAGCAGGAAGAGGCCGACCGCAAGAAGGCCGAAAAGGAGGCCGAAACCGACCGCATCCTTACCGAGGCGGCGGAACAGGCCCTGGACGGCAAGGAATTCGTCAACGAGTTCACCCGGAATCATTTTGTCGCGGAGCTGAAGAAGGCCATCGCTGACCCCGCCAACAAGGGCAAGCGGGCCGTGAAGCTCTTCGAGGAGATGACGAAGGACCTGGACGGCATCTTCCGCAACCCCCAGCAGGAGCCCCTGAAGCTCCCTGGCGTGGATAAGCATGGCGGGATGCCCATGACCAAGGAAGACATTTTCAAGATCAAGGACGCCTCTGCGCGTCAGGCGGCTATGGCCGCCAACATCAACCTGTTTCGAAAGGATGAATGACAATGGCAAAAGAAAATCTGACCAAAAGCGCCGATCTCCAGGTAGCCGCCAGAGAGATCGATTTTGTAACCCGCTTTGCCCGGAACTGGGAACACCTGCGGACCATCCTGGGCATTATGCGCCCCATTCGGAAGGAGCCTGGCGCGGTTCTCAAAAGTAAGACCGCCACGCTGGTTCTTCAGGACGGAAACATTCCCGAGGGGGACGAGATTCCCTACAGCAAGGCGGAAATCCACGAGACCCCCTACCAGGAGATGACGGTGGAAAAGTACGCCAAGGCCGTTTCTATCGAAAGCATCAAGGATCACGGCTATGATGTGGCCGTCCAGATGACCGACGACGCGTTCCTCTTCGAGCTTCAGACCAACGTCACCAGCCGCTTCTACACCTACCTGAACACCGGCACCCTGCGGGGCTCCTACAGCGGCTTTCAGATGGCCATTGCTATGGCGAAGGGAGCCGTGGAAAACAAGTTCAAGAAGATGCACCGGACCGTCACCGGCGTTGTTGGTTTCGCCAATATTATGGACGTGTACAAGTACATTGGCGCGGCGGAGCTGACCATTCAGAATGAGTTCGGCTTCAATTACATCAAAAACTTTCTTGGCTTCAACACCATTTTCCTTTTGTCTGACGACGAAATCCCGCAGGGCAAGTTTATCGCTACGCCGGTAGAAAACATTGTGCTGTACTATGTGGATCCCTCCACCAGCGATTTTGCCCGGGCGGGCCTAAGCTATACCACCGACGGAGAAACGAACCTCATCGGTTTCCACACCGAAGGAAACTACCACACTGCCGTTTCTGAAAGCTTCGCCATTATGGGGATGACGCTTTTTGCGGAGTACATCGACGCCATTGCGGTAATCAGCTTCACTGGCTCTGAAGTAACGCCGCCCGCTGTGGATGAGACCGCGTCTGCGCAGAGCGATGCGGCAAAGACCCGTTCCAAGGTATGATCCAGTACCTCACGTTCAATCAGTATCAGGCCAATGGGGGAAAAGCGGAGATTTCCGCTTTCCCCCGGCTGGAACGTCTGGCGCGGAAGAAGCTGGACTACTGGACTCAGAACCGCATTCAAAACGCCGACTGCGACGTTCAACTTTGCATGACGCTGATTGTGGATGCCCTGGCGGAAGTTCAAGAGAATCAGGCTGGGACTGCCTCCAGCTTCAGCAACGACGGCGTTTCGGTCAGCCTGAGCAAGCCGGTGAGGACGGAATCTGAAATTATGTCCTCCGTATATGACCAGGTTGTGGAAATTCTCCCCATTGAACTTGTAAGTGTGGTGATCCGCTGATGTTCGACGTGAGACAGCTTCCTACCTTCAAGCATACCGTCACCGTCCTGAACAAGCGGGATGGGCTGGACAGCCCTGACCACTTGGACACCTGGAAGAAAACTGTGCTCAAGCAATGCGCCTGGAAGCAGACGGAAACCCGGTCGCAGTCCGGGCGGGTCAGCGATGATACGGAGATAAGCGAGGGGGCGGACTACCTTGTCCGGGTTCCGCCCTCCAGCGAATACCGGCCCTACAGCGCTTGGAAGAACACCATGGAGGGCTTTACCTTTTCCCCGGGTGATTACGTCCTCAAGGGCGAAATCACCGAGGAAGTGACGGCGGAGACTGTGCAGAGTGTGGTCAACAAGTACCGCCCGGATGCTTTTGAAGTGCGGCTGTTCCGGGACAACACCGGGTCCGGGTATCTGGACCACTACCGGCTTGAGGGGAAATAGCATGGAAATCAAGTGGAACAAAGCTCCCAAAGAGATTTTAAACCGGATTTTCGACGACGAGACCATGACCTATGTCCATGACCGCCTCCACATCTTCATGTCTCCATTCGTCCCCATGGACAGCGGCACGCTGGACCAAACCGTGGACATCAAGCCGGATTGTGTTCACTACAAATCCCCTTACGCACACTTCATCTGGAACGGCAAGGTGTTTGTGGACGACCGGGGCAGCACATGGGCCCGCCGGAGCGAAACCAAGCACCCTATCAATAAGGATTTGGATTTCAGCAAGGACGAACACGCCCCCCTGGCCACCTCCCATTGGGAAAAGGCCATGATGGTTTCAAAGGGGGACGAACTTTGCAAGGACATCACGGATTATCTGAGGAAAAAGTAAATGGACAATAAGCACCAAGCTATGCTGGACTATCTCGCCAAGTACCCCGGCCTGGACGCGTTCCTCCGGTTCAATTCCGTAACAGATAAGCTGGGGAACGTCAGCGTGCAGACGGTGTACCGCAGCGAGTGGGAAAAGCGCTATATAGGGGGCCACGGCATTAAGCGGTATGACTTCGCGGTGGTTTCCATGGTCCCCCAGGACCCCGGCACCAGCTCCGTCAACGCGGAGCAGATGCAGGAGGCCCAGAAGTTTATGGAGTGGATTGACCAGCAGCGGAAAGCCCGGAACTTCCCGTACTTCGAGGGCTGCAAGGTCCTCTCCATTGAGAATCTACAGAACATGCCGAACCTGGCGGGGGTAAACGCCGCCGGAAACGTGGCGAAATATATTTGTCAATGCCGGGTGCGGTATTACAAGTAAAGGAGTGAAAAGATGAAAGTTTCTGAACTTATGGTAGGCTATACGCCCTCCAACACCTTCGAGGGGTTCGCCACCAACGACGATTGGGTTCTTGCCGTCGGTATCAATTTGGCGGAAAACGCCACGGAAAGGGACTACACCGTCGTCCAACTGGGCATTGGCGGTCTCGACCCGCAGATGAATCCGGTAACTCAGGATAAGCAGTATATCCGCACCGGCACCAGCACCACCAAGACCGGCACTCAGCGAACATTCGCGATTTCTGGAGACCGCTACATTGGCGACCCCTTCCAGGACTTCTGTTTCAGCCTGGACATCGCCTACGGCGTGGGGCAGAAAGTCATTGTGCCTTACGTCTACTTCTCTGTCTTGACCGGCAAGGGGGAAAAGGGCACCGCCTCCATTATCGTCAACAGCGACGGCGGCGGCAACGCCGGGGAAAACTCCGCCATCTCCATTGATCTGCGGAGCGTGGGCACCAAGCCTACCGAGTACATTTACAACGGCGGCAGCGCCGGAGTTTAAGGAGGAGCGACCATGAATTACAAGGTGAATATCCTGGGGAAGACCTATGATTTGCCCACCTGGACGCTGGCGGTGGATGAACAAATCGAGGAAGTTGGAAGCCTGGACGCAGAATACAAGGCCAAACGCATGACCCGCCGCGAAGTGGTGGAGCGTATGCACGCCTTTGTGGAGGACTTTGCCCCCGGCGCGTTCCCCTCCCTGGAGGAGGCCGACACCAACGAGCTGACCGCCGCCTGTACGGACATCATTTCTGCCTACTCCACCCCGGCCCGAAAAGCCAAGAACGACGCGCAGATGGTGGAACTGCGGGAGGTCTTGAACCGTCCCAAGGTTCAAAAGCTGTTCGCGGCAATTCCCGCCCGCTCTGCCGCCTATAAGAAGTGAGCCTCTATCATGCCCCGCCGGAATCCCTGACCGTCGGCGGCCTGGAACACCCCATTGACACGGATTTCCGGGCGTGGGTGCAGTTTCAAGCCGCCATGACGGAAAAGGGGACGGACGGTGAAAAGGCGGAGCGCCTGTGCGCCTTTATGGAGCAAATGGGCCTCCCGCCGGGGGAGGAAGCCCTGGAGGCTATGCTGAACTTCTACACGGCGGCTTCCACGGAGAAGGCCGTGGCCGGGCAGAAGAACCGGCCCGCCGCATTCGACTTCGAGAAGGACAGCGAATACATTTTCGCCGCCTTCATGGGGGCCTATGACATCGACATGACCACGGCCCGCCTCCACTGGTGGACCTTCAAGGCGCTGTTCAAGGCCCTGCCAGAGGATTGCGAGTTTTGCCGGATCATGCGGTATAGGACCATTGACTTGAAGGACGTGCCGAAAAGTCAGAAACGGTTTTATCAGGAACAGAAAGCCCGGTACAGCCTGGGAGAAAAGGCGGTGTACCGGACAGAGAAGGATATGCGCGATTATGTCAAGCGGCGTTTCGCTGAGGCGGAGCGCCGGGCGGCGGAGGCGCGTGAGAAAAAACCTTGAAACCATCATATTGAGATATCCGAGATTCTCATTTCCCTATATCAGCTCTTATTAGAGCCTTGATATAACCCGCTTTATTGGGGACGCTTCCGAGCTTTTTCAGCAAATCGGCCTCCGTGTTATTCATAAAACGTATTGTGATGCTTGTCGTGTGCGCTTTATGATAACGTTCCTGCGGCGTTTCCTTTTTCTCTGCTATAGTGATTCCCTCCTTTTGGAAAAGGGGGCCGGATCCCCGGCCCCTTCCCCGGCTACTTCTTGCTGATAGCGATTTGGTCCAACAGCTCCACAATCTCGGTTTTGGTGTAATTTTCTTTTTCACCCTCTGTAAAAATCAACCGGAGTTCATAGAGCATTGCCAAATCCATACGTTTAATCTCGGTTTCGCTTGGCATGTGGTCGGCCCCCTTTCTTTAGGATAAACTCATTATAGCATAGGTAATGCACTATGTCAAGAGATTTTTTCGATATTTTCAGATGCAGGAGGTGAGCGCGTGGCAAATGACGGCACCGTAAAGATCGGCGCGGAAATTGATGAAAAGGAGTTTAAATCCGGGCTTTCTAAGCTGAGCAGCGTTGCAAAAGCGGGGCTTACCGGAGCAACGGCGGCTATTGGCGCGGCGACCGCTGCGGCAACTGCCGGAACCGTTGCGGTAGGCAAGCTGGCGCAATCCGCCATTTCGGCCTATTCAGACTATGAGCAGCTGGCGGGCGGCGTTGAAACGCTGTTCAAAACCTCCAGCGCCACGGTGATGGAGTACGCCAACAACGCCTACAAAACCGCTGGGCTGTCTGCAAATGAGTACATGGACACCGTCACCAGCTTTTCTGCCAGCCTTTTGCAGGGCTTGGGCGGAGACACGGAGGCGGCGGCTCAAATCGCGGACAAGGCCATCGTCGACATGGCGGACAACGCCAACAAAATGGGCACCGATATGGCGTCCATCCAATATGCCTATCAAGGGTTTGCCAAGCAAAACTATACGATGCTTGACAATCTCAAACTTGGCTACGGCGGTACCCAGGCGGAAATGGCCCGGCTCATCAACGATAGCGGCGTCCTGGGCGATACCATGCAAGTCACCGCTCAAACGGTAAATCAAGTCTCCTTTGACAAGATTATCGAGGCTATCCACGTTGTCCAGGAGCGAATTGGTATCACAGGCACCACCGCCCAGGAAGCAAGCGAAACCATCCAGGGCAGCGTAAACGCCATGAAGAGCGCCTGGGAAAACCTCATAACTGGTATGGGGGACGAAAACGCAAACACAGATGTTCTGATAGAGAATTTTGTCAGCAGCGTCGAAACTGCGTTAAACAACCTGATTCCCAGACTAGAAGTCATATTGTCAGGGATAGGGGAACTGGTTACAAAACTTGCGCCTGTTATCGCCGAAAAGTTGCCTGGGATGATGGAAGCACTTCTCCCTCCCCTCATTCAAGCAGCAGGGCTTCTCATTCAGGGGCTTGCAACTGCGTTGCCGGATTTGCTGGATGTCGTTATGGACGCAGTACATCAGTCAATAGATTCCATAGGACAAGCCCTTGCAGAAAAAATTCCATTCTTATCCGGCTTATTTGAAAACCTTGATTCCGTTGTAACTGCTGCTGCGGTGGCGTTTGTTACGCTAAAAACTGCCACAATGGCCTATCAGGCGGCAAGCGCGGTGGCAAAGGTTATCCAAATGCTTACTGCGGCTACCGAAGGGCAGACGATTGCGCAGGCCGCTCTAAACGCAGTTATGAACGCAAATCCGTTTGTCTTGATTGCCACGGTTATTGCTACCGTTATTGCGGCGATCGTTTCCCTCACTCTCGCAAGCGAAGATTTCAGAAACGCAATGTCAGCGCTTTTTGACGCAATCGGCGAGGGAATCCAGTGGCTAATTGAAAAAATAAGTTCCCTTATAGAATGGTTTGGGAAACTGTTTGGGGTCAGTTCTTCTGATTGAAAAAATAAGTTCCCTTATAGAATGGTTTGGGAAACTGTTTGGGGTCAGTTCTTCTGTTGGAGATATTGAAATCCCATCTGGTGGGAACCCCTCCGGCGGCGCACCCCGCCCCCGCCCCCGCGCCCGCATGGCAGCATTTACAGACAACGAAACCGACGGCAAAAACGGCGAAGGGGCCAGCATTACCGCGGGAACCTTCTCCCGCGCGGCAACCGTCCGGGCCCTGGAGAGCGCAATCCCCAACGTAGAAAGCCGGGTCGCCCTGGCAAACGCATCCATGGCCCCGGCTGCGGGATACTCCGCTCCTCCTCCCGTTTCCGGCGGAGGCGGCGGCGATGCCGGAAACCGGCAAGCGCCCATTATTCTTCGCCCTAACTGGACAATACAATTTCAAGGGGATATAGCTCAGCTGGGCCGGGTCCTGAACCCCATTATCAAAGACGACGAACACAGGCTTGGCCCCGGCGTTTGAAAGGAGTGATTTCATGCCTTCCCTGTTTAAAATCGACGGCAAGGAGTATTCCGGCGTAGGAGTAGAAGAGCTCCATCGGTCTTTCCGGATACCGGACGGGCCCCTTGCGGATGACATGCTGTCCGGAGACCACGAACGAGACCTGATAGGCACCTATTACGACTATGACCTTGTGCTTTCGGTCTCCGACCTCCTGGAAAACGAATACGACGCCCTTTTTGAAACCCTCTCCGCTCCGGTGAACAGTCACACGGTGGAAATGCCCTATGGCGCGGGGGCCCTCAGCTTCACGGCTATGATCCAGTCCGGAAAGGATGAACTGATTCCCATGGACGACGGGACGTGGTGGGGGAACCTGAGCCTGACCATCCTGGCCAAGAAGCCTCAGCGGGCGGCACCGTAAGGAGACGGCAATGCGGAATAAAATCGTATACTCCAAGTGGACTTTTAACCACGACGCTATTGCGTCCATCTCTATACATACGGCGTCGAGCCCGCTTTCTAATCTGCTGGAGGCCGACACCTTCACGGCGGTGGTGAAGACCACGGACCGGACTATCACCAGTTTCACGAAAAACACGCCGCTCCGGTACTACCACCGGGACGTGCAGCGATTCCTGGCCTATATCCAGTCCGTGGAACGGGAGGGACCGAACAAATACCGCCTGACGGGGACCTCCGCCATCGGGCTTTTGATGGACCGCCTCCACAAGGGTGGCATCTACACCGGGCAGACGGCGGAGACGGTGATTCGGGAGATTGTGGGAAACATTTCCTTTACCTTAAAAGCCAGCTTCAAGACCGTGCCCCTGTACGGCTGGCTTCCCTACGCCAAGCCGCCGGAGCGGTCCGCCCGGGACAACCTCTGCCAGGCGCTCTTTGCCCTGGGCTGCTCCGTCCGGAGCAACGCGAATGGGGGCCTCATTATAGAACCTCTTTCCAACACCGTGGCGGGCAGCATCGGAAGCGGCTCTATTTTCAGCGGGGCCAGCGTCAAATACGGGGCCCCCGTGTCCTCCGTCGTGGTGACGGAACACCAATACATGCAGGGCGGGGAAGAAACCAAACTGTTTGAAGGGACGGCTTCCGCCGGGGATATCATCACCTTCTCCGAACCCGTGTACGGCCTGAAAGCCACGGGCTTCACCATCCAGGAGAGCAACGCCAATTACGCGAAGCTCTCCGGCGGAACCGGGGTCCTGACGGGGCGGAAGTATATCCACAACACCCGGCAGGTCACCCGGACCGTCGCCTCCGGGGCGGCGGAGAACATGAAGTCCATTTCCGACGCCACGTTGGTTTCCGTGGTGAACTCCGGTTCGGCGGCGGACCGCGCGGCGGCGTATTACCGCTGCCTGGAGACCATCCAGTGCGGCGTTGTCCTGGGAACACAGACCGCCGGGAATATGCTGAACATCTATCACCCGTACAACAAAAATACTGTCAAGGCGTGTGTGGAGAGCATCGACATAGCGGTCTCCGGCATCCTCCGGGGAGACGTGAAGGCCCTGGTGGGCTATACCCGGCCCCAAAACACCATTCTCCTGGACAAGCACCTGCTGATAACCTCCTCTGGAACCGTCACCTTGCCGGACGGCGTGACCCAGGTCCGTGCAATCCTGATCGGCGGAGGGACGGGAGGAACCGGGGGCGCCAACGGAGAGAACGGAGGAGCGGGCTCCAACACATCCGCCTCCAGCTCATCCGGCTCCTATAACCCAACCATCACCAAGGGCGCACCTGGACGTGGCGGGTCCGGAGGCAAAAAGGGCTCCGGCGGTTCCGGCGGGAAAATCGCCGTCTTCGACATCACGGGCTCTTCCATCAAGACCATTACGGCCTCCATCGGGGCCGGCGGTTCCGGCGGGGCGTCCAACGGCGGCGCGGGAAGCGCCGGAGGGGACACGACACTGAAGGTCAACGGGGCCACATACTCCAGCGCCTCGGGGTCTCCCAGCGCGTCTGGGTATCAGGACCTTGTGGCGGGAACCATCTACGGAACTCAGGGCGAGGAAGGACAAGACGGTTCCGGCGGCGGCGCCGGCGGCGCCCCCACGACATCGGAGGGTGTGACGGGTGAAAACGGTTCTTCCGCCGGACCCAATAATGGAGGAACCGGAGGAAAAGGAAGCACAACCGGGTCCGGGAGCCAATACGCCACAGGAACTGGCGGCGGCGGCGGAGCCGGAGCGGCCTACAGCGCTCCCGGCGGCGCTGGCGGGACAGGCACCGGTACCCGTGCTGGCGCTGGCGGAAAGGGCGCGGCAGGCACCAAGCCCGGGACACCCTCCCGGGCCGGGTCCGGCGGAAACGGCGGAAACGGCGGAGGCGGCGGAGGCGGCGGAGGGGGAACCCTTGCGGCCGCTATGAATGGAGGGCGTATCACGGTTTACGGCGGAGCCGCCGGCGCGGGAGGCGCGGGCAGCCAGGGCGGCAACGGGGCCGCGGGCTGTATCATCTTGTACTACGGCGTCAAGACGGTTGTGGAATGAGAAAGGGACATGCCTATGATTACATTGAAAAACTGGAGGCTGGAGATTCCACCCTGTGAGCGGTCCCTGGGCTACGAGGGGGAAAACCTGTCCTCCCGGCTGGAAATCGAGACGGACACGGGGCCGGAGTGGCTTTACTACCTCGACATGGAGTACAGCGACGGGACCTTCGCTGCCCTCCCCCTGACCTGGGAGGAGGGGAAGCTCTGGGCGGAGCTCCCGGGGGCCTACCTGTCCATTCCCGGGGAAGTGACGGTGAATATCCGGGCGGAAGCCGGGGTTGTCAAGAAGTCCGATATGGGGTTTCTGTTCGTCTCCGACTCCGTTGTGAGCGGAGAAGCGCCGCCGGAGCCCGTCCCGCCCCCGGGCGGCGTAACGGACCACCGGCATCTGACGCACCGGGACGCGGAGGGGCAGCACCCGGTGGAGGCGATTGAAGGTTTGGCGGAAGAGCTCCGGCGCATCCCTGCCCCGGTGGAGCCGCTGACAAATGAAGATTTGGAGGAGCTTTTAAAATGAGTAAATGGTTAGACAGCAACGGTGTCCTGTATCTGTGGGGCAAGATCAAGAGCTTGGCGGCCGACAAGGTGGACAAGGTGGAAGGCAAGGGCCTTTCCAGCAACGACTTCACCTCGGCGGAGAAAACCAAACTGGAGGGCCTGGAGAACTATACTCTGCCCGCCGCCACGGCGGAGACCCTGGGCGGTGTGAAGGTGGGGGCCGGGCTGAACGTCGTGGATGGGCTTCTCTCTGCCACCGGCGGCGGCACGGCGGACAGTGTGGATTGGTCCAACATCCAGAATAAACCGGACCTGGCGCTGAAAAGCGACATCACCGGGCTTTATAACTACAAGGGCAGTAAGGTCAATTACGCCGCTCTGCCAGAGAGCGGCAACCAGGTGGGCGACGTGTGGAACGTGGAGGACACGGGTATGAACTACGCCTGGGACGGGGAGAAATGGGACGCCCTGGGGGCCTCCTTTGAAATCCAGGCCATTACAAACGAGGAAATCGACGCCATCACCGGGGAGGCGTGAGGATGGGCTTTCTGGATAACGCGGGCCTGACCCGGCTCTGGGCCAAGATAAAAGCCCTGGTAGGCATCCCCACCAAGCGGGCGCTGACCCAGGCGGAATACGAGGCCCTGAGCGAGGAGGAGAAAGCGGCGGACGTCCTCTACCTCATCACGGATGGGAACGGGGGCGGAGGCTCGGTGACAAGCTTCAATGGCCGCGCGGGGGACGTCACGCCGGAGGCGGGGGACTACTCCGCCGAACAGATTGCCGGACTCCCGGAGGCCCTGGCGGCCAAGCAGGACAAGCTGACGGGCGCCGCCGGGCAGGTGGTGGGGTTTGACGAAAGCGGCAAGGCCGTGGCGCAGAAAGCGCCTTCCGGCGGCATGACCCAGGCGGAGGCGGACGCGAGGTATATCCAGCCTGGGGGGAGCTATCCGGGCGCGAGTTATACCCAGCTTGGCTCGTTTGCGTTTGGCGATGATGGGGTTATAAGTCTTATTGGCCAACCAAACTATTCAGACCTTTATTTCGAATCGGTTAAAACGAAAACAAAGATTGGCAACCTTGCCGCTCCCTCCGACCCGGACGACGCCGCCACCAAGGAGTATGTGGATGGAAGGACCGCAGGGGCAACTATCAAAGTTGAAAAGGTTCTCATTCCGAAAAATACGGAGGCTGGAACGGTAATCAAGTCGTCTGTGCTTTATCGTACTAATTCGGGCGATAATATCGAACCTGTTGTTGCGATTCCACAAGCTGGACAGGAAGACTGGTTTGAAGATGGGAAGATTACATGGAAGGTAATCGTTCAATACAGTTTTGTGGATGACAGTTACAGCTATGTAGTTGAGGTAACAGTGAATACACCGCCTACCTATGACGCCCAATTGAACGTTTTCTATGTAGAGCCAGGATTCTGAAAGTGAGCTGAGGACATGCATTTCAAATATAAAGGCGGGACGGTAGGCGGAGGCTGTTCCGGCGGAGAAATCTATTCCGCCGAGGAGGTTTGCATCGGCAAGTGGATGGATAGTGATCACTACCGTGTTGTTCTGATTGGGACGCTGATTCAACTCAATGGGCAGGTTATCGGGACATTGCGGGGGGTCAGAGAAATAACGCTCCTGTCCGGAGCATTAACGTACACATCCGGAGATTCTGTCCCTTTGGATTTTGCTCAAGGCATGAACTACACGACTATCAGCACAGGGAAAAGCGGGGATGATCTGATCGTGTATCTCACTTCCAATGTTAGCTCGCAGCTTGGGGGACAATTCCGAATTGTTGTTGAATACACCAAAGCCCAGGAGGAGATTTTATGAACGAAAAATGCCAGAACAATCCGCGGGACTGCCCGCTGGGTCCCCGGGTGGAGGCGCTGGAGCGGGCCAATGAACAGCATGCAAGCACGCATCGGGAGGTCTTTGACCGGCTTCGGGAACTGGAGCGCCTGGAGGGCATCCAGGGGGAGCAATACAAGAACATTATGGAGAAGCTGGACAATCTCAAAGAAAGCCACGACGAATTGAACCGGAAGCTCCGGGAGCTGGAGTCCAAGCCGGGGAAACGGTGGGAGGGGTTGGTGGAAAAGTCTCTGTGGGCCGTGTGCGCCGCCGTAATCGCCTTCCTTCTTGGGAGGGTGGGGCTGTGAGCGGGAAACGGAGTAGGGGGCCAAAGACCTCCAACGTCATCCTGCTGGCCCTGGGTCTGTTCGCCTTTAGCTTCATCGTGGCCATGACCGCCATTTTCTGTGTCAAGGGCGCGGTTCCGGATACGCTGATCCAGTACACCCTGGGCGCGGGAGGCGTGGAGGCCCTGCTGCTGGCGGGGATTAAGGTAAGCAAGGTTTTAACCGGGGACAAGCCCGGAGAAAGGGAGGATACATATGAATAACCTTTATGAAATCATCGGCAATCTTCTGGCGGCGTTCGCCGTGGGCCTTCTGGCCTATCTGGTCCCCAAAGCCCGAGCATGGATCCAGGCCAATACCGACGCCGCCACCCAGGAGAACATCCGGCGGCTGGTGCAGTCCTTCGCCCGGGCGGCGGAGCAGCTGTACCACGACCAGGACCCCTCCGGAGAGAAGCGGCAGCAGTTTGTCCAGGAGCAGCTGCGGGCCATGGGCGTGGTAGTCACTGAGGCCGTCATTAACATGATTGAGGGGGCCGTCTGGGAGATCAACACGGAAAACCGGAAGGCCCTGGTGAAGACCAGGGAGATCGTCTCCGGGGGCGCGGAATGACGGCGGAGAAGGTGCTGGCCGTCGCCCGGGGAGAACTGGGCAATACGGAGAGCCCCGCCGGCAGCAATCGGACCAAGTACGGCAAGTGGTTCGGCCTGGATGGTTACGCCTGGTGTATGATGTTCGTCATGTGGTGCTTCAGCCAGGTGGGAGCCCTCAAGCTCCTGCCCAAGCGGACGGCTTCCTGCGGCGATTTGATGCGGGCGGCGAAGGCGGCGGGCTGCTGGGTGACAAAGGACTACCGCCCCGGCGACGTGGTCATCTACGATTTCCCCGGCGGCGCGGCTACGGACCACACGGGAATTATTGAGAAAGTGACGCTCACCGGCGTGGTGGCGATTGAGGGCAACACCAGCGAGGCCGGCAGCCAGTCCAACGGCGGCATGGTCTGCCGGAAGACCCGGCCTTACAGTCAGATCGTGGGCGTTGTGCGCCCGAACTATCAAAAGGAGGACAAGCGTATGGACAATACCCCCAGCCCCGCCCACAAGGAGGGTGTTGATTGGGCCAAGAAAAACAGCATCCTCACCGGAGACGCCGCCGGAGACCTGAAGCTCAGCCAGCCTGTGACCCGGCAGCAGCTTTGCTCGATGCTGTACCGCTTCGCCAAGAAGACCGGCAAAATCTAAACAAGGAGGCTGCGAGTTCGCACCAATGCTCTTGCACAATCTAACGGAGGCAGAGTGCGAAAACTTCCGTCACGGCTGCAACTTCACGGACGATGAGAGAGCGGTTTTTGATTTGCGGGTGAAGGGAATGTCCCGGGTCAAGATCGCCGCGTCCCTGGCGATATCCATTGCCACGACAGATCGACGGCTTCGCGGCATCTATGAAAAGGTGAATAAGGTGAAGGAGTCGGGGCGTTAATCCCCGGCTCCTTTTTGCCGTGATAGTTTTTTGATAGGAAATTGATAGTTTTTCCTCCGAAATTTGGTGTATGATGGAAAGCGAAAAAACGGAAGGAGCGAACCACATGGAACAATATCGTTTCGACCCTTACACCGGCCAGCCGCTTCCCCAGGCGCGACCTGCCAGCAGCCGCACATGGCTCAGCGGCGTCCCTCAGACCCCGCCCACACCTCCGCCTCAGCCTCCTGCCCGGCAGGAACAGCCCGGCGTGATTTTCCGCCAGGTGGCGTCCCTGGATGAGGCTAAAGCGGTGCCCACGGACTTTTCCGGCGCGCTGACCATCATGCCGGACTGGTCCCACGGCTATATCTACGCTAAGGCCCTGGGGGACGACGGCAGCCCCATCTTCCGCTCTTACCGCTATGAGCCGCCCCAGGCGACCACGGCGGCCCCTGTGCCCATACCGGAGGGGACCTATGCGCCCCTGGAGACGGTGGAGTGCCTACGGTGCGAGGTGGAAAAGCTGAGGAAGGAGCTGGATACCCTCCGGCCTCCGGTCAAAGAGGCGGCGGTTGCTGAAAAGCCCGCCGGGAAAGGAAATAAATCATGAACGATATGATTCAGAGCATCATTCAGATGGCCGCAGGTGGCGGAAACCCTATGAATCTGATTTCCCAGTTCCTTGGCGAACAGAATGGCCAGGACCCAAAGGCTGTCCAGGCCCGTCGGATGATTCAAGGGAAGTCCCCGGCAGAGCTGGAGCAGACAGCACGGAATCTGGCGCGGGAGGCTGGGACCACCCCGGAAGAAATTCTCTCCGGCCTGGGTATCCACTTTTAACTTTCTGAGACAGAAAATCAAATAAGAAGTCAAATCTTCACTTCTTTTCAGTTTGCGGTCTTGACCAAAACCGCTCCCATTCGGCATCGTCCGGGGAGCGTACGGCCCCGGCTTGCAATATTTGAAAAGGAGTTTTTTTATGGGCAACGAGCTTTTGACCGGCTTTCTTGCCGGCCAGTCCGACAACAACAGCGGAAACAACGGCGGCGGCTTCTTTGGCAATGAAGGCCTGTGGGCCGTCATCATCCTGGCGATTATCTTCGGCTGGGGCAACAACGGGAACGGCTTCGGAAGCCGAAACGGCGGCGGCAACGGAGGTGATAATGTGACGGTCGTTCCTTATCCCGCTCCCGGCTGCTACGGCGGCTTTGGCGGCTATCCCACGGAGGCGGTCCTCCAGAGGGCCCTTGACACCCAGACCATTATCAGTAAGCTGGACGGCAACACCCAGGGCCTGTGCGACGGCTTCTACGCGCAGAGCAACGCTATCAACGGCCTGGGCACCACCATCATGCAGACCGCCGCCCAGGCGGAGCTGGCCGAATGCAACCGGCAGGCCATTCTGATGCAGCAGCTCCACCAGATGGGTTACAACCAGCAGGACTGCTGCTGCCAGATCAAGAGCGCCATCGGAGATGTCAAGTATCAGATGGCGGCGGACACCTGTGACATCAAAACCTCCATTCGGGATGTTGGACGGGACATCATCGACAATCAGAACGCGAACTATCGCGGCCTGATGGACTTCATGGTCCAGAGTAAGATGGAAGCTCTCCAGGCTGAGAATCAGACCTTGAAGCTGGAGAAGTCCCAGGCGGCACAGAACGGCTACATTGATGCCATTGGCAACTCCATTGTTGCCCGGCTCCAGCAGCCTCAGCCTGTTCCCAGTTACCAGGTGCCTGCCCCGTATCCCTACTGCGTGCCTCAGACCGGTGGCTGTGACTGCGGTGGCAATCGCTGCTGCTGATTCTTTCCGGCTTTTGCCGTGACCATTTCGGGGCGGCGGGGATTCCTGCCGCCCCTGACTTTTTAGGAGGTTTTAAAATGGCTTGCAAAACGAGCTGTAAACTCTGCGACCGCCTGGTGATTTCCCAGGCCGTCACTTTTGCCGGCGGGAACGTGGTGGTGAATCTGCCCGCCGGAAGCTACCGCAACGGGTGCAAGTACTGCATTGTGATTGCCCAGGCAATTCCCGCGGCGGCCACCATTAACGCCCCGGTGGTCGTCACCATTGGGACCGGAACGGAGCAGTACCCCTTGACTAACCGCTGCTGCGCCCAGGTGACGGCGTGCGGCATCCGCACCCGGACCCGGTATTCCGCCGTGGTCTCCACCAGTGCCACGGGCGGCGCGTTCCGTCTGCTGGGCAAGACTTGCCCCTGCCCGGACAATTCCCTTGCCAGCATTGACGGCACGGCCCCTGCCGCACCGCCCGCGCCCACGACCTGAGAGGAGGGAAATCATGAACCGAATTGGAAGAATGATCCTCATGACCTCCGGCCGGGACAGAAGCCGCCAGGACTACGAACGCCGGGACTATCCCCGGTCCGAATACGGTGACGGCCCTGATTCCCGCTTCCGGGACCGCCGTGGCCGGGAGCACTACGACAACGGGCGCTTTGCGCCGCAAAATGACGGCGGGTCGTGGGTAGAAAGTCGCTACTGGGACGACCGGGAGGCGTATCGAGGTCTGGAAAGCCGCTATCCCATGACCACGCCCTATGTCCCGCCTGTATATCAGGACTACGGCGGCGAGAGAGGAGGGCAGCACCCCATGAACAGGATTGGCTTCCGTATGTCCGGCGATATGGACCAGCTCCCCCCGGAGTTTGGCCGGGAGTACCGGACCGACGCTGGACACCGGGGGATGGATGAGATGGCCTACCGGGGCGGGGAGCGGATGAGTGGCCACGGCTCCGGCAGCGGCGGCCGGCCCTTTGATCGGGAGATAGCCCAAGAGTGGGTCCGGCGGATGAAAAACGCAGACGGCACCACCGGCCCGCACTGGACTATGGAGAAAACCGAGGAGGCCCGGGCGCAAAGGGGGATCAACTGCGACCCGCTGGCCTTTTGGGTGGCTATGAACATGATCTATTCCGACTATGCCAAGGTGGCGGAAAAGGTCAATGCCAACAGCATGGACTTTTATGCCTACATGGCGAAGGCGTTCCTGGAGGACAAGGACGCCCGGAACCAGGGCGGGGAGAAGCTGGCCAGATATTACGAGTACGTGGTGAAATGAGAACGAGGAAGGGCGAAAGCCCTTCCTTTTTTTCGTGTGTAAATCCGTGTGCATTTTTAATCGAGAAAGTGCTACGAACTAAATATTAACCGCTACGGCTATGGCGATTTAAAAACCCAGAAGCATTGCGGCAGTAGATGAAAAAGCGGAAGCCTTGATACGCAAGGCTTCCGTGTTTGGTGGAGCGGCCGCAACCAACGGTGAACACTCCGCATGGCCGGAAACGGCACTTTCAAAGTGTTCTTCAATCTCGTCCAGCAGAATGTCGTCAATGGTAATCGGCCTGTCCCCACCGTTGAGGATCAGCGTCATTCTGTCGTCGTAAAGGTAGATGGCCCGAAGGAAGATATTCACCATTCCCCGGCGGTTGTTCTCGTCGTTGACATTTCCTCGTTTCAGCGAGTAGAGAAACGCCTTGATCTGCGGCGCGGTGAATGTGACCTGCTTTCCCATCTCAATGGCAAGCTGGCCCTGTAACTCGTCCTTTTCCCGCTTGCGCTTCTCAATGCGCTCGGTAATCATATCCACCGCCTGCCCACGCTCCAAGGCTTTCCAGAGGTTTTCTATGGCGGCGTCCGCCTCCTGTATCGCCGCCTTGATGCGCTTGATGGCGGAGCTGTCATAGTCAGCTTCACAGGCGGCGGCAACCGCAAGGGTGATTTTCTCAATATTGCTGTCCGTCAACAGCTTGCGGCATTCCAAAACAACCCTGTCCTCAATCTTTTGTTTGTTGACAACTTTCTTCCGGCAGGTCTTTTTCTTGGCGCTCTTGCAGGCGTAGTAGCGATAGGCTGTCCCGGATTTCCCCGTCCCGCCGTAGCCGGTCATCATCTCCCGGCAGTAGCCGCAGAACAGCTTTGTTGTCAGCAGATATTCCTCTCGCCCCCTGGAACGGGCGGGAGCTTTTTTGTTTCGGTCAAGGATGTGCTGTACCCGCTGAAAAAGCTCGTCCTCAATAATACGAGGCATACCGCCCGGTGTTTCCGTGTCCTTGTAGATGTAATAGCCGATGTACCGCTTGTTCCGCAAAAGCCGGTGCAGGCTGTTCTTGTTAAACTCCTTGCCCTGGGAGGTCTTGACCTGCTTTGCGTTGAGATATTTTGTGATTTCAGCGACCGTCTTTCCGCTGGCGTACATCTCGAAAATCTCCCGGACAACGGCAGCACCCTCCTTGTCAACATGGAAGCGGCGTTCCTCGTCCACATAGTAGCCAAGGCCGGGATTGCTCCCGTTGCTCAAACACTTTTCGGCGTTGATGTCCATGCCCCGCCGTATCTTTTGGGACAGCTCCGCCGAGTAGTATTCGGCCATGCTCTCCAACACGCCCTCCACCAAAATACCACTGGCGTCGTCGCTGATATTTTCCCTGGCGGAGATCACCCGGACACCGTTCTTTTTCAGCTTGGCCTTGTTGATGGCACTGTCGTAGCGGTTCCGGGCGAAGCGGTCAAGCTGATAGACAAGCACACCCTCAAAAATGTGTTTGTCGCTGTCGGCAATCATGCGCTGAAACTCGGCCCGGCTGTCCGTCGTGCCGCTCTGCGCCCGGTCGATGTATTCACCAATCACAATATATCCGTTGTTCTTGGCGAACTCGTAGCAGGTTTGAAGCTGGCCCTCGATGGATTGCTCCGTCTGACTGTGGCTGGAATATCGGGCGTAAATCACGATGTTCACTCTTTCACCCCCTCCAGCATTTCAATGATGGCTTTTTTCAAGCGGTCATTCATGGGTGAGGCGGGGGCAAAGCACATCTCCACAAATCGCTTCATGTCCCGATCTTCCTCCAGAATTTTGGGCTTGTACTCGTACAGCTTGCCCTGGGGCTTTTCAGTGCGGCAGCAAAGATAGTCCATCGACACATCGAAGTAATCCGCATACCAAATCAGC
>Ga0209694_1001763_pt1 | contig 21192 bp, 26 predicted proteins | sample GluameincwithD2O_FD_187499 | JGI IMG/M metagenome (GOLD analysis project Ga0209694, IMG submission 187499) | Mouse cecum microbial communities from Vienna, Austria - Glucosamine amended microcosms incubated with D2O (SPAdes) (version 2) | ecosystem: Host-associated > Mammals > Digestive system >... | reverse complement strand
GACAGGATAAAGCTGTCAACAGTAGAGAGAACAGCAGCAAATAGGCTGTAAATGAAAATGAGGTCCGGACTCCTCATCCAACTGTATTGGATGTGAGAGTCCAAACCTCACAAAACTTTAGAGCGCCCCAAAAACCGAAAACCGCCTGCATTGGCTTTCCGTTTTTCGGGAAACGGTCTGCCTGCAGGCGGTTTTTTTCTATTGTCTCTGTTTCAGTGATGCTTCCCTGTTCAGGCCTCTGCATCCTGTCTTGCATCGGCTGCCGGCTGGTCCTGAGCAGCGGCACTGTCCTGTTCATTGATCTCCCGGATCTTCTTCTCGATCCGGTTGCCGTACTCGATGCTGGTATCCTGGAAAAACTGCAGTTCGGGCACCTTGCGCATTTTCACGTTCTTCGCGATCGTGCTCCGGATGAACCCCCTGCTCTGGTTCAGGATCTTCATTCCCGCATCATTGCGTTCCTGTTTCCCCAGGAACGATACATAGACTTTCGCGATGGAAAGATCGCCGGTGCACTGCACGTCTGTCACTGTCACGAACCCCAGTTTAGGGTTCTTCAGCTCGAACTGCAGGATCCGGGAAATCTCCCTGCGCAGGATCGCATCGATCCTGTCTGTCTTTGGCATGTTATTCCTTCACTTCCTGGTCTTCGTAGGCCTCGATCACATCATCCACCTTGATGTCGTTGAACTTCTCGATCGTCAGACCGCACTCAAAGCCTGCGCTGACTTCCTTGACGTCGTTGTCAAAGCGCCGCAGCGAACCAAGATCGCCTTCGTATACCACGATGCCCTCGCGGATCAGACGCACCTTGCAGTCGCGACGGATCACACCATCGGTCACCATGCAGCCGGCAATGGTACCCACTTTGGAGACCTTGAAGATCTGGCGGACTTCCGCCTGACCGATCACGACTTCCTCGTATACCGGTGCCAGCATGCCCTTCATGGCTGCTTCCAGTTCCTCCAGGGCCTTGTAGATGATGTTGTGCAGACGGATCTGCACGCCCTCCTCTTCCGCTTTCTTGCGGACAGCCGCTGTCGGACGGATGTTGAAGCCATAAATAATGGCATTCGAGGCGCTGGCCAGCATGATGTCACTCTCCGTGATGGCACCCGCACGGGAACCGATCACGTTGACGCGGACCGTATCCACATCCAGCTTCTCCATGGAAGCCTTCAGCGCTTCGGCGGAACCCTGCACATCGGCTTTGATCAGGACATTGATTTCCTTCACATCACCCTCGTTGATCTGCTTCGCCAGGTCCTCCAGGCTCATCGCACTGGACTGGTTCCGTTCCTTCTCGATCTGCTTCTCCAGACGGTGGTTGGCAATTTCCGCCGCCTTCTTGTAGGAATCGTAGGTCAGGAACACATCACCCGCGCGGGGCACTTCCGACAGACCGATGATTTCCACAGGCATGGACGGACCGGCAGTCTTGATTTCCATGCCCCGGTCATTGGTCATCTTCCGGACACGGCCGTAGCTCGTGCCGACCACCACGGAATCACCTGTGTGCAGCGTACCCTGCTGTACCAGCAGTGTGGCCACAGGACCGCGGCCCTTGTCCAGCTTGGCTTCCACGACAGTACCCGATGCATTGGTATCCGGGTTTGCCTTCAGCTCCGACATGTCGGCGACCAGCAGCAGCGTTTCCAGAAGATCCTCGACACCTTCCCCGCTCCGGGCGGAAATCTGTGTGAAGATCGTGTCACCGCCCCATTCCTCCGGCATGACGCCGTAGTCGGAGAGCTCGGCCATGACTTTGTCCGGATTGGCACCCGGCTTGTCGATTTTGTTGACAGCCACAACCATCGGGACCTTCGCTGCCCGGGCGTGGTCAATGGACTCCTTGGTCTGCGGCATGACGCCATCGTCTGCCGCAACGATCAGAACCACGATGTCCGTGATCTGCGCCCCGCGGGCACGCATCGCAGTGAATGCTTCGTGACCCGGTGTATCCAGGAACGTGACCTTCCGGCCCTTCAGCGACACCTGGTAGGCACCGATGTGCTGGGTAATGCCGCCGAATTCACCCTCCGTGACGTTGGTCTTCCGGATGGTGTCCAGCAGCGTAGTCTTTCCGTGATCGACGTGACCCATGATCGTGACCACAGGCGGACGCGGCTTCAGCTGGGATTCATCGAATTCCCGTGCCCCGATCTGCTCCTCGATGTCGTCTTCCTCGATCACGACTTCCTTGTGGCATTCGGTGTTGAACTCCATGCAGATCAGCTCGATGTCCTCATCCGACAGCACCGTGTTGATGGTGGACATGTTGCCCATCATAAACAGGAACTTGATGATCTCCGAGCTGTTCCGCTTCATGAGCTCCGCCAGCTGCCCCACAGTCAGCGTACCGCTGTATGTAATGGACTTCGCGGCTTCCTGCCGTGTCCTGGAGGGTCCGTGCCCGCCGTTTCTGTTTCGCCCTCCGTTGTTTCCGCCATTGCGGTTCGGGCGTCTGTTCGGTCTTCTGTTCGGTTTCTTGGCCACCCAATCACCTGTCCTTTCTCAATTCATCTATCCGTCCGGCAAATCCTGCATCCGTCACGACCAGTGCCTTCATTGCCCGGTTTGAGATCCGGTCGAATTCCCCTGCATCCAGCTCCAGTACAGGAACAGAATACGTGCGGCACTTGTCCAGGATCTTCTTCTTCGTATTGTTTCCCGTCTCAGACGACAGGACAGCCAGTCTGGCCTTTCCCCGGCAGATTGCCGGGATCAGCCCGTCACCCCGCACGGTTTTGCCCGCCGCCATGGCCAGCTGCAGAAGACTGATGATTCTGTTGTCTGTCATCGTTCTTCCTTTGCCGCCATCAGCCGATGATGGTCGCCAGCCCGTCATAGACTTCCTCCGGTACAGTCGTTTCCAGTGCACGGTCCAGCGCCTTGTTCTTCCGGGCCTTCGCCAGGGTTTCAGCACTCTTCTGCATATAGGCCCCATGCCCGTTCCGCTTGCCGGTCAGGTCGATTTCCACCTGTCCTTCCGGTGTGCGCACAACACGGATCAGCTCCTTTTTCGGGAACCGTTCCTGCGTCACGACGCACTTTCTCATCGGGATTTTCTTCATACCGTCCTCCTGTATCCAGTCCTCACGACAGTCAGACTAATCGTAGTAATCGTCGAACTCCTCGTAATCCACGTCATCATCCCAGGCCTCGGTCTGGGCTGCTTCCCGTTCTTCGATTTCCGCCAGCTCCTCATCGGAGTAAATCGGCCGCATTGCCTCAAAGGAAGGCTTTTTCTTTTCCTTTTCCTTGTCCTTATCCTGATCCCGGTCGCGGCGGTCATCCCAGCGCTTCTTCTTCGCGGCAGCAGGTTCCTGCTTTGTGTGGGCCCCGGCGAAGTCCTCGAACTTGGACTTGTATTCCCGGGTATCCAGGGCGTGCTCCTTGCGCTTTTCCCTGGCGATCTTCGCCGCCAGTTCCATCTCGTCCAGTTCACGTTCCGGTTTTGCGACGGGTTCCGGCTGAGCAGGCGCAGGCAGATCCTCTTCCTGTGCGACTGCCGGCAGGTCTTCCTCCTCCACCACAGCCGGTTCGGTTTCCGGCGCAGGTTCCGGCAGGTTCTCGGATTCATACAGCGTATCCACCGCCGTCGTTTCCTCGGGCTCATCCGCATAGGTGAAGTCCGCCGATTCGATGCTCTCGATGTCTCCGGTGTCTTCCTTGAACGCCGCCTGCTTCTCCTGCTGGCGATAGGCACGCTCGGCTGCCTTCTTCGCCTCCCAGGCTTCTTCCTGTTCACGGGCAATGGTCATATAGTCAATGCCCAGTTCATCCATCTCCGACTGCGACTTGATGTCGATCTTGTGATTGGAGAGACGGACCGCCAGGCGGGCGTTCTTTCCCTTCTTGCCAATGGCCAGCGACAGCTGGTTGTCCGGTACCACCACGATCAGGCCGTCCTTGACGTTCTCGTTTGGAATCACCGCAATGGCCTCCGAGGGAGCCAGCGCATTCTTGATCAGCGTGGAGATGTTGTCGCTCCACTCGAAGATGTCGATCTTCTCGCCGTTCAGTTCGTTGATGATAGTCTGCACACGGCTGCCGCGGGGTCCGATGCACGCACCGATGGGATCGATGTTCTCATTGTGGCTCATGACCGCCAGCTTGCAGCGTTCTCCGGCTTCCCGGGCGATGGCCTTGATTTCGATCACGCCGTTGTAGATTTCCGGCACTTCCCGCTCGAACAGCCGCTTCACGAACACCGGGGAAGACCGGGACACCAGCACCTGCGCTCCCTTGGTGTCCTTGTTCACTTCCGTGATCACGACCGGCAGGCGTTCTCCCTCGTGATACTGTTCCGTGGGAATCTGATCGCTCTTTTTCATCATGGCCAGTGTCTTGCCGATGTTCACAATGACGAACTTTTCCTCCACCGTTTCGATGGTTCCCTTCACCATGTCATCCACCTTGTCGCAGTACTCCTCATATACCTTGGCTTTTTCCGCCTCGCGGATCTTCTGCTTCATGACATTCTTGGCCAGCACGACAGCCGCACGGTCGAAGTTCCGGAAATCCACTTCCTCGTCGATCATGTCGCCGGGTTTTGCGCCGGATCTGATTTCCCGTGCTTCCGCCAGGGAAACTTCCAGATCCGGATCCAGGTCTTCCTCCGGGCTGTCCACCACCAGACGTTCGTGCCAGATCTGCACGTTGCCGTTTTTGATCTCCACCCGGACATAGGCATCGGGAACGTCAATGTACTTGCGGTAGGCCTTTGTCAGCGCTTCGGTCAGCGCTTCCTCCACGATGTCCTGGGAAAGTTCGCGGTCCGATTCAATGCCCCGCAGAGCTGTGGCCAGCGACTCAACTTTCAGCTTCATTTGATCAATCTCCTATATTTTCACCGCTGTCATGATCAGCGAGATGTTGTCCCTGTCCACGACCAGCTTCTTCGGACGTCCCTTGTCCTTGTAATGGACCGTCACGCTCTCGGGCTCCAGCGCTGCGAGGTCACCGCGTACATCCGCCAGACCCTGCTTCGGTTCCCGGAGCTTCACATATACATATTGTCCCAGGGCGTTCTGCAGGTCCTGTTCAGTCTTCAGTTCCCGCTCCGCGCCGGGGGAGCAAACCTCCAGCATATATTCCTGGTCATTCCAGTCTTTTTCATCCAGAAGGGCGCTGATGGCGTCCGAGCAGACTGCGCAAGTATCCAGGTCCATGGTCCCGTCTTCCTTCTCTGCAGCGATCTGCAGGATGGGAGGCTTCTGATTGGTCAGCCACTGGATCTCGTAAAGTCTGCAGCCATGTTCTTTGAGGACCGGTTCGATCCACTTCTGCAGTTCTTTCATTCCTGTTCCTTTCCGGCAAAATTATAGGAGCGGTTCCCCGCTCCCTTTTTGGTCAATCAAACAGTACCACATTCGTCACCCGCGTTCAAGCTGTCCGATTCCATGCCCCGGCGAATGATCGCCGCGATCAGGTCGGCAGCCAGTTTCGGGTCTTCATTGCACACAATGTACTTGTAGCGGTTCATCGTCTTGATTTCCCCGGCCGCCTTGGCCAGGCGCTGCTGAATGATCTCCTCCGGCTCGGATTTCCGTCCGCGGATCCTGCGCTCCAGTTCTTCCATGGAAGGGGGGATGATGAAAATCGACAGGGCATCCGGGCACTTCTCCTGCACCTGCATGGCACCCTGCACTTCGATTTCCAGCAGGACATTTTTCCCTTCGTCCCGCAGCCGGTTCACTTCCTTCATGGGCGTACCGTAGCGGTTCCCGACAAATTCCGCACTTTCCAGCAGTTCGCCGTTTTCCTGGGCCTTCTCGAACTCCTCCGGTGTGACGAAAAAATAATCTGTACCATCCACTTCCCCGGCTCTGGGCTTTCGCGTGGTCATGGATGTGGAGTACGCCAGTTTCAGGGAGGGATCTGCCTCCAGGTATTTTCTTACAGTGCCCTTTCCTACCCCGCTGGGTCCGCTGAGCACCAACAGCAAGCCTCGTTTCATGTGCTGCCTCCCTTTCTGTCAGCTGCCATCCAGAGACTGAGCACGTCTCTGGATGGCCGGACAAGTCCAAAGACTGTCCGGTTACAAAGATTTTAGTCTCTGTCCTTTGGCACTGTCAAAGGAAAAACGGTATGCTGGTAAGGCGCAGCCCGTCCTGGGCATTCGTGTCCCGGCAGGCGCAGACAAAAACAGGAAAAAACTGAAAGGAGGGATCTGCATGGCTCTCGATGGCATCATGCTTCGAAGCGTCACTCGACACCTGAAAGACCTGGAGGGCGGCCGCATCGGCAAGATCCAGAATCTGTCGGATGAAGAGATCCTGCTGCATATCCATACGAAAACCGGACTGAAGCGTCTGGTCATCAACGTGCACTCCAACACAAACCGGGTGTATCTGGCTGCCTTTGTGCCGGAGATCCAGCCCGAACCATCGGGTTTCGTGATGTTTCTGCGGAAGCACTTTTCCCAGGGAATCATCACATCTGTGTCCCAGGCCGGCTATGACCGGATCCTGGTCACGAAGGTGCAGGCCATGAACGAACTCGGTGACCTGCGGCAGCTGACATTGTATCTGGAGCTCATGGGCAAATACGCGAACCTGATCGCAGTCAATGAAGAGGGTGTAATCATGGATGCCCTGAAACGGATCCCCGTCTTCGAGAACTCCCGCCGGCTGATCCACCCGGGTGCCAGGTACGAACTGCCATCGCAGCCGGAGAAGCAGGATCCTTCCGGACCTGTATCCATCGACGAAAGCCGGCCGCTCACGGATCAGATCTCCGGATTTTCCCCGCTGCTGTCCGGAGAAGCGGAGAGGCGGCTTCATGAAGGCACGACCTGGGAGGAGTTCTGGCATTCGCTGGAGGCATCCGACAAACTGTACTGGTATGATGACCGGCATTTTCACATCATTCCCCTCTCAGGGATGAACACAGAACCCAGGGTGTATGACCTGATGGAAGGTCTGGGTCAGCTCTACCGGCAGCGGGAGGAAAAGAGTCGGCACAAGGAGCAGTTCGGAGATCTGATCCGCACAGTGGAAAAGGAAAAGAAGAAACAGCAGAAAAAACTGCCCCGGCTGCAGGCTTCGCTGGAGGCAGCGAAGGATCATGACAAGTACCGGGAATACGGCGATCTGCTGTTTGCCTGGCAGGGTTCGCTGAAACAGGGAAAGCAAGCCGTGGTGCAGGATTTCGAAACCGGTGAAGACGTAACGATTCCCCTGAATGAAAAATTCAGCATCCGGGACAACGCCAACCGGTATTATGCAAAGTACCACAAAATGAAGCGCAGTCTGGATGCCCTGCAGGAGCAGATCCGTATCTGCAAGGAAGATCTGGTCTATTTCGAGCAGATGGAGGAACAGCTGAAACACTGCAGCTATGAGGATGCACAGGAGATCCGTCAGGAGCTGGAGAGCGGCCGCTGGCTGCTGCCTAAAAAAGGGGCTAGGCGCCGCAAAGGCAAGTCCCGGCCACACGTCCTGGAGATTCCGTATGAAGGAGCCGTGATTTTTGTCGGCCGCAACAACCTGCAAAACAGCTGGCTGACCCATAAAATGGCCCGGCGCAGCGACTTGTGGTTTCACGTCAAGGGCTATCATGGTTCCCACGTGATCCTGCAGTCTGATCAGCCGACAGAAGGACAGATCCGTATGGCTGCCATGCTGGCTGCCTGGTTTTCCAAAGGCAGGGAATCCAGTTCGGTCCCTGTGGACTACACCCAGGTGTCACAGCTGAAAAAGGTTCCTGGCTCCAAAGCGGGTTTCGTGACGATGAAAAGCTATCGGACGATTTACATCGATCCCGATCCCAGGCTTGTGGAAGAGATTCTGCGCAGGCGGAAACAGTAAAGAGTCAGCAGCCATGGCATGAAGCCGGCCTGTCCCAGGGATCCATTCCTGACACAGGCCGGTCTTTTTGTGCGCGGTTACATGCGGCGGATGGCTGGCCTGCCCCACAGCAGGCAGGGGCTGCTTTGTGAAGGACAGAGCTGTGTGTCTTATCCTGCTGCCGGGAGAATGCGGTTCATGATCCGCTGCAGATCTGCCGGAGATTCAATATCCGGCTTGTGGCCCAGGGTTTCGGCAAGTGCCTGTCTGGTGAAAACCAGCGGTTCTTCCCTGTCGAACCGGTAGGTGACTTTATCCAGATTAGGTGTGAGGACCATGGCCAGCCATGCTGCCTCCCGCAGGCTCTCTGCAGGCAGCCTCCGCTCAGCCTCCACCCTGTAAGTCCAGCCGCAGTGTGCAGGATCTTCTGTATCCGCCTCGATTGTCACAGGCAGATCCGGATCCGGGGGAGCAGCCAGATGCATCTGCTGCACATCGCCGGCATAACCATTGGCATAGGAATATAGCTGCCGGCAGCGGGGTGAAATCATGACACCATCCTGCCAGAGAATCTCACCGTTGAGCCGGATTTCCCGGGTCGTATCCGGAACCGACACCGTTTCCCTGCTCATCCGGTTCAGCAGCCCGCTGCCGCCCCGGACCTCCAGTTCACAGGTGCCATCTCCCGGACAGCTGGACTGCAGATTCAGTAAACCGGTCCCCGGGACCTGACTTTGCACCTCAAACACCAGCTGGCCGCTTTCCCTGCCTGTCTCCATCACCTTGACATAGTCAGCCGGCAGCAGGATGCTGTTCCGCCACCCGGCACCCGCCAGCAGTACAAGCAGTACAAACAGCACAGCAGAAACCACCATGATCCGTCGGCTCCAGCGCAGATGCCGGCCTGTTTTCTTCAGGTCCTTTTCCAGCGGCAGGTCCTTCTGCAATACAGCCGGATCCGGTTTCTGCAGATTCTGAAGCTCCTCCCGGCACGCAGGACAGGTCTCCAGATGCCGCTGAATCCATTCCGCTGTTTCAGTCTGTACCACACCATCCGCATACAGCGGCAGCAGATCCTGCACAATCGCGCATTCTGTCTTCCGGTTCTCAGTCATGACAGTCCTCCTCCCATTCTCTCTCCCACAGCTCCCGCAGCCTGCATCTTCCCCGGTGATACATCACCCGGCTCCAGGATTCGCTGCGGCAGAATATCTCTGCTATCTCTGCAAAGGAAAGCAGTCCGTATACCCGCAGCCAGACAATCTCCCGGTACGGCTCCGGCAGCTTATGCAGACAGGCAAAGACCCGCAGATCCCGGGGATCATCCATGCCCTGGAGAACCAGTGATCCATCCCCTGCCGGGTCCCGCTTCTTCCCACGGCAGAAATCAAAATACTGATTCCGGGCAATGGTGCACAGCCACGACGACAGCGTGCTCTCATGCCGGAACCCCCGGATCTTCACAGACGCCTTCAGAAACGTCTCCTGAGTCAGGTCCTCACTCAGCGCCGCATCATGGCTCAAAGACAGAAGGTACAGATACACCTGCCTCGCGTGCTGTTCGTACATCTCTTCCAGATCCATTCACAGCCTCCTTTCATCCGTAAGACGCTGTCATACAGCAGAACGTTACAGTTATTTCTGCGTTTTTGTGACATGCTGTCAAGCATTTCCGGTTCAGGCAGACTTTCTGTGCAACGGCAGAGGCAAAACAGACCGGCACAGGTCATCACGATCTGTACCGGTCTGCAGCTGTGGATGCTGATGGCTGTCCTGATGGACAGCTGGCAGGGCCTGGATATGGGTGTGCTTCAAACTCCAGGGCTTACAGCGGCTGACCCGCTTTGGAAGTTTCCGCCTGGTCAAAGAGATCCGAGAGCCACTGGATATAGCTGTCAGGAACGTTCAGCGACTGGAAGGTCAGATGATCCGGAGCCGGCAGATTCCCGCCTTCAATGGTTTCCGATTCAATGGCACCGGATTCATCCAGGACAAACCGGAACCGATAGTCTCCGCTGGTGCAGGCAAGCATATCCTCCTCCCATGTCCATTCACCTGGCAGACCAAACAGGATTTCATTCTGTCCCGGGAACAGGAACGTTTTCAGCTGCAGCCGCAGCCTGTCTGTATCGTTGAGATACCGGGAGATATCCTGATCAGTCAGGTCATGGGTGGTCAGGGATGGTGAAACGATCCATCTGTCGCTGTCCCGAAACAGCCCAAACATCTGACTTTCATTGTTTGCCTGACGTTCAAAGGACCAGGTCTCTTCCTCCTCCTGAATCAGCCAAAAGGTACTGTCATTACAAATCAGCTGTTCGGTCCGATCACCGTTGTGAATCTGCACACCATTGCCGCTGAGAGTCCTGGACAGTGCCAGTTCAAAGACCTTCTGTGGATCTTCACTAGTTTGCGCAGATAAATCAGAATCCGGGAACTGTAACGTTGAATCTGACATATGAGGATCAATAATAATCGAAGATACCCTGCAGCCAGCGATTAGAAATGCTATACCGAATACAAGCATTCTAATGCTTTTATTCACATCATTCTCTCCACTGAATCAAAGTTTTACCCGAAGAATTAATATTTGTGGTCAAGTAGAAACTACGAGATCCCCCAGTCCAACCATCCTCGTTGTATAAACAATCAAAAGTCATACTTGCGACAGCGTATCTGCCACCCGTTGTTGTGTTTGAAGGGACGGACAAACTAACATTTGAAAGAGAAATCAACGCTCCTGTTACACTAGGATTTACAGCATAATTGATCTTTGGAGGGTAGCAAGTCACCGAAACCTGATAGGAGTAAGTAATATATCCGTTAAAATGATGAGGGGTAAGAATACTAGTTCCTGTAGGAAGGCTTCCACCACTCCATCCAGAATCGCCATACGTGATGATAGAATTTTCATTATAATCATTCTCTATATCGAGCCATACTTTATCTCTACCATCATCGTACAAAACCAGCGATCCATTGGATGGAATATGGTCAGCTATGGCTAAATACTCGCCTTGACCATTCGTGAAGACTTCAACCGAATCATCTTGGCCGACATTCTCGATATGCATATATCCCGCTGGAATCTCATCTACGGATTCTTTAGCATACATTGGAGTCACAAACAAATTAACGAGAAGCATTGCACAAATTATAAGCCTTTTCATATTTTCACCTCTTTCAGATAAGCTTATCTAATCAAAGACTAACATGTCCCAGTCAATACGTGAAGGCTTACTTTCTTTCTTTCAGATATTTTTCATCTAATTGCTATTACATATTTTATAAATTGATTATCCAGTTATGGTAATGTATTATTTTGTTTTTATCTTTTAAAAAACCGGATCCTGCACATGGCAGAATCCGGTTTTCACTACCCTTTGATCGTGACGGTCTTGCCGTCGGGACCTGGCGTGTTTTTCAGGTAATCGATGATTTCCTTTTTCTTGTCAGCCTTGCAGGGACGGCACTTGAATTCGTCTGTGTCGCCTTCCACCATTGCGGATGCAAAGCCGCTGCATCCGGGGTAGCCGCAGCCGCCGCAGTTGTAACCCGGCAGCATGCCGGCCACTGTGTCCACCCGCTCATCGGGCTGGACATGCAGGAACTTGCTGGCAAGACCCAGGCCCAGACCCAGCAGGGCCCCCAGGACCAGCATCATCAGAATCGCATTCAGCATTTTATTCTCCTCATTCCGGCAGTCTGTCAGGACTCAGGATGCCTGCCATGACCCGGATTGTTGATGCAGTGAATATCGTGACAGGCTTCACAGTCAGCCTTCAGATTCTCGCAGCCTTCCGGCAGCGGGGTCTTTTTGTTCAGCAGGAACAGAACGATGTAGATCGCCACCAGCGCCCCGAAAAACAGGATGGCCAGCAGAACCTTGTTCATACCAGACCAGCGAAAGCCGAGAAGGCCATGGCCATGATGGCGGCCACGATCATGGCAATCGGGTTGCCTGCAAAGGGTTTCGGTACACTGGAAATCTCCAGACGTTCACGAATCGCCGAGAAAATATACAGCACCAGAGCAAAACCCAGAGGTGTGCCAATGGAATACGCCAGCATCTGCGTGAAGCTGTAGGCGCTGGTGATGTTCACCAGGCAGACATTCAGAACCACACAGTTGGTGGTGATCAGAGGAAGATACACACCCAGAGACTTGTACAGAGCCGGACTGGTTTTCTTGATGAACATTTCCGTCAGCTGCACCAGAGAAGCAATGACCAGAATGAACGTGATCAGGTCCATGTACTCCAGCTGCAGGGGCACCAGGACAAAATAGTAGAGTCCATAGGTGACCAGAGCCGCCACAACGATGACGAACATGACCGCAATGCCCATGCCCAGGGCGGAACTCCGTTTGCGGGATACACCCATGAACGGGCACATGCCCAGGAACTGGTTCAGGACCACGTTGTTGATCAGGACACTGGTGACAAACAGTGCTGCAAACTCAGCCATTCTGCTTTACCTCCTTGAGCTCGGCCGCTTTCGCAGCGGCCTTTTCCTCTGCATGTGTCTTGTAGGCAGTCAGGGCTGCAGCCAGACATGCGAAGGTGATGAAGGCGCCGACCGGGGAGTTGAACAGCCCGATGGTGTATTCCTCCGGAATCAGCGTCACATTCAGGAGAACCTGTGCCTCGTCGAAGGGGTTCACGATGTTCAGCATACCCGTGGCCAGCACCTCACGGATGAAGGACATGGCCAGGACCGCCAGGGTGTAGCCAAGACCCATGCCCAGGCCGTCCAGCGCGGAATCCATGATGCCGTTCTTGGAAGCAAACGCTTCAGCGCGCCCCAGGATGATGCAGTTGACGACGATCAGCGGGATAAACACGCCCAGAGAGGTGTTCAGCGCCGGAGCATAGGCTTCAATCAGCATCTGGATGATTTTTACCAGGGTCGCAATGATCACGATATAGACAGGGATCCGGATGTCATCGGGAACAATTTTCCGGATCGCGGAAATGATCACATTGGAAATGATCAGCACCATGATGACAGCTGCGCCCATGCCGATGGCGTTGTTCACCGTCGTGGTGATCGCCAGGGTGGAGCAGATGCCCAGATACAGGGAGAATACCGGGTTGTCTTTCAGAAGCCCGGCCTTGAAATTCTGCATTCGAGTCATGCCCTGCCTCCTAATCCAGCTGGGCGACAATGTCTGCCGCCTTGTGGATGCCTTCCACAACCGGGGTGCTGGTCACAGTCGCGCCGGAAATGGTATCCAGCTCGCCGCCGGCATCCTTGCCGGTGACAGAATCCGCAAACGCCGGTTCTGTGATCTTCGAGCCGATCCCCTTGGTGTCGCCGTTGGAAATCGCCTGGAACTCCGTGATTGTCAGGTCATCCTTGTTGATGGCCACCAGGAAGTTCGTGCCGTCCTTGTAGCCCTTGACCTGCATATTGAAGATATAGTTTTCGCCATAGGCGTAGATCTTCTGCACATCGGGATCATCCGAGGTGTAGTCCACGATCTGGAAATCATCCACGTGGGCATCCGGATACATCTCCAGCAGGATCTGTTTTTCTTCCCGTTCCTTGTTGACCTGAATGACGGGAGCCGTCATGTTGTTGGCCCAGGCCAGGGCACCGCCTGCCAGGGCAGAGACAATGGCCAGGAACAGCGTCAGATGAAGGATCTTTTTCATTATTCAGCATCCTCCGTTCCTTCATTGGCTTCTGTGGACGCATGCTCTGCATCCCCTTCGCCTTCACCGCCTGCTGTGGCTTCAGTGGAAGCATGTTCCTCGTCACCGCTTTCTCCTTCACCGGTGGCAGCGGTTGTGGCTGCACTGGTGGCGGAGGACTTCAGGCTCGCAACGGGTTCCACTGTAGCCGATACATAGAAGCAGGACGCCAGACCCAGAACCAGCAGCACACCGGCAATGATCCGGGCCTTGTTCACCATCTGCAGCTGCTTGCCGTCCAGCGCCTGTTCAATCATGGGCGTGAACATGTTCATCAGCAGGATGGAGTACAGGCAGCCCTCCGGCAGGTTGGCCTTCAGGCGGATCAGTACGGTCAGCACTGCAGCACCGGTGGCAAAAATCACGCGGCCGGCCGGGCTTGTGGGGTTCGTAACGGGATCTGTCAGCATGAACACACCGCCGAAAACCACGCCGCCTGTCAGCAGGTGGATCGCGGGATACCACAGCCAGGCGGGAATGCCATTGTAGGATTCCAGCCCGGTCAGGATGGCAATCAGCGCCGTCAGGACCGCTATGACGCCGAAGTAGACCGTCGGGATCCGCCAGTCAATGACGTGCCGCCAGATCAGGAATGCACCGGCAATCAGGATCGCCAGAATGAACGTTTCGCCGATCGCACCCCCGTGGGTTCCCAGCAGCATGCTGGTCCAGCCGCCGAAGCCGTCCACAAATGTGTCCACCATTTCGGCGTTGGCCGGCAGCCAGTGATAGCTGGTGGCAATTTCCGACACCGGTGTGGCACTGGTGAGCAGATCCGTGCTGGCGCCTGTGAAGGCGGCAAAGATCACAGCACGGCCAACAGCCGCGGGGTTGAAGATATTCTGACCGAAGCCGCCGAAGAGCAGCCGGCCGAACACGATCGCAAACACAGTTGAGATGATAATCGCATAGACCGTGACGTTGACCGTGCACATCATGGTCAGGATCAGAGCTGTCACACAGCCGAAGCTGTTTTTGATGAATGTTTTGGGGTCCTGCTTTGTGGCCTTCGCATACAGGAACTCACAGACATAGGTGGTCACCAGCGAGGCAGCCAGCAGCACCACTTCGTGCAGGGCTGTGGCCATGCCATAGGCAGAACCGTAATACACCAGGGAACATACAAAGACTGCCGCCAGGGCAATCATGAGGTCCCGCATGATGTTGTGGGTTGTCAGTCTTCCCTTGATATTGGGACTGACATGAAATACATACTTCATGTTGGACCTCCTACTTCTTCCTGCTCTTCATCTGGATCGTGCGTTTCGCCTTGCGGACGTTTTCCGTGACATCGATCCTCGACGGGCAGACATAGGTGCACATACCGCACTCAATGCAGGACAGAGCGCCCAGTTTTTCCATGAGCACTGCATCCCCCATCTTCAGGGCATTGGCAATCCGCACGGGCTGCAGACCGGCCGGACAGTGATCCGAGCAGCTGCCGCAGCGCAGACACGCAATGGCAGGCACCGGATTCACCGGCAGCACTGTCAGCGCGTTCATGGCCCGGTCGATGACAAACTTGTTGTTGGGAATGGCCTTGCCCATCATGGGTCCACCCGCACAGAGAATGACTTCGTCCCCCTTGAGTCCAAGGTGGTCCAGGATTTCTTCCACAGGCATACCCACAGGCACCCGCACATTGCAGGGCTTGTCCACGGCTTCACCGGAGACAGTCACGACCTTGGTTTCCAGCGCTTCTCCGTTTTTCACCATCTTCGCCAGTTCAATGGCTGTTCCGGCATTGTTGACAATGGCGCCTGCCTCCGCCGGAAGCTTGTCGTATTCCTTGTGCAGCACTTCCCGCACCAGAACACGTTCCCATCCCATGGGATACACATCCGGTACAGGCACCACGGTGACTTCCGTTCCCGCAGACGCCTGTTCGATCTTCGAAATCAGATCCGGGTGGCTTTTCTTGATGCAGATCCGCACATCCGTGACACCCGCCATTTTGCCCATGATCCGCGCACCTTCAATGAGATCCGCGGGATCGGCCATGGCCTGCATGTAGTCTGACGTGATGTACGGCTCACACTCCACAGCATTGATCAGCACCGTGGTGATTCCCGACGGATTGCCGTATTTGACATACGTCGGGAAACCCGCACCGCCCAGACCGATCAGGCCTGCCTGCTTTGCGAATTCCACCAGGTCTTCCCTGCCCGCGGTCATCCAGTCGATGGGTGCAAAGGCCTGGGTCTTTGTCTGCTTTCCATCTAGCTCGATCACCATATGCATCTGGGGACGCATTGATGAATGCATGCGCTTCACCGTTCCCTTATACACACCGGACACACTGGAATAGACAGGAACATAAAAACCCGTCTTCGTTTCAGCCAGCTTTGTGCCAATGGCTACCGTCTGGCCTTCCTCGACGAGGATTTCAAAATTTGTATTGGCGCCAGCCACCAGCGGAATATAGACTTCCTTCGCCGGCTGCAGATCCAGTACCTGTCCCTTGTCTGTCATTGACTTATGGCCAGGGATGTGCTGGCACATAGGTCCCAAAAACAGTGACATAGTCGCTTTCCTCCATTAAATCCGTACACAATCATACCACAGTTTGTGAAAGCGGCGTCTTTTTATCTCGGACAGTCACAAACTGAGGCAGGCATCCCGCATTTGCAACGAAATGTCGGATTTGTGTCATATTCCACAAAACATTCCAGTCCAGAATCTGCTCTTGCCTACCGTCTTTGCTGCCATTGCCGGCCACCATGGACCATCATCGGCACGGACGGCGTGTGCAGCGGTTGCAGACCCCCATTCCCTGACACCCTGCATGGCATCGTCTTTGCGGCCCGGCATACACCTTTCTATAATGGGTCCATGAGCAATACGAAACACAAGACAAAAACCGGCATGAAATGGTGGCTCCTGCTTTCGGCAGCTTTCCTGGTGCTGATCGCAGCCGTGGTCTTCTTTGTCCAGAACCGCGGAGGATCTGCGGTGCAGGAACGCCAGGTCACGCTGACAGACGTGGGATTCGACACCCCGGTCACGCTGCAGGCCACCTGCAGCGAGGAAGACTTCGACAGGTACACGAAAATCGTATCCGACACCTTCCTGCAGTACGATGCCTACTTCGACCAGTATACCCAGCATGACGGCGTCAACGGCGTGTATACCCTGAATCAGCAGGCGGCAACGAATCCCGTGAAAGTGGATGACGCCGTACTGCAGCTGCTGCAGGATTCCATGAACTATATGGAGAAAAACCCCAAGTTTGACATCACCGAAGGAAAGGTCCTCTCCCTGTGGCATGACGCAAGAGAAGCCGAAACGCCCTATGTGCCTGACGACAAAGACATTCAGGCTGCGAAAGTGCACACCGGTCTGGAAGGCATCGAAATCAGCGGGAACGAAGTCTCCTTCAAGGACGACACCGTGCAGCTGGACCTGGGTGCCATTGCCAAGGGTTTCACCGCCGGTGTGGCAGCAGAAAAACTACATGAGGAAGGGCTGGACAACGGCTACATCAACGCCGGCGGGAATGTGGTGCTGCTGGGGGAAAAACCTGATGGCAAGGACTGGGTGATCGGCATTCAGTCCCCGGATGAATCCGGATCTGTGGTGCAGCTGGTCACAAAGGATCCTGTGACCATGGTGACCAGCGGCGACTATCAGCGGTACTTTGAAGTGGATGGCAAACGCTATTCCCACATCGTGGACCCGGACACCGGCTATCCTGTAACGTGGATGCGGTCGGTGACTGTGATCGGTCCCGCCGATCAGTCGGAAGCCGCGGATGCCAACAGCACAACGCTGTTTCTGATGCCGGTGAAGGAAAGCATGGAGTATGCAGAAAAAAACGGCATTGAAGCCGTATGGATCACGGACAAAGGCGAAGACACCGGCGTGAAGCCGACGTATACGACCAGCCTCTATGATGTCTATGTATCCGATGGACTGCAGGATGTCATCCGGCTTTCCAGCCAGGGCTGACAGTGTTTTGAGCCAGAAAACCCCGGGTCTTTCGTGAGGTCCGGGGTTTTTGATGCCGATGATGGCTGAATTGTGAGGCTTATCTGTTCTGGAAGATCCGGAACAGGCAATAGATGAACAGTACAACGATGGCCGATATGTACAAATCATAGAGACACTGCAGAAATGAAGTCCCTGTAAACAGATGCTGCAGGATCGGTTTCAGGAGAATCAGAGCATACAGAAGCATCTCTGCGGATTTCAGATGACCGGTTTCTGTTTTTTTCGTGTTCACTTCATACACCTCAATTCCCTTAAAGCCCCATGAGCAGGATCAGCAGGGCTGCTCCGCCAGACCGATGATGGTCATGCCCTTCCAGTACTGCTGGTTGGTTTTGTTGAATTCGGAATAGTGTTCGTTGTCTTTCCTGAGTTTTTCAATGATCTGGCGGTTCTTTTCGTTCATGATGTGTCTCCTTTTCTGTTGTGGAAAGACCTGACAGAGACAGTTATGTTTGATAGCGTAATCATTCAATATCGTACTTTGCAATATATCGTTTTATTCGTTCTTTTTTCAAATCAATTCTTCAAAGAAACAGCATTAGATACTATCCTTTGAAGTTCGAAGAAATCAGACCAAGATCCAATCCGTTTCCCACCGATTTTTTGTCTCATTCCACAATCTCTTATATAATCTTCCGTTTATTATCTTCTTTTTCCATACCAAAACATCACCATAGGGTTCAATCAAATTGTCATCTGTGCTTCCAGAAGCCATAACAGGCATTGTGACGATCAATGAGTTGCCAGCAACTAATGTCATAGATAAGACAAAACTTAGAATTTTTTTCATAATAACCTCACTTAACACTCTCTTTAATTGGTATCCCCTTCAATATAGGGTCGTTTATGTCAGAAACTAGAATCATTGCATTTTCACTGACTAAGTAGTATTCCTCCTCATCTATTTTTAATAAATATGAATCAAGCCACTGCTCTTCATCAATATACTCTCCTGTTGGTGCTGAAAACTTAGGCTCAAAAATAACGCAATTCGTAAAAAAAGGAATTATTGCTATAAAAAATAGGATTAATATATTGCTCCGCTTTATGAAAGACCGAGAATTAAGACTTTCAATTCGCCATTTTAAAGTCTGTACACCATCTGCAATAAACATAGTTGAATAACGGTTAAAACTGTCTTTCTTTTCATTACACAAGACCATTTGTACTTCTATTAAGGTTTGAGCATATTTTAGATGTTCATATTCACTTGTGTCCTTAACAGCAAACCCATCTGCCCGAAGTTCTGAATAAATGTGATACTGTTTTCTTAGCAAATAAACCGGTGGAAACCACCAATAAATTATAATAAGAAGTTCTAATAACTGTTTTTTAAAAAAATCAAAGTGACGAATATGTTGAATTTCGTGATTAATAATGTTGTCCAGCTGATTATTGCTAAATTTAACTTTGGGTAAATATATGTTCCTCTTATATCCTATTATTTTTGGTGAATCAATCAATTCAGAGATATAGACTGGATAGTCTTCCAAAGTTGGATCATGCAACAACTCCCGTACAGATGTTTTTTCGGAATTTTCACTAATTTTCTTCACTATGCTTCTCATTTGTGATATTCGATTAATATATATTACCAACTTAATCACAGCAATAGCTATCCATAAAAACCAAAGGATATTCGAAACTGGAATATCTGGGTAGATTTCATACCACATAAATTCCATGATGGGATTCAACAGTAATGGGAATTGAATCGTCCTGGTGTAAAAAAGCTCAAATGGAGCACAAAGCCTCAAAATAGTGACAATAGTTAGTAGAATTAACGCATCAGATTTCAACCAAATAAATAGATTTCTATGAGTTAAGATCAAATCAATCAGAAAAATCATAATTCCAGAAATCACACAAGTTAAAATCAGTGAGGAAATTGAAAAACTCATTTTTTATTCTCTACAATCTCATCAATCTTCGATTGAATCATGCTTTGTAATTCAGTTAATTCTTCAAGACTAGCGTTAGTTTCAACAAAATTTGTAGCGAATTGCAATCCAGTATTCTTGTTATTCATAATTAACGCCAGATACTTCGCCTCACTAATTATTGGTACATATTGCCTTGCTATACTATTTTTGTTATGTGTTAAGCCTGTAACCTTAATTATTCCGTCTTCCAGCAGTCTTGATAATACCTGTTGTACTGAATAAACGCTCATTCCTGGTATTATTCCGGAAATCTCACGAGCTGTCATAGGTATATCACTTTCCCAAAGCTTATCCATAACAAGGCTCTCCTTCTTAGTAAACTTTCTCAATTTAATGCCTCCCTTAAGAAAATTATATTTTTTTCAGATTCCATCGTCAATATCATCAACGGTTAGTATTTTCATTATTGATTATTCCGAGTTTATCCCATATATTGTGATTAAGAAGTACTTCGAGTTTTATCTGGCATCACTTAAGAATTGCAATCTTTAGACATGGGCCTTTGTTTATCAAACTATTGGAAAGGATTTCATTATGAAGATACTGTCTTTTATAAAAAAAGTCGCTCTTGTTTGTGCACTTGCAACAACTACAATTCCCTCTATATTACCTATCTCTGCCAATGAATCTCATTCAGAAATTATGCCTCAAAATATTGAAACATGGACAGGTGAGGGTGTTGGCTACATCCAAGGTTATAGGGTAAGAGTTGGAGCTGTTATGACTTTCAATGGCCAGTGGAATTCCAGAGCCTGGATCATATACAGTTCCCATCCTAGTGCAACTGTATGTCAAACATTTGCCAATCCAGACACTTCATCTGTTGCTGTTTTTATTGACTTTAATAATGACGGTAGATATGAAGGGTCTATTACCGTTTTCGTTAGTGCTATTTAACATAAGATTGACAAATTGAAGGAAATACCAATGAAAAACTATACTTATATAAAATGGATACTCCCGGTTATTACAGCCACGACTATTCTTCATTCAACGACTAGAATTCCAGTACTGGCTCAAGATCATACTGTTGACGTAGAAACTACGATAAATGACTCGATTTACGATACTGAGACAGACATCCAGGTAACTTTCAGCGACGAAGACCTGAATGAGATGTATAGCTTAGACGAATTTGCACAAATCTTTTCAATCAATGGTGACTCTACAATTGAAGAGAATTTTGCCGCAGAGCATAGTGTTTCCATCGCCCCCTATTCGACAAACAGTATCAAAACAGCACAGTTTTATGGAAATGCAGGAGTAGCAGTAGGTGCTTGCCAGCTTACATATCAAACTGCGATTGTGGGTGGTAGACCTCAGTTCGTTTACGATACTTGTTATTTAGGCAATTTTACTCATTATGGTAATTGGTCACTGGTAGAGTCTCATTTTAATTTTACTGGTGATAAGATAACTGTCTATGCCACATTTACCAATGGTTGGGCAGTTGATAATGCCATCGCTGTATTCTACCCCTACTGACGCCAATTCCATTAAATTACTTGATAGACTACCAAGCTCAGTTAATGGCTTATCACGCATAAATAGCGCCAGTAATAATGCGATACTTGAATCAGGAAGAGAGGCACCCTATGTTCAAGAAATCGCTGTTCAAAGACCTGACTTTTGCTGATATCCATGCCCAGTATTCAGACCCCCATGACGCAGAACGCTTCTTCTTTGATCTGAAGTGGAAGGATGGTTTTGTGTGCTCAAAGTGCGGTCATACCCACTACACGACTGTTGTACGAAAAAACGGCTCTCTCAG
>Ga0209694_1001762_pt1 | contig 21200 bp, 23 predicted proteins | sample GluameincwithD2O_FD_187499 | JGI IMG/M metagenome (GOLD analysis project Ga0209694, IMG submission 187499) | Mouse cecum microbial communities from Vienna, Austria - Glucosamine amended microcosms incubated with D2O (SPAdes) (version 2) | ecosystem: Host-associated > Mammals > Digestive system >... | reverse complement strand
GGTTGTGGACCGTTCCCATATCCACATCTACTTCAAATTTTCCGCCGAGCGGCAAAAGATACTTGACTTTGCAAGGAACATAGAGGAAGAAAATAAAGAAAGTGTGTGCTAATATACTCTATCCATACGAGTGGGGCAACCAGGCCAGCCCGCCCATGGCGGTGGCCCCTCTGCCCCAGGTGCGCCGGGTGGTGGAGTACGCCCTCACCGAATTTGAGCCCAACCGGCTCTACCTGGGCATCCCCAATTACGGCTATGACTGGACCCTGCCCTACCGGGAGGGCGGCCGGGCCCGGTCGCTGAGCAATGTGGAGGCCGTCCGGCTGGCCTGGGACCGCCGGGTATCCATCCGGTATGATGAGACGGTCCAGTCCCCCTGGTTCCGGTATGTGGACGACAGAGGGGCGGAGCACGAGGTCTGGTTTGAGGATGCCCGGTCCATCCAGGCCAAGCTGAATCTGGCGATTGACCTGGGGCTCTACGGTGTGGGCTACTGGAACCTGGACCGGCCCTTTCCTCAGAACTGGGTGGCGGTCAACGCCATAGCGGAGATCCGCTCCGAAATGTAGGGGCTGCCCCCTGGCGGTGCAGGGGCGGGCCGCCGAGGGCGGCGGCCCCTACTGGATTTTTTCTCCGGTCTATGGTATAATCAGGCAACCAAAGACAAAGGAGGACATACACATGTCTGTTACAGTTGGCCTGAAGGGCCGTGCGGAGACCGTTGTAAATGAGAGCAACACCGCTCAGGCGGCCTGCTCCGGGGCCCTGCCCGTGTTCGGCACCCCCTTTATGTGCGCCCTGATGGAGGAGGCGGCCTGGAAATCCATCGCCCCCCACCTGGAGGCGGGCCAGAGCACCGTGGGCACCCGGCTGAATGTCTCCCACGACAGCGCCACCCCGGTGGGGATGAAGGTCTGGGCGGAGAGCGAGGTCACCGAGGTGGACGGCAAGCGGCTAATCCTCACGGTGGCCGCCTTTGACGAGAGAGGCCCCATCGGCCGGGGCACCCATGAGCGTTTTATCGTCACCGACGAGCGTTTTTTGGCCAAGACGGCCAGGAAGCTGGAGGGCTGAGAGATGTCCATTGAAAAAGTCCGGGATTACTTCCGCCCGCTGGGGCGGGAGGGGGACATTTTGGAGTTCCCTGTCTCCAGCGCCACGGTAGAGCTGGCCGCCCAGGCGGTGGGGGTGATTCCCGCCCGCATCGCCAAGACGCTGTCCTTCCTGGTGGAGGAGGGCTGCGTCCTGATTGTGGCCGCCGGCGACGCCAAGATTGACAACAGCAAGTATAAGGCTGTATTCCACACCAAGGCGAAGATGCTCACGCCCGAGCAGGTGTCCGCATTTACCGGCCATGCCGTTGGCGGCGTCTGTCCCTTTGCCAACCCGGAGGGGGTAAAGACCTATTTGGATGTCTCTCTCCAGCGGTTTAAAACCGTGTTTCCGGCCGCGGGCAGCGGAAATTCCGCCATTGAGCTCACCTGCGATGAGCTGGCCGGGTATTCCCGCAGCCTGGGCTGGATCGACGTGTGCAAGGGCTGGCAGGAGCCGCCGGAGACGCAGGCCTGAATCGGAGCGATATGGAGAGCCCTCTTTTTAAGGGGGCTCTCTTCCATATCCCGGCAGCTGCGGAAGGAGCTTCCGGCCACTGAAAAAAATTAAAAATACCACTTGACGTTGACGCGGCGTCAAGTGGTAGTATCCTAATCAGGAGGTGATCGAAATGGAGTATACCATTCAGGAGTTGTCGCGCCTGTCCGGGGTAACCACCCGTGCCCTGCGCTGGTACGACGAGATCGGTCTGCTAAAGCCCAGCGGCCGGACCGAGGGCGGCTGCCGCCGCTATGGCCCGGCGGAGGTGGACCGGCTCCAGGACATCCTGTACTACCGGGCTCTCGGGGTGGAGCTGGCCCGGATCAGGGCGTGTCTGGACGACCCCTCCTTTGACCGGCTGGCCGCCCTGCGGGAGCATCTGTCCGCTCTGGAGCGGGAGCAGGGGCGGCTGCAAAAACTGATCGAATCTGTCAGGGAGACGATCATGGCACAGGAAAGGAAGAAAAATATGTCTGACGAGAAAAAATTTGAGGCATTCAAACGCACTATGCTAGAGGAATACGGGGAGACCTATGAGGCTGAGAGCCGGGCCCGGTATGGCGACAGAGAGGTGGACGCGATGCGCAACCGGATCAAGGGCGTGACCCAGGAGCAGTACGCCGAATGGGAGCGGCTGGAGGCGGAGGTGCTGCAAAAGCTGTCCGCCGCCGTGGCCGCCGGGGCCGATCCGGCGGGGGAGCTGGGAAAGGAAATCACGCAGCTCCACCGCCGCTGGCTCACCGCCACCGGGGACAAATACGACGTACAGCGCCACCGGGGAATTGCGGAGCTCTATGTTCAGGACGAGCGGTTTACCGCCTACTACGACCGGGAGCGGCCGGGCTGCGCTCGTTTTCTCCGGGACGCGGTGCTGATCTGGGCCAAATAAATGAAGGCTGGGCGCGGGTTTTACCCGCGCCCATGTGATTGGGATATTGGTTAAAAGGCGTCCAGAATTTCCTGAACCTTCTCCGGGGGAAGCTGTCCGATGGGGATGACGGGAGCGGGCTCCGGGTCGTAGGGGGCGATGGGCCGCTCAAACCGGAGCAGGTCAATCCACCGGCCATTTTTATAGCCGGCGTTTTGCTGGACGCCCATGAGACGGAAGCCGAGGCTGCTGTGCAGCCCCTCGCTGGCGGGGTTGGGGCTGGTCACCAGACCATAGACGGTCCGCACACCCTGAAGGCGCAGCAGCTCTATCAGCGACCGGTATAGCCGCCTGCCCAGCCCCTTTCCGGCGGCCTCCGGGCGGAGATAGACAGACAGCTCTGCCCCCCAGCCGTAGGCGGCCCGCTCGGCGCAGCGGTGGGCGTAGGCATAGCCCAGCACATTCCCATCCTCCTCCGCCGCAAGAAAGGGGTAGACCGCTGAAAAGGAGGTCAGCCGCCGGGAAAACTCCTCCTGACTGGGCAGTTCGTATTCAAAGGTGACCGAGGTGGGGATATACTGCCCATAGATGTCCAGCAGGGCGGGAATATCTTTCTCACCGGCAAAACGCAGCTTCATGACGCTTTTTCCTCCTCACAGGCAGAGGGCAGCACAGCGGTAATCCGGGTGCCCACGTCGGGGCGGGAGACGACCTCAAACCAGCCTCCGTGGTGCTCCACAATCCATTTGGCGATGGACAGCCCCAGTCCTGTGCCGCCAGTTTTGCGGTCCCGGGACTGGTCGGTGCGGTAGAACCGCTCAAAGATATGGGGGATACCCTCCGGAGGGATACCCATGCCCTCGTCCTGCACGGTGAGCCGGATATATCCCTTCCGCTGGAGCACCCGAAGATAGATCCGGCCCTCCTCCGGGCTGTATTTCAGGCTGTTGTCCATCAAAATACGCAGCAGCTGCTTCATCAGGCCGGGGTCAGCATCGATGCTGACCGGGTCCTCCCCCCAGCGGGGGAGGAAGGTGCGTTCGGGATGAATCATCTCCTCCTCACGGAGCACCTCGCCCGCCAGCTCGGTCAGGTCCAGCCGCTCCTTCTTCACCGGCTGGGAGTCGTTGTCCCCCCGGGCCAGGAAGAGCAGCTGTTCCACCAGCCGCTCCATAGAGGCGGCCTCTCCCCGTATGGCGTCGATGGACTCCTGCAAGGCCTCCGGGTCGCTCTTGCCCCACCGGTCCAGCAGGGCGGCGTAGCCCTGGATGACGGCGATGGGGGTGCGCAGCTCGTGGCTGGCGTCAGAGACAAAGCGCATCTGGGCGCTGTAGGCCTGGTTTACCCGGTCGATCATCTCGTTGATGGCCTGAGCCAGCGACCGCAGCTCCTTCTGGGTGGTGGGCAGGTCGATGCGGCTGTCCAGGTGGGCGGCGTCGATTTTATCCAGCTCGACCGCCAGGTTTTCCAGCTCCCGCCTGGACATGTGGGTCATGGAGTTGAGCCTGGAGGCCGTGGCAGCCAGGTCCTGAATGGGCCGGAGCACCTTACGGATGGACCGGTTGCTGCGGAACAGGTTGGTCAGCAGGGAGAGCCCCTGGCAGACCAGAACCACCACACCCGCCCAGTACAGGCCGTAGAAGATGCCGGAGGTGTCCACCGTGATGGCGTAGGGCTGGCCGCCGTTGGGCAGCTCGATGGTGTAATATTCGCTCAAATTCCAGGAGCGCAGACCCTCCCAGGTCTCCGGCCGGCTGGTAGGCAGCCAGCCGGAGGCGGCGGGGTGGCCCTCCGGCGGCCGGTGCAGGGGAGAGATGGTGTAGTCGCTGGCCTCCATCCAGGGGATGGCGTCCTCGGAGGGCACCCCCCGCTGGCTGACCAGCGCGGCCACGTCGGCGCAGCGGTTTTCCGCGTAGGCGAACAGTCCAAAAGAGGCCAGCGCCAGCAGCAGCAGGTCCATCACCAGGAAAACCCCCAGCTGCCGCAGAAAAAAGCCAATATTCAGCCGAAAGACCAGCGAGGAATCCCGGGCGGCGGCGATGGGGTCCGCCGGAGGCGGGGTCTGAAAGCGGTGCCGGTTGCGGGGCATAGGGTTCACCTCCTTGAAAAACTCCTTTGAAAAAGAGGCTTATTGCTGCTCATGCATCCACTCCCGGATGGTCTCCAGGTTCTCAAAGGCCACGAAGCTGCCGCCGTGGAGGAGGAAATCCAGATACCTGTTTTCCTCCGGTGTGCGGCGGCTGCCCTTGTCCCGAAGGGCCTCCCGCACGGATCTGGTGGCCATGCCAACCATCCGCCGCTTGAGCCAGCCCACCTTTTTAGGAGCCCAGCCGCCCTGCAAATAGAAAATGGGCGCGCCGGGGACGTAGTTGGCCTTGGACAGGGTGTCCAGCACCTGCTGGGAAACGGGGGACATACCCACGCCGCACACCCCCTTGACGGTGAACTTTTTCACCGCCTGATCGATGCCGGCGATGTGGCCCGCCATGAGAGGACCCATATAGAACACAGCCTCGCCGGGGGCCGTCTTGTCCAGGGCCTCCGATATACTGAATACCTTCATTTTTTCCGCCTTGCCCAGCATCTCGGCGTACTCCCTGGTATAACCGGTGTTGGAGCGGTAGACGATGACCATGATTACTCCTCCTTGATAACGTATCCCACGCCCCGCACGGTGTGGATCAGCTTGAGGCCGAAGGCGTCATCCAGCTTACTTCGGAGAAAGCGGATATATACATCCACAGAGTTGGTCTCGCCCACAAAATCGAAGCCCCATACCGCATCCAGCAGAGCCTCCCGGGAGAGCACCCGATTTTTGTTCTCCAACAGGTGGTGCAGCAGGTCAAACTCCTTTTTGGTCAGCTCCACGCTCTGGCCCCGCACGGTGACCTGGTGCTTTTCCACGTCCATGACCAGCGGTCCCACCGCCAGCGGGACGTTCGCCGGGCCGCCTTTGTTGCGCAGAGCGGCCCGGATGCGGGCCAGCAGCTCCTCAATGGCGAAGGGCTTGGTGATATAGTCGTCCGCCCCGGAATCCAGCCCGGCCACCTTGTCCACCACGCTGTCCCGTGCGGTTAACATAATCACCGGAACCTGGCTCTCCCGGCGCAGGCGGCGCAGAACCTCCATCCCGGACAGCTGCGGCAGCATGATATCCAGCAACACCAGATCAAACCCACCGCCCAGTGCCAGCTCCAGACCGCTGCGCCCGTCCAGGGCCTTTTCCACCTGATAGCCCTCATAGTTCAGCTCCAGCTCCACCATCCGGGCCAGCTTTTCCTCGTCCTCCACAAGCAGGATGCGTTCTGCCATTTGCTTCACCTCATTGTTGCTCTACTTCTCGTCGGAGTGCCAGTCGTGCTTCAGCTCGTCCATAACCTTGTGCCCCAGATCGGCGGCGGTGTCGGCCACGGAACCGATTACGCTGTTGATCTCGTCCCGGTCCAGGTCGGGGCCGGAGAACCGGTAGCGGAAGCCCAGAAAGAGGAGCAGCACCAGCACAGGTATGGTTACCCAGGGGGCGCAGCACAGCAGCAGCGCCAAGATCAGGACCGGAAGGGCAGTGATGGGCTGGTCGTGCCGCCAGATTTCCAGCTCATTGTCCACCAGCCAGCGGCGCAGCGCGTGGAAAAAGCGGCGGATGCCTCCCTTACCCTTGGCGCGGGGGGGCTTGGGGGGCCGGCTTTTGGATTTGACAGGCAGCTGGACAGGCAGGGCGTCCTGCTGCGGGGGAGGGGGCGTCTCGCTCCTGGTGGAGAAATAGGCGCCCTCCGCCCGAGGGATGGCCCCCTTCTCCTCCAGATAGATCAGCGCGTCCAGCAGGTTGCCTCCGCTGTACTCCAGCGCCTCCTTGGCCTGGGCGTAGCTGACATTGGCCTTTTCCTTCAAACGTTCGACCAGTTCCAGTGTAATTTCCATAAATAACGGCTCCTTTCTGTGGGCCATGCTCCTGTTTATGCCGATATCATAACACGGCCGGGTTGAAAGACCGTTTATCTCAGATTAAAAAAACCTTAAAATTTTAAGAGGCCACTGCGGGCTCCACCGGCTCATCGGGCATGTCGTCCTCCGCCAGGGCGTATGGGAGCACCGGCACGGACAGGCTTGCCAGGCGCTTCTCCGCGGGCTGTGTGTCCTCCGCGGGGGGCAGATCGACGGGCACGCCGTTTTCAAGCATCAGCCCGGGGCCGATGTAGCCGGCTCTCCCGGCGGTTTGAGAGACCCCCTGCTGGGTGTGATTCGTCCGCTGGGTCTGTATACTCTGATAGACGGAAAAGCCCAGATAGCCCCACAGGGCCAGCTCGGCGGCGCCCACCAGAATCAGGAGAACCGTGAAAAAAATCCGCAGCGGCTCCGCCTCCCGGGGAGGCTTGGGCGCTGGTTTGACTTCAGACTTTTCGGGGGCCTGATTTTCAGCTTCCTGGGTTTCAGGGGCCTGCTCTTCCTTCTTCTTTGACTTTTTAGACATGCAGATCACCACTTTCTCTCTACTAATAAAGTTTAAGTCCGGGCGTGTCCTAAGCGCAGAGTTTTGCCTGTGTTTCCTCTGCCGGAGGTGGGGAAACGTGTCAATAAATTTTCTCTGCGGACACTCCCTTTAAGTCCCGCATACTTGCCCACTTGATTATACTATGATATAATGAGGAACGCAAGCCAAAGAAAAGGAGGGATACATCATGAGGCGAAGGGGCCGTATCCTGCCGCTGCTGCTGACCGCCGCGCTGTTTCTGGGGCTGACCGTCCCCACGTCGGCGGCAAGCCTGTACTTCACCGCCATCAACGACAGCATACCTCCGCTGACCTCAGATACCATGCCCTTCTGGTCTGGCGGAACGATCTATGTGCCCTACACGGTGTTTGATGCCAAGCAGAACGGGGTCAACGTCAGCCTGGGGCTCTATGCCAACTACAATCAGAATGCGGGCACTGTGACCCTGTTCAATCTGCGGCAGGTGCTGGTCTTCGACTTTAACAGCCGGAACTGCCGGGACGACATGACCGGAACGGTCTATGCCTATCGGGCCATCATGCGCAGCGGCAGACCCTATCTGCCCTTGAATATGGTGTGCTCCTTCTTCGGCATGGAATACAGCTATAACCAACTGCCCTTCATTTCCCAGGGCTATCTGGTGCGGATCAAGAGCGCCGACGCGGTGCTGGACGACGCGCTGTTCATTGAGCGGGCCCGGGACCTGCTTCAAAATCGTCTGCGGGAGTACACCCAGAGCCTGAGCACGGCGGAAACCACCGACCCCGGAACTGTAATCCGGCCCAATACCCCGCCCGAGGTGGAGGGCTCCAACACGGCCACCTATCTGGCCTTCCGCTGCGAGGGGGGCGAGAATCTGCCGGGCATTTTAGACGCCATAGACCGGGCCGGACAGTACGCCCTTTTTTTCCTCACCCCGGAGACCATTGAGGCGGAGGGCGATCTGGTCCGCCGGATTTTGGGCAGTGGGCACAGCGTAGGGATTTTAGCGGAGACGGGGGAGGAAGCGGTGCTGGAGCGGGGGAACCTGGCTCTGGAGGGGGCGGCCCGCACCCGGACCACCCTGGCCTATGTCCCCGCGGGGCAGCGGGCCGGCCTGGAGGAGCTGGGCTGGGTGTGCTGGAAGGAGACGCTTTCCCTGACCCCGAGCGATACTGTGGGGGGGACCTCCTTTGCCAACAGCGTGCTCAGCCGCCTGGGCACCCGCCGCACTGTCTATCTCACCCTGGAGGGGAGCGGGAACACCGTCCGGGTGCTGCCGGCCCTTCTGCGTCAGCTCAGCGGCAGCCACTACACGGTGGCCGTCCCCATAGAGACAAAGCTGTAAAAAACCGCCGGCAGTGCCGGCGGTTTTACCTTATTTTCCAAAAATTTCTGCGGCCTGCCGCATGTTCTCCACAATGGATACCGAGAAGGGGCACCGCTTCTCGCAGGCGCCGCAGGCCACACAGGCCCCGGCGTGGCGGGGGAGGAGGGCGTAGTGCTCCCGTACCGTCTCGGGCACCTGGCCCTGGGCCTTGGCCAGATTGAGGAACTTGGTGACAGAGGCCACGTCGATGCCCTGGGGACAGGGGGCGCAGTGGCCGCAGTACATACAGTGGCCTTCCCAGCTGATTTTAGGCATGGCGGCGAAGGCGGCGGCGTAGTCCTTTTCGTGGTCCGGGGCATCCTCATAGGCGGCGCACCGGACCAGCTCCTCCACCGTCCGGGCTCCCGCCATGACGCAGGCCACCCCGGGCCGGGTGAGGGCGTAGTGCAGGCACTGGAAGGGGGTGAGGGCCACCCCGGCGGGGGAGTACTGGCTGAGCAGGTCGCCGCCGCCGAAGGCCTTCATCACCGTGACTCCCACCCCCTGGCGCTGGCAGCTCTCGTAGAGAGCCTGGCGCTGGGAGTCCATGTTCACCAGGGGCTTTTCGTAGGCGGATTCGGCCCACAGCTGTTCCACGTCCTCCCCGGCGGGCTGGAGGTCGTAGCAGGGGTTGACGCTGAACATAAGTACGTCGATGAGCCCACTGTCCACCGCCGCCTGGGCCACCTCCGGGTTGTGGCTGGACAGGCCGATGCAGCCGATTTTCCCGGCCGCCTTCAACTCCCGGGCGTAGGCCATCACTGGGCCGTTTACGATTCCCTGCCAGTCGGACAGGGCGTCGGAGTAGTGGATCATGCCGATGTCGATAAAGTCGGTGTCCAGCCGGCGGAGCATGTCGGCAAAGCCCGCCTTTACCTTGTCAATATCCCGGGTGCGCAGATATTGGCCCTTCTCCCAGATGGAGCACAGGTGGGATTGCAGGACGAATTTGTCCCGCCGGCCCGCCAGGGCCTTGCCCAGGCTGGAGCGCATCTCCGGGTTGGGGGAGTACAGGTCGATACAGTTGACTCCCAGCTCCTCCATCCTGTCCACAAATTCCTGCATCTGTTCGGGGCTCTTGCCCTCAAAGCCCTCGCAGCCCATGCCGATCTCGCTGACCTTCAGACCGGTGCGGCCCAATTTACGGTAATTCATACCCTTCCTCCTTATTTTTGATTGTGGTCATCTTACCATTTAAAGCTAGGTTTAAGTCAAGAGGGAGTTTCCCTGTGTGTTGACGTGCAAGGTTAACGGTGGTATAGTTACATCAAATACAAATCCATATTTAAGGAGTAAGAATATGAAACATTTTTCTATGCCAGAGCAAGTTTCTCCGACATTAGAAATAGATGAGTTAATGAGGTTGAAACATAGTTTAGAAAAGAATATATCAAAAGAAGTTGCAGAAAGCATAATAAAGGAAATTCCATTATCTATACATTCAACACCAGACATGCGAGCCGAGTGGGTAGAAAAGCTATCTGCTATTCTTGAAAATAGATTTGATACGCAAATGGTAAAAAACATTCGCCAAGAGTGCTATTGTAATGAAAATGGCAGATTAGAAGATACAGCAAATAACTTGAAACAACTCTATCTCGCTTTGGATAAGGATTTGCATAGATTTGTCAATGCTTTGAATGAAAATGGTGCCGGTTGGTTTCTTAACGATAATCAATTATATACAAAAATGTTTTCTTGTGAATGCCCTATGTTAGAAAAAGCAAAAAATTCAAATTCATTAACATGGTGTCACTGCACGGCTGGATATAACAAAAAATTATTTGAGATTGTTTTTGAAAAACCTGTCTCCGTAGAAGTTGTGCAAAGCATACGGCAAGGATTTGATTTTTGCCTATTGAGAATTACATTTCAATAAATCTTAATTTAAAGGGGGACTTCTCATGGATGACAAAATCAAAACCTTGCAGCAGTGGATTGACGAGAGCCGCGCCATTGTGTTTTTCGGCGGGGCGGGGGTAAGCACGGAGAGCGGCATCCCGGACTTCCGCAGTGTGGACGGGCTGTACAACCAGAAGTACGCCTGGCCCCCGGAGCAAATCCTCAGCCGCACCTTTTTCGATGCAAAGCCCGAGGAGTTCTACCGCTTTTACCGGGACAAGATGCTCTGCCTGGACGCCCGGCCCAACGCCGCCCACAAAAAGCTGGCCGAGCTGGAGGCGGCGGGCAGGCTGCGCAGCGTGGTCACCCAGAACATCGACGGTCTCCACCAGCTGGCGGGCTCCAAGCGGGTTTGGGAGCTCCACGGCTCGGTCCACCGCAACTACTGCATGAGATGCCGCAAGTCCTTCACCGTGACGGATATCAAGGAGGGGACCGGGGTGCCCAAATGCGCCTGCGGCGGCACCGTCAAGCCCGATGTGGTCCTCTACGAGGAGGGGCTGGACAGCGCCACCATCGAGGGGGCGGTGGCCGATATCCAGGCGGCGGATATGCTTATCATCGGAGGCACCTCCCTGGCGGTCTACCCCGCCGCCGGACTTATCAACTATTTCCGGGGAAAGCGGCTGGTCCTCATCAATAAGAGCCCCACCCCTTACGATGGCCGGGCCAGCCTGGCTATCAACGCCCCCATCGGGGAGGTGCTGGGACAGATCGAGGTCCGATGAAAAACGGCCGTCTCTTTGAAATCCTCTACCTCCTGGTGGAGAAGCGGGCTGTCACCGCCGGGGAGCTGGCCGAGAAGCTGGAGGTGTCGGAGCGCACCATCTACCGGGATGTGGACGCCCTGTCCGCCGCCGGTATCCCCGTCTACGCCCAGAAGGGCAAGGGGGGCGGCATCCGGCTGATGGACCAGTTTGTGCTGGACCGGGCCCTGCTGTCCGGAGAGCAGCAGGACGAAATTCTCTTTGCGCTCCAGGCCATCCGGGCCACCGGTGGGGGAGAGGAGGCCCTGTCCCGGCTGTCCGCCCTGTTCCGCCGGGAGGGGGGCGACTGGCTGGAGGTAGATTTTTCCGACTGGGGCAGCGGCGCGGCGGAGCGGGAGAATTTTTCCAAGGTGAAGCGGTCCATTCTGGAGCGCAGGCCCTTATCATTTACCTACTACAGCTCCGCCGGGGAGACAAGCCGCCGGACGGCGGAGCCCGCCCGGCTGGTGTTCAAGGCGGGGTGCTGGTATCTGTCCGCCTTCTGCCAGGAGCGGCAGGACTGGCGGATCTTCCGGCTGGTGCGGATGGAGGACCTGGTCCTGGAGGAGGGGAGCTGCCCACCACGTCGGCCCCCGGAGCAGCTGGAGGCCCCCATGCCCGGGGACTACCGGGGGGTGGACCTGCGGCTGCTGTTTGCCCCCTCCGCCGCGTGGCGGGTGCGGGACTACTTCCACCCCAAAGAGGTGTCCGCCCAGCCCGACGGGCGGCTGCTGGTGGCGTGTACCTTCCCGGAGGACCAATGGCTGCTGTCCTTTCTGCTGTCCTTCGGCGGACAGCTGGAGGTGCTGTCGCCGGACTACTGGCGGGATATTTTAAAGGAAGAGCTAAAAAAATCTTTGGGTGTCTATGAAACATGACAGACCTTGTCAGGTTATAAGGCGTATTCTTGTGTCAGAGACGGGACAGCAGACCCCGCCCAACATAAGGAGGTTATCCCAATGGAAGAAAGAAAATTTTGTCAGTGCTGCGCCATGCCCCTGGACAAGCCCGAGGACAAAGGCACCGAGGCTGGCGGCGTACCCAGTGAGGACTACTGCCGCTACTGCTACCAGAACGGGGCGTTCACCGCGCCCGACGCCACCATGGACGATATTATCGCCTTTAATCTAAAGTTCAACGCCGAGAACGGACACCCCTTCGGCCCCCAGGAGGAGGCGGAGAAGATGATGCGGGGCTGGTTCCCTACCCTGAAGCGGTGGAGAAAGGGATAAATTTTGACCCAGTATCTTGACAAAGAGCTGAACAGTTGGGTATAATAGACGCAGAAGGGCGCTGTTACAGACGGTTAGCCCATGGATTAAGCTAACAAAACGTTAGCCGCTCGGGGCCATCCGGGCGGCTAACAAGCTTTTGGGGCGGTGAGGAGCAAAATCATCAAGACAATGCCCAAACACACCACGAGACGAAAGATAAACTTCCGAAAATCGTCTCCCATCAGCAACCACCTCCCCCTGCTTGGTTTAGGGGTTCAAACGGTGGGCCAACCGCCTTTTATGTAACAGCGCACAATCTGCACCCATCGGATGGATGGGTGCTTTTATCATATCGCATATATCGTATTTTGTCAAATTCTGCCGCCCGACTGGGCGGCTTTTTTTAAAAAACGCTTGACTTTTCTTTGTAGCTACGCTATGATTTATTTGTGCCCACAGAGAAAAGGAGGCGAGATATTTGGGCATCAGTAAAGGCACAAAGCTGACCGATCACCCCAAAGATTATATGCTTCGTGTCCGGGTGGACAAAGAAACGCTTCAACAACTGGATGAGTGTTGTGAGGCGGAACAGCTTTCCAGATCAGAAGTAGTTCGAAAGGGAATCAGGGAACAGCACAGCCGGATAAAAAAATAACGGAAACGCCCTCCCGTCGAAAGTGAGCGAATCCGTTATTGAACCACACCCGGAGGTCTGGTAAATCTGATAATACCATGCCTCCCGGTAAAAATCAAGGAGGTTTTATGAAATGGAACCCATTATAAAGGAGATCAAACGATACATAGAACAGACAGAGATGGACGAAAAGGCGAAACAAGGCTATCAAATTGGGCTGAATGACATTCTGGCCCTGTGCGACGTGGCAGACCGAGATACCTGCGGAGCGATCTGTCACACCTTTTTATTTGGCAAGGCCATGGGCTACCGGGCGGCGAAGGGAATGTAAGGGTCAACGCCTCAAGTATTCCGGCGGCCGGTACTGGAGGGCCTCGGCCAGGTGGGTGGGGGAGATGTCCCCGCCGCCGTCCAGGTCGGCGATAGTGCGGGCCACGCGCAGGATACGGTCGTAGCTCCGGGCGGTGAGGCCCATGCGGTCGAAGGCCCCCTTCATCAGCCGCTGGCAGGGGTCATTCAGGGCGCAGAACCGGTCCAGGCTCTCCCGGGTAAGCTGGGCGTTGCTGAGCACACCGGTTTCCTTCTGCCGGGCGGTCTGGAGGGCTCGGGCCCCGTCCACCCGCTCCTTCACCTGGGCGGAGGTTTCCGCCTGCTCCCGCTGGGCCAGCTCGTCGAACTCCAGGGGGGCAGCCTCGACGAACAGGTCCAGCCGGTCCAGGAGGGGGCCGGACAGCCGGGAGAGGTACTTTTTCACCTCCGCCTCGGAGCACCGGCACCGGCCTGACGGGTGGCCATACCAGCCGCATTTGCAGGGGTTCATGGCGCACACCAGCATAAACCGGGCGGGGTAGGTGACGGTGCCCGCCGCCCGGGATATCTGCACCTGGCCGTCCTCCAGGGGCTGGCGCAGCACCTCCAGCACCTCCTTGGGGAACTCGGGCAGCTCGTCCAGGAAGAGCACCCCGTTGTGGGCCAGGGAGATCTCACCGGGCCGGGGATTGGAGCCGCCCCCGGCCATACCGGTGGAGGAGACCGTGTGGTGGGGGGAGCGGAAGGGCCGCAGGGCGATGAGGGGCTGCTTGGCGCTGGTCTGGCCCATGATGGAGTGAATTTCGGTACACTCCAACGCCTCCTGCCGGGTCATGTCGGGCAGAATGCCGGGCAGGCGGCGGGCCAGCATGGACTTGCCTGTCCCGGGGGGGCCGGACATGAGGACGCTGTGCCCCCCGGCGGCGGCAATTTCCAGCGCCCGCTTTACCTGCTCCTGACCCTTCACCTCCGCCATATCGGGGCAGTGGAAGGCGGCGGGGGAGGGCACCCAGGGCGGGGCGGGGGAGATGGGCTCCTCCCCCATGAGGTGGCGCTCCAGCTGGGCCACGTCCCGGACGGGGTAGACGGCGGGTCCCTCCGCCAGGGTGGCCTCGGCGGCGTTCTCTTCGGGGACATACAGGGTCTGAATACCCGCCCGCTTGGCGGCCAGGGCCATGGACAGCATCCCGGCGCAGGGCCGCAGCTGTCCCGACAGGGACAGCTCCCCCAGGAAAGCGCAGTTCTCCCTGGGCAGGCGGAGCTGTTTTCCGGCGGCCAGAATGCCCACCAGGATGGGCAGGTCATACAGCGTGCCGATTTTCTTCAGGTGGGCGGGGGCCAGGTTGACGGTGATCCGGCTGACGGGGAAGGTGAAGCCGCAATTTTTAATGGCGGCCCGCACCCGTTCCCGGGCCTCGTTGACGGCGGCGTCGGGCAGGCCCACCACCGTAAAGGCGGGCAGGCCGCCGGACAGGTCGCACTCGGCGGTCACCAGATAGCCGGATACCCCCTGAAGCCCCAGAGATTGAATGGATTGTACCATAGTCCCGCCCTCCATGTCAGAAAAATGTCGGTTTCGTCTATTGTAACGGCTTTTGCGGGAAAATGCAACAGGGAGGGAGGGGGGTAGAAGAAAAAGAAGAAAAATTTGCCTTAAAGGACATAAAAATTGTGCAAAATACTGAAGATCATCCCTTGCGCCGGGGGGCGGGATGTGGTAATATAGCCAGACAGAAGGGTACCCTTCTGTCCTTTGTTTTCAACAAAGGACGAGGGGGACCTGAAAACATGAATTGGGAGGAAACATGATGAAGAAGAAAGTAATTGCCCTTGCGATGGCCGTGCTGATGCTGGGTACTCTGGCGCTGGCTGGCTGCAAGAAGGAGGCCCCTGTTGCCGCCGACCAGGTGGCGGTGGCCCTGTTCAACATGATCCTGAAGGACGACGCCTCCAGCGTTGTGGAGCTCTTCGGCTACGCCGACGAGGCCGAGGCCCGTAAGGACATGGGCATCGAGGGCGGCTTCTATGAGACCATGGCTGACGAGGTGGTCAACCAGTTTACCGCGATGGGCATGAATGTCTCCAACGAGGATGCCCAGGCCTTTATCGACGCGTTCCTGACCATGTTCAAGGGTGTGGATATGACCGCCAAGGTGAAGAGCTCTGACGAGAAGGCGGGGACCGCTGTGGTCACCTGCACCATCAGCACCTTCGATTCCAACGCCCTGAACGAGGCCATGATGAAGGCTATGTCCGATCCCAGCGTGATGTCCATCGAGGACGAGGATGCCGCAGTGAGCGCCATGCTGAAGGCCATCTCCAGCGCCATTGCCGGCCTTACCCCCTCCGGGGAGAGCGCCGACTTCGACGTGGACTTTGAGCTGGCCGACATGGACGTCAACGGCAAGACCAAGAAGGTCTGGGTCCCCAAGGATGCCGAGGAGTTCGGCAACCTGATCTCCACCACCGCGATTGGCGGCTGATGGGCTACATAGGTCTCTGAATTCAGCCCCGCCGGGTACAGTCGGCGGGGCTGGTTTGTTATGGGCGGGACGTAGAAAAAAGGGGCCTGGAGGCCGTAAAATTTGCAGGGAAAATTTCACCGGAAAAGTTTACAAACGCCGGAAAAAGTGATACACTACATCCGTATGCAAGCCCAAGGCGAGCCCTGTCTGCCGGGGGCGCCGCTAGTCTGTCCCGATATAACCATTTGCTTATAAAGATTATAATAGTTTTCACCATTGGTCAGATGGGGACAGGCCTGTAAAATAGAGCAGAGAAACCTGCGGGGACGGAGTCCGCTCCGGCCTCAAGCAAATTAACGAAGAAAGTAGGGAACCTCTATGGCAAGAAAATTCAAAACCATGGACGGCAACAACGCCGCTGCGTATGTCAGCTACGCCTTTACGGAAGTGGCCGGCATCTACCCCATCACGCCGTCCAGCCCCATGGCCGACTATGTGGACCAGTGGGCCGCCCAGGGCCAGAAGAACATCTTCGGCAACACCGTAAAGGTCATTGAGATGCAGTCTGAGGCCGGCGCCGCCGGCACCGTCCACGGCTCGCTCAACGCCGGCGCCCTGACCACCACCTACACCGCCTCCCAGGGCCTGCTGCTGATGATCCCCAACATGTACAAGATCGCCGGCGAGCTGCTGCCCGGTGTGTTCCACGTGTCCGCCCGTACTGTGGCCGCCCAGTCCCTGAACATCTTCGGCGACCACTCCGACGTGATGGCCTGCCGCCAGACCGGCTTTGCCATGCTGGCCGAGGGCAACGTGCAGGAGGTCATGGACCTGGCCCCCGTGGCTCATCTGGCCGCCATCAAGGGCCGCGTTCCCTTCATCAACTTCTTCGATGGCTTCCGCACCTCCCACGAGATCCAGAAGGTAGCCATCTGGGACTACAAGGATCTGGGCGAGATGGTGGACATGGACGCCGTGGCCGCTTTCCGGGCCCGGGCGCTGAACCCCGAGCACCCCACCATGCGCGGCTCCCATGAGAACGGCGACATCTTCTTCCAGCACCGCGAGGCCGCCAACAAGTACTACGACGCCCTGCCCGAGATCGTCGAGGAATATATGGGCAAGATCAACGCCAAGCTGGGCACCGACTACCAGCTGTTCAACTACTACGGCGCTCCCGACGCTGACCGTGTCATCATCTGCATGGGCTCCTTCTGCGACGTGGCCGAGGAGGTCATCGACTATATGAACGCCCACGGTGAGAAGGTGGGCATGGTCAAGGTCCGCCTGTACCGCCCCTTCCGGGCCGACAAGCTGATTGCCGCCATCCCCGCCACCGCCAAGAAGATCGCTGTGCTGGACCGCACCAAGGAGCCCGGCTCTCTGGGCGAGCCCCTGTATCAGGACGTCATCACCGCCCTGGCTGAGAATGGCGTCACCGACAAGACTGTCATCGCCGGCCGCTACGGTCTGGGCTCCAAGGACACCCCGCCCCGCTCCGTCTTTGCCGTGTATGAGGAGCTGGCCAAGGATGCCCCCAAGAAGAAGTTCACCATCGGTATCGTGGACGACGTCACCGACCTGTCCCTGACCGAGAAGCCCGCCCCCAATACCGCCGCCGAGGGCACCATCGAGGTCAAGTTCTGGGGTCTGGGCGGCGACGGCACCGTGGGCGCCAACAAGAACTCCATCAAGATCATCGGCGACCACACCGACAAGTACGTCCAGGCCTACTTCCAGTACGACTCCAAGAAGACCGGCGGCGTGACCGTCAGCCATCTGCGCTTCGGCGACAAGCCCATCCGCGCCCCCTATTATATCAACAAGGCCGACTTCGTGGCCTGCCATGTGCCCGCCTATATCGTGAAGGGCTTCCCCATGGTCCGGGACGTGAAGCCCGGCGGCACCTTCCTCATCAACTGCCAGTGGACCGCCGAGGAGCTGGATAAGCACATGCCCGCCGTGGCCAAGCGGTATATCGCCGAGAACAACATCCAGGTCTATCTCATCAACGCCATCGACCTGGCCCAGGAGATCGGCATGGGCAAGCGCACCAACACCATCCTCCAGTCCGCCTTCTTCAAGCTGGCCAAGGTGATGCCCGAGGCCGAGGCCATCCAGTATATGAAGGATGCCGCCACCCACTCCTACCTGAAGAAGGGCCAGGACATTGTGGACATGAACCACAAGGCCATCGACGCCGGCGCCACCGCCTTCACCAAGTTCGAGGTGCCCGCCTCCTGGAAGGACGCCGTGGACGCCCCCGTGGAGAACAAGCACACCGGTCCCGCCAAGCTGGTGGATCTGGTGAACAACGTGCTGGATCCCGTGGACCGGATGGACGGCGACTCCCTGCCCGTCTCCGCCTTCGAGCCCTATGCCGACGGCACCTTTGAGCTGGGCGCCGCCGCCTATGAGAAGCGGGGCGTGGCCGTGGCCGTGCCTCAGTGGGATTCCAGCAAGTGTATCCAGTGTAACCAGTGCTCCTATGTCTGCCCCCACGCCACCATCCGTCCCTTCGCCCTCACCGAGGAGGAGGCCAAGAACGCCCCCGAGGCCGCCAAGATTGTGGATGTCAAGGCCGGCAAGGGCAAGGGCCAGTACAAGTTCACCATCGCCGTCAGCCCCCTGGACTGCATGGGCTGCTCCGTGTGCGTAAAGACCTGCCCGGTGGACGCCCTGGCTATGGTGCCCCAGGAGCAGGAGGCCGCCCAGCAGGACGTGTTCAACTATATGGTGGCCAATGTGGCCGCCAAGGAGGACATGGCCGACCTCACCGTCAAGGGCTCCCAGTTCAAGAAGCCTCTGCTGGAGTTCTCCGGCTCCTGCGCCGGCTGCGCCGAGACCGCCTATGCCCGTCTGATTACCCAGCTGTTCGGCGACCGGATGTATATTTCCAACGCCACCGGCTGTTCCTCCATCTGGGGCGGCCCCGCCGCCACCTCCCCCTACGCCACCACGGCTGAGGGCAAGGGTCCCGCCTGGGCCAACTCCCTGTTTGAGGACAACGCCGAGCACGGCCTGGGCATGTATCTGGGCCAGAAGGCCATCCGTACCCGCCTGGCCGAGAAGACCAAGGCCCTGATTGCGGTGGAGCACACCTATGGCCCGCTGAAGGAGGCCGCTCAGAAGTGGCTGGACACCATGGAGGACGGCAAGGCCAACGAGGCCGCTACCAAGGAGTATGTCAAGCTGCTGGAAGAGAGCATTATGACCGTTGACGACATTGTGGCCTTCACCGCCAGCCCCAAGGCCGCTGAGGTCTTCGGCGACCAGCTGCCCCAGTTCCAGGCCCACGCCAAGGAGCTGAAGGAGTCCGGCGCCAAGTACTGCGACTGCGACGCCTGCAAGCTGGTTGCCGATATCCTGGCCGAGAAGGACTACCTGGCCAAGAAGTCCGTGTGGATCTTCGGCGGCGACGGCTGGGCCTACGACATCGGCTACGGCGGTGTGGACCACGTGCTGGCCTCCGGCGAGGATGTGAACATCTTCGTCTTCGACACCGAGGTGTACTCCAACACCGGCGGTCAGGCCTCCAAGGCCTCCAACATCGGCCAGGTGGCTCAGTTTGCCGCCGCCGGTAAGGTGATGCCCAAGAAGTCCCTCACCGAGATCGCCATGACCTACGGCTACGTCTATGTGGCTCAGGTGTCCATGGGCGCTAACCCCAACCAGACCCTCAAGGCCATCGCCGAGGCCGAGGCCTATCACGGCCCCTCCCTCATCATCGGCTACGCCCCCTGTGAGATGCACTCCATCAAGGGCGGCATGGCTAACTGCCAGGTGGAGATGAAGAAGGCCGTGGAGTGCGGCTACTGGAACCTGTTCCGGTTCAACCCCGACCTGAAGAAGGAGGGCAAGAACCCCTTCACCCTGGACAGCAAGGCCCCCGCCGGCGGCTATCAGGAGTTCCTCATGAACGAGGCCCGCTACTCCGCCCTGACCCGGTCCTTCCCCGACCGCGCCAAGGAGCTGTTCGCCCTCAACGAGGAGACCGCCAAGAAGCGCTACGACAAGCTGACCCGTCTGGAGAAGATGTTCGGCGAGGAGTAATCCTTAAGAACAAAAAACCGCCCCGCTGCTTTACGGCAGCGGGGCGGTTTTTTATAGTGCGTTCCAGCAGGAATCCAGATGCTTATGTAACGCCTGGTTTGCGTCGAACAGATAGTTGTACAGTGCGTTGAAGCCCTGCGCATAGGGGTCCTTTGCGTAGGACAGCCCCATGGCCATCGCCTCCAATGCGTTGATCCCCTGAGATATGTCACATGCTGCGGTGGACAGAGCATCCAATTCTTCTCGTAAACTCATGCTTTCCTCCTTGATTTTTACCCGAAGATGTGGCATAATCAGATTTGCCAGACCTTCGGGCTTGGTGTGATAGAAACAATCCGTGCATGTGGTAGTGGGCGGGTTGTTTCTATTTTTTGATGCGGCCGTGCTGTTCCTTGATCCCATTTCGGACTATTTCTGACCTGGAGAGCTGCTGTGCTTTGCAGCATTCGTCCAGCTGTTTCAGCGTTTCCTGGTCCAGCCGGACCCGGAGCATGAAGTCCTTGGGATTGTCAGATACAGGACGGCCTCTGCGTGCGGCCACTGTGTCACCACCTTTCAAGTCGCTACAATAATAATATACTGTTGCGACATAAAAGTCAAGTGTTTTTTGAGAAAAATTTCCGCCGCTGTCCCGGAGGGCAGCGGCGGTTTTCATGTTTAAACTTTTCCGATATCGGCGCGGAAGTGCATATCCTGGAAGGAAATGGGCTTTGCGGCGGCGTAGGCGGCGGCGATGGCCTCCTCCAGAGTGCCGCCTGTGGCGGTGACGCCCAGCACCCGGCCGCCGGCGGTAAGGATTTTTCCGTCCTCTGCCTTAGTTCCGGCGTGGAACACCGTGGCCCCCAGGGCCGCGGCCTCGGCCAGACCGGAGATAGGGTAGCCGCTCTGGTACTTCACTGGATAACCTCCCGAGGCCAGCACCAGACAGCAGGCGGCCCCGGACTTCCACTTGATGTCCACCTGATCCAGGGTGCCGTCCACGCAGGCCTGGAAAATGTCCATCAGGTCGGTGTCCAGCATGGACAGGATGGGCTGGGTCTCCGGGTCGCCGAAGCGGGCGTTGTACTCCACCACTTTCGGACCGTCTTTAGTTAACATAAGACCGAAGTAGATGACCCCTTTAAAGGGCCGTCCCTCCGCCTTCAGAGCAGCCACGGTGGGCTGGAAAATTTCTTTGACGCACCGCTCCGCGATCTCCGGCGTGTACTTGGGGGAGGGGCAGAAGGCCCCCATGCCCCCGGTGTTGGGGCCCTGGTTTCCGTCATAGGCCCGCTTGTGGTCCTGGCTGGACAGCATGGGAACCAGATGCTCCCCGTCGCAGAAGGCCAGAACGGTCACCTCGGGGCCAACCATGCACTCCTCGATGACCACGGTGGAGCCGCTTTCGCCGAACTTTTTGTCCTCCATCATCTCCCGAACGGCGGTTTCCGCCTCCTCCACAGTGGAGGCGACGACGACCCCCTTGCCCAGGGCCAGACCGTCCGCCTTGACCACGATGGGCGCGCCCTGCTCCCGGATGTAGGCCAGCGCCCTGTCCAGGTCGGTGAAGGTCTCGTATTTTGCGGTGGGGATGTGGTAT
>Ga0209694_1001758_pt1 | contig 21228 bp, 18 predicted proteins | sample GluameincwithD2O_FD_187499 | JGI IMG/M metagenome (GOLD analysis project Ga0209694, IMG submission 187499) | Mouse cecum microbial communities from Vienna, Austria - Glucosamine amended microcosms incubated with D2O (SPAdes) (version 2) | ecosystem: Host-associated > Mammals > Digestive system >... | reverse complement strand
CCCAGGCGGCTATCAAAAATGCGGGGAAATAAGCAAAACTTGTCATAGGGCAATGTGATCTATCCTGTGTAGGGCAACTAAGCACTATCCTAACGCTACAAAGAACGACCTTGCGCTGTTATTGGCGCAAGGTCGTTCTTTTTTGGCTATTCTCCCTTTATGTAAATGTTATATTTAGAGCTTCTTTGCTGCATTGCTACAAAACAAGATGATTATGCGTTAGAATAGGCGAATATATCAGTTATCGCCACAAAAATAAGACAACATTGTTTTGCAGTTAGAGAAAAGTCATAAGGTTGAGATGATTTAATCTTTTTCAAATCAACAAACAAAATAAAAAAGGCCACAGAAAACCATACTCATATAGTTCTCTATGACCTTTTTTATCATGAAACAGAATAATCTGTAAAAACGACACATTAATTTTTTCAAAAAATGTTATTAGCTATTCCGAGAGTATTTCCATGAAATCATCATAAGAAATACACTTTACACCCATCGCCTCACATATATTGGGTAATTGGGCTGAAGTAGGTTTATATGTTTCAGTTGTTACAACAATAGCACCTAACGCTTTAGCCTTTGCAGCTAAATACACATCGGCAGAGGGACGATTCTCAACAATATTTTTGATATGGATGTTTTCACACATTTTAGCGTCTTGAAACAAATCCCTAATATAGATAGATTCTTTGTTTGTTGGATTGTGGAACATGGATCGGCGCTCATAAAGCCAAATGTAATTGGGATTTTTCTCATCAAAATGCCGGATTAACTCGTTGTAGCATTCATCTACAGATAGATAATCGCCCGCCTTAATTCCCTTGTCGAGTTTTTCCCATATTTCTTGGAAAAGCTTTCCTTGTTTGGGAAAGTGGTCAAGCAATTTTCTAAAGATACCTGTATCTATCATATAAATCATTACTTCACCCCCCTAAAGAAAGCTATCTCCAGCTTTGGAAGGTGATCTACTTTACTGCGTAGCATTTCACTGGCGCGGAGTGTATCTATTTTTCCTGAAAAATATTGACGGAAAACATCTCCTGTGTAGCGTGAACCAAGATAAGACAATTTTGTATAATAATAATTTCCTCCCGCTTTTTCAGTGCCATCTATTCTTGTTCCGTTACGGATAGCATCGCCATAGAAAGTCTCTTTTAATGCGCTATACTGTTCCGGTGTGATTAGCTTCATTGTGTAGAGTTTATACATTATAGCTTCTTTACTAACAGAATAAAGCTTGGACAATTCAGCAATGTGAGTTTCATCAATTGGTCTCTTTGCCAATTCCACCTGGAAGTCAGCCATAGGAACAAGAAATTCATTTGCAAAAGCGTCACAAGCTTTTTCCACATGGGATTGCTGTTCGTCAAGATAAACATAGTAGTCATCTCTGATTATTTCAGCTCCGCTTGTATCAGCAATCAAATGATATAATTCATGAAACAGTGTAAAATTTTGCCGGGCAAAAGACATCGCGTTATTAATAATTATAATGGGGTACTGGGTATCATTCAAACAAAGGCCAGAAATACTATTGTCCTTGAAGGCATCTTTGAAAACATAAATGCCGATTTCATAGAGTTTTTCTCGAAAAATTTCAAATACAATTTTATCACTTCGACGATTCTTTTGTGCTGAAATAGGAAAAGCCAAAACTTTTCTAAGATATTCGCAGAGTTTGGTTCTATCTGTTGGAAATGTATGCCGCATCGCTAAGATACTTTGTTTCTCGCCATACAATTCTCTTAAATCCATCTGATAGGCCCAGGCTTTTTCAAACTGCCGTATTACCTGCTTGCTTAGACGATCAGACACTTCACTGGATAATGTACGCAAATCACCTTTGATACTTGGAATTTTAGGTGGCTCAGGGAAGAAGAAAAGTGCACTCGGCTTATGAAGAACATCACTAATTTTCTTCAACTTGGCATATGTAGGAAATTCTTCTCCCTTTTCCCATTTTATATAACGCTCCTCATCAATTCCTATTGCCATAGCTGTTTCACTGGTGGACATGTTATAGCTTTCCCTCGCCCAGCGAAGAATCTGCCCGTTTACCCCGGATAATACTTCCACCATAATACCACCTCGTTTTCCTCATGTCATGTGCAGATATTATGGGTTGCTGAGAACCGAACCTGCTGCTTCTTCATTCATCTTATTTACAAACACTGTACAATTAAGGCAGCCGTAACATTTGCACCCACAGATATTAAAAAGTCTCTTAACCCCGTTAATGCTGCTCGAACAAGCCCTGGCTTCTTTTGGGCTACGATTTTAGTTTCTGCTTCGCTAATCAATTCCATTGCGCTTTCCCGATCTTCGTCGGAAAGCTGTTCTTGCTCAATAGAGGTCCTAATTTTTTTCATCAAGTTGGATGCCTGTTCGTAGTTAAAGGCAATAGAATTATGGTCACCTGTAGTGATTTGAGACTGGCTAACAGCTCCATTTACCACTGTACCGTAATAGTTAATTACTTGCTGCGGTATCTCTTTTGCCATTATTGTTTCCTCTTGGCTAAATTGCATATTCACACCTAAAATTCCCTTAGTTTCGAGGCAAATTGTCCACTCAAGTAAACAGTTTTTAACTTTTTCTATGATTGATTTTAAATGATGTGCACTAATATGTAATGCAAATTGCATTGGTATTGGAGTATTAAACATGGATGCAATAGCCTCCATTAATTCTGCGTTAAATTGATACAAAAACACTCCATTTTTACTTTGCTGATACAGTTCTTTCAACTCTCCAATGGATTCTGACATTTTTGGTGCACAAATTCGATTTTCGAGTTCATCGTCCGAACATTGTGCAGGTATCCACCCATTATATGGATTAAATGCCTTTAGCACACCTCTTACTTTACGATAATCAGGTATTTCCCCTATAGTACAACCTGTATAGCCGTTTAATTCATGTTGAATCCAAACATCAAAATCTTGTAATTGAAGTTTAGCTGCTATAAGATGCGCCTTCCTCAACGCGCTTAGAACATCACAATCAGATTTTAATACTTCTTGCTGTAAATCTAAAACCAAACTACCCATCACTTCACCTTATTCCACCCTGACCTGTCTATCCATTAGCATGGGCAGGAGTCAGTCACGGCGTTTTCTTAGCTTATTATTTTCACTTCCAAGCATTGTTGTCTTATCAATTTATTGTAATACAGCGTCATCAGCAAAAGCTTTAAGCGCCCCCATTCCAAAAATATGGGCCGGGGGCGTTTTCTTGTTGCTCAGCTTTTGGGGCGAAGTTTTTCTACTTCTTCATAGGTAAGTCCCGTCACCGCACTAATTTGTTCCAATGACAAATCGGTTTTTAAGAGGTTCCGAGCAATTTCTATGCTTCGATTCATCCTCCCCTTGCGCTCTCCATTATCCTCCGCAGTGGCCAGATCTGACTGGAGATCCGTCTGGAACTTTCTACGGCTTCGGAAGATAGCCCGCTCTCGTTCATTTTGGCTAATGCTCATCAAAAGATTCCCGGCCACTTGAAGCACCTCCTCTGATTCAATGATCCTGTTTACGATTTCTCGGTGTTCGAGATCAGGAGCATACTGGAAGAACACCGACCACTTATCCAAATCTGACATATCGCTGATGGGTTTCTTTACCACTTCATCCAATTTCGACAACTCTACAAATGCCAGGTTGATTGCATCTGACAGCAGTTCCCCTGTGGTATCATGCCGCAGGGAAAAAGAGTTCACATAGTCCGGCATATCGGAAAAGACTGTATAAGAGCAGAAGGTAATCTGATAGGAACGGGACAGCCGGTCATACCTCCGTAAGCCTTTTGCGGGCTGGGAGGAATGCAGGTCTGTCAGGTAATAGATGCTCTTTCCTTTTAGATTCCTATACTGGCCATCCAAGTCCTCAACCATGTGACTGGCCTGCATTTCGAGGTTCACCTGAGAACCGTCATCAATCTTACAGTTGACATCAAACCGCTCTGCCTTTTCTTCCGTATCCCCTGGTGCCAACTCATTGGGAAGGAGCGCAACATCTACAACGGTACGGCTAATGATACTTGAAATCAGGTTCATTAAGCCTGTCTTGGCCTCCGGCGAGGTGAGGATCAGCTTGAACACCCGGTCATCGGATGGCGGCAATATGTCTGCTCCCATCGGCAACAGCCCCATTATACAACTCCTCCAACCATTCTTTTTCTTTTAGTATATCATATGTCGGTTCAAAATTCCACCATGCTTTGATTTTTGGCAGTTGTACAGACCTTAAAACTCCAAAAATTTACAGGCTGGTGTATCCAACGCCTTAGCAATCCGCAACAGTGTGGTCAGGGAAATCGGTTTATACATCCCCGCCGCCTCAATCTGCCCGATATAGGAGGTTGCAACATCCAGCCTTTCCGCCAGCATTTCCTGTGTCAAACCTGCCAGCTTGCGGTAATAGGCAATTTTCAAACCAATCTTCTTGTATTCCTGCTCAAATTCATATTTCATGGGATACACCTCCCCGCATTTCATTCTACCGAAGTAGAGCAGGCGGTAGTATCCGAAAAATATATTGCAATTATAACTGTATTAGTTATAATAATAATTAAAACAGTTGTATTTATAGCTAAATCGCCACAGAGAAAAATTTTTTCGTTGGTTTTCAACTGCGTCAATGGTTGTCTACCTTGTTTGCTATACTATAGGTAAGGGGGCGGAGCTGCGATGGAAAATCTGACGGAGGCGAAGTCCTCACGACTTCTGGTCATCTATTCCCGCTTGGTAAAGGGAGAAACCGTATCCAAAGCTGATTTGAGTGAGCAATACCATGTATCGGAGCGGAGCATACAACGAGATATGGAGGCCCTGCGTTGCTTTATTTCCAATCAGTCTTTGGGACAGGATATTGTCTACGACTACAAGCTGCGAGGTTATCGGCTGGTGAACGATCTGTCCAAAGGGTTAAGCAACAGCGAGGTTTTGGCTGTTTGCAAAATCCTTTTGGAAAGCCGCTCTATGCGAAGGGATGAAATGCTGCCGATTTTGGACAAGCTAATCGACTGCGCCGTGCCGGAAGAAAACCGCCGTGCAGTAGTAGAGCTGATTTCAAACGAAAAGCACCATTACATAGAGCCGCACCATGGCAAACCTATTTTGAAGGGACTGTGGGAGTTTGGACAGGCTATCAAGCATCATCAGTACATGGAGATTGAGTATGAACGGATAAAAGGGCCAAAGTGTGTACATCGGCGAATAAAGCCAGTCGGCATCATGTTTTCCGAGTATTATTTTTACCTCACAGCCTTTTTAGAGGATAAGACCGATTTTGAAAACCCGGACGATCTGTTTCCCACCATTTACCGCATCGACCGCATCCGTTCTTTTCAAGTGCTGGACGAGCACTTTTATGTGCCATACAGAGACCGTTTTGAGGAAGGGGAGTTTCGCAAACGGGTACAGTTTATGTACGGCGGAAGGTTGGAACGGATCAGGTTTCGCTACACTGGACCATCCGTGGAGGCAGTGCTGGACCGGCTGCCTACTGCGGAGATTGTCAGTACAGACAAGGAAGGGTGGACGATTCGGGCAGAGGTATTCGGCAAGGGAATCGAGATGTGGCTGAGGAGCCAGGGGGAGTATGTACAGGTAATAAAGGAGGGAGAAAAGTGAAACATAAACTGCAAAAAATCAAAGAAGAATCACAGGAGCTTTGTTCGGAAATTTCTTCTGATTTGCATATAGCAGGGGAACACATAGAACAGATTGGAGACGAATATCACCGAGTTGCAGAATTGTCCAGTGCGCCAATGGTCGTTATCAACGAGATTGACAGGCAGTTTGCAAAAGCAACCAATCTCAATGACATAGACATAGCATTTTTATTTGTTGCGGCTGCACTACAATGTATCCGCCAGTATATATTCACACCAGCACAAGATCGCTTGGACGATCAGAAAGCAGCCAATACGGTAAAGGGCGGCAAAGAGCATTCAGACCGTTCCCATAGACTGTATAATCCCAGTCTGGAAGAAATCATTACAAATCCCGTTCCCTTTGATATTACGGCTGGAAGTCGTGGCGTCCTCAAGGGATATGGCTCATTGGGTCATAGAGGTGCTACTGTGGGGCATGACCCGCTGTGGGGGTTGCTATATGGTACTGCCAACATCGCCACCAGTACGGTCACGATTTGGGGCAAAGATATTCCCGTTTTCATGGATTCCTACCATATCACAACTGGGGCGGTTCCTGTTCGCGGTGGCCTTGGTGCAAAGGATGTAATCCCTCTTAGTCCATCGGGTAAACCAGTCTTAGCTGATACAAAAAAGGTGCTTAATTATACCATCGACAAATTGCTGCATAAAGGCATGGAAGGGAAAACCATTGTTGGTGTTTCTGTTGCAAAGGAAATTCAGCATCTGCGCTCGGATGTCCACTCCACAAAAAGCCTTCCACTTCCAGCAATCTCAGCAGTCAGCCCCAGGTTAGCTGGCGACCTTGCCAAGTATGGTGTAGATATGGCAACTGTATTGGATGCAGGAAAGCAGCTGGCCTATGCCATGGCAATTGACACACTAATTGCACTAATTCACGGATTCTTTTATGAAGATTCTGTTGGGCGCCGTAATATATATGAAATCCGAACCAGAAAAATCCTGCTCTATTCTAATCTGATTGCGTCTGCCAGCAATGTGGTTGTGGCGGCTGTTGCACAATCTCTTGGCATGGACGGGATGCGGATTGTGGACTGGGGCGGCTATTTGAATACTTTACGCCATATAGCCTTTGACACGAAATTTATCCATGAAATTAAAAGGGATTTCCTGAAAAACGAGCTTTACGACCGCATTGTAGGCACAAAATACGATTTTATGAAAGGGGACATATAACATGAGCAAAAAGGACTACAAACAGGGCATGGCCGATGCCATGAGCGCTTATGAGGCATTCGGCGAAAAGCAGGAGGCTGCAATCCGTCATGTAGGCGCTGAAATCGAAAAGACCGCCGGAAAGGTGGACCGACTCGGCGGAAAAATCGGAGAGATTGCGGACTATATCACCGATCAAGAAAAAGCAGCACTTTACAAACTGAACACGCCCGTTGATATTGCTGACCTGGAGGACGCCGAGAAGCGTATTCTTCTGGCGGTGCTGTATCAGCTTTCGGCGGACGAGAAGGAGGTAACAGAGGAACAGCAGAACTATGTCCGGGCGGTACAGCAGTATTTGAAAATCTATAACCCTCAGACAGAAATTGACCTGTCAGCGGTGGAGAATATCGAGGATATTTCCACCCAGAAAGCGGTGCTGCAATCCGTTTTAGAGTTCTTCCGTCTGGGTACACACCCGGACGAATTGACCGACAGGCAGGAAGGCTTTCTGGACTATTTTCAGGTCAACCGCAGGACCCGACGGGAGATTGACGGCTTTATCAACGCCATTGTAGAGGTCGTGGGAATCAAGGGCCTTTCGGAGAAGTACGGCTTTGTAGCTGAACAGCCCCGGTCCGAGTTTGCCAAGTATCGGGATAACGGCAGGATACCGGAGAAAGTGGCGGACATCTGTATCGCCCAGTTCAAAGGCAAGGATGAGGATGACTATGACGATGATGACGAGGAATACGGCGTCAGTTCTGTTCGTGACTTTGAAAATGGGCAGACATTTTTGGAGACGAGGAACTATATCGTATTCCTCAAAGTCAGAAGTACAGTACATGATGAAGAAGAGGATTATGATTTGAGTTCCGACAGGGAATCTGGCTTGTTCTGTGTAAGCAAACAAAGCGGCAAGATGGAGCGCATCCGCCTTGATTACAAAATGGCCGCAAATTTCTTTGATAAGTGGTATTATCTGGGCTACTGCATTGTGAAGAACACGGTTTATTTTGCGAAGCGCAAACTGGATTCCGGCGAAAAGATCAAAGTTCTGGCGGTAGATGTCAACGAACAGACCAGCCGAGTTTTGACCATTCCATACACGGCTCAATACTATAAAAATCGTATCCATATCAGCGCAAACGAGTCCTATTTGATGGTGACTATCCTTGAAACGGATGACGGTTTTAACAGTATGGAACCTGTCAAAACCTATGTAGCTGACTTGACGCAAAATGACCGCATATTTGTATTGAAATCCGGATTGAGCGAAGTTTATGATGGATTTCTGTGGGATGGGAAGTTCCTGTTCTGCGGCAAAAAGAAGCAGGATGACGGCGTTTCCCTCTATCAATACGACCTGGGAAACAAAACTTTAGAAAAGGTCTCGTCTTTGGACACAATGTTCCGCTGGAAAGAAAATCTTACCACCATTGACCATCTGTGGCGTGTGAATGACGGATACCAGTATTTTACAAGCTGTGATGAAGACGATAGTCCGAAAGTTCTTCTTGGACATTGGAGTGACGGTTATCTTTACACAGAAAAGGTCAACATTGATCTGTATTTGGTAAAATATAACTTTACAGAGGGAAAAGAAATTTATCCAACTGAAGGTAATGAAAATGCCGATGCGTACATTCTTTTAGGCGATTACCTCTATCGCTATTATTCTGGTGAGGGCTGGCAGAAAACAAACATTTCCAACGGTTGGGCCAATTTGCAGTGGGAGATTTTTCAGATGCCGGACTGATACGCTCCGCTCTTGCGCTATTTCAAGCTATATATTATAGCTATAGCAGCAAGGAAAATCTGTCCAAATAATTTAAGAAGGAGATGCTGTAGATGAACGAGGAAACTAACTTTTTGGAAGAACTGGAGGAAGTTCTTGAAGAAGCGACTTCTGCCGAAACCGAAAAACTCCGTACCCCTTTTGAGGACTTTGCCTTTTGGCTGCGGGACCTGGGCAGCTGCGCCTCCTTCCGGGGGAACCTCATTTCCCTGGAGCGTGCCAAGGCGGATGTTATGGCCGCCGATGCCGAAGAAGCGTTTCAGTCAAAGGCAAAGTGCCGGGATGCAGCGCAGAAGCGTCTGGACAAGGCAATCCACGAGGCCCGGCAGAAGATGGACGCTCGGATGAGTGTTTCGGGAAGCAGCAGCTTTTATCAGGAGTTCCGGCAGCGGTTCGACCACCGACTGAATGCCCTGCGGGGAAAATTGGAGCTGTTGCATACTCCTGAAAATGCCGTAATCGTGGATGAAATGGAGGACTATCTAACGGCCTCCGGGATTCACGGAAAAGCAAAGAAAATCTGCGGCGATCTCGCTGCGGAGTATTCACTTCAACCTGCCAGCGTGTACTATGACGAAATCGGCTACGATGCCTGGGACCCCTCGGACTATGAGGAAGGTCTTGCGAAACTTTTCGCCAAAGGCTTTGTGCGGTATGGTTTTAACTGCTATGACGCCATCCGAGCTATTGAAAAGGATGCTGAAACCACCCTTGACCGTTTCCAAGCGGACTTCAATACGCAGATGCAGGATGAAATCTTGTCAGCCATTGTAGAGCCTGTTCAAAGGCTGTTCCCCCGGCTCTGCGATGCCGATGTGCTGCGCTCCGCATAAAGAGAGCAATTCTGATTTTACAATCAGGAAAATTATATACTATAACAGTGTAGGCCACAGGGTAATTCCCTGTGGCCTTATTTTGTTGCTGTAAGGAGGTGATGGATATGCACAGCAGCGTGTTTGAGATTTCCCATACGCCCATTCCTACAGTCGAATGGGCCAGAGCCGGAAATCTGCCTGACTGGTTCTATGAGCAGGTTTGCGATTATGCCGAGAACACAGATAAAGAACAGAGGCAAGATGCTATCAGCCAGCTTTGTGGGATTTTAGGGAGCCTATGTTCGCTGGATAGAGACAGGCTTACTATTTCTCCGCAAATCAGAGAAACCTATTTCCGTAAAAGCTACGGTTGCTTCATAAGGTTAGCGGAAAGACTTGCACAGACCAGCTACAAAACATTTTCGGGATGTTGCACTGACCAAGCACTTTCCTTGGTGCTGGACAAGCTAAATGACAGCTATGAGGACAAAAGGGATATTTACATTTATCTGTCCAAAACAGGCGAATTGATGACACTGGATCGTTGGCTCCGTATCGCTGATTTCTCCAAGTCCTTCTACATAGGCGGTACGATCAATTACCACTATTAAAATTTAGAAAGCGAGGAATGAAAAATGTCCGCAAATGTTGAGACCATGTTCTATGTCCGAGAAAAGCCCTGGCACGGCCTGGGGACCGAGGTGAAAGAAGCTCCCACCTCCGGTGACGCCCTCATCTATGCCGGGTTGGATTGGGAGGTTGTTCAAAAAGATGTCTACACCGGCCATGGCTCCCTAATTCCCGGCTACAAGGTCAATCTCCGCAGCAGCGATGGTTCCGCCCTGGGCATCGTTTCCGACCGGTACAAGGTGGTGCAGAACGAGGATGCCTTTCGCTTCACCGATGACCTTCTGGGGGCTGGTGTCACCTACGAAACCGCTGGGGCCTTACAGGGCGGCCGCAAGGTCTGGATGCTGGCCCGAATGCCCCACCGCTACATCATCGCCGGGGACGAGATTGCCCCCTATCTGGTGGTGATGAACTCCCACGACGGCAGCAGCGGCATCAAAGTTGCCATGACCCCGGTCCGGGTGGTCTGCCAAAATACCCTAAATCTGGCCTTAAACACCGCCAAGCGTGTTTGGACCACCAAGCACACCGAAAATGTGATGGGCCGCATCCACGAGGCCAAGGAGACCTTACTGCTGGCCGAGCGGTATATGGAGGAACTGGGCCGGAGCATCGACGCTCTGTCCAAAATCAGCCTGAGCGACAGGAAGGTCACCGAGTTTATGGAGGAGCTTTTTCCGGTGGGTCAGGACCTGCCGGAAATCCAGCGCAAGAACAATCTGCGGATGCTGGAGGATTTGAAGGCCCGGTATTGGGAGGCCCCGGACCTGGCCCATGTGGGGAAGAACGGCTACCGATTCGTCAACGCCGTCAGTGATTTTGCTATCCACGCCGACCCCATCCGCAGGACCAGGAACTACGATGAAAACCTGTTTCTCCGCACCGTGGAAGGGAATCCCATCATCGACAAGGCGTACAAGATGGCGCTGGCTGTTGCATAAGGAGGTGGTTACGATGGCGGCAATCGTTTTAGCTTCTACCGAAAATATGTCCTATGAGGATTGGTTGGAAAATCGCAGGCAGGGGATTGGCGGCTCGGATGCTTCGGTGGTGTGCGGAATCAACCGGTACAAATCCCCTTTAGAGCTGTGGATGGAGAAAACCGACCAGCTTCCCCAGCAGGGGGCAGGAGAGGCAGCCTATTGGGGGACCCAGCTGGAGGCGCTGGTCCGCTTGGAGTTCAGTAAGCGAACTGGAATTGAGGTTTGCCTGGAAAAGCAGCTTCTTCAAAGCGAAGAGCACCCCTTTATGCTGGCGAATCTGGACGGCGTTTGTCAGCACCCGGAGTTTGGGCCCTGTATCTTCGAGGCCAAGACAGCCACCGCTTACAAGGCCGGAGAATGGGAGGATACTATCCCGGACGAGTACCAGCTTCAAATCCAGCACTATATGGCGGTGACGGGCTACCGAGGGGCCTACATCGCCGTTCTTATCGGAGGGAACACCTTCCGCTGGAAGTTTGTGGAGCGTGACGAGGAGTTGATTTCCATGCTCGTCGAACTGGAATCGGATTTCTGGGGCCATGTGCAGAGCCTTACTCCTCCCCCTCTGGATGGTTCCAAGGCATCAGCCAAATTCCTTGCGGAACGGTTTCCCAACAGTGTCCCCCTCTCGCAAATTACCCTGCCGGAGACTGCTGTCGAACTTCTCCACCAGTACGATGAAGCCTGTGAGCAGTTAGATGCCATCACTGAACGGAAACAGGAGGCCGAAAATCTCCTAAAGGAGATGATGGGGGAGAACGAGGTGGGGACCGTGGGAGAGCGAATCATCACCTGGAAAAGTGTCTCCCAGGAGCGGCTGGACAGCAGAACGCTGAAAGCCGAGCATCCGGCCCTTTACAAGAAGTACGCAAATCAAACAACATACCGCCGCTTTTCCATTAAGGCGGCGGGGTAAATGGAGGATTTATGATGGATACCGCAAAACTGAAAAGCCGTTTGGAGGGTAAGGTTCAGGAATTGCAAAAGCCTGCTGCCGACGCTGCTCTGGCTCCCTCCGGTTCCGCCTATATGGCTCTGAATGGCGATGCCTTGGGCATCATTCGGGAGAATTTGAAGAATCAGCCCTTGTCCCTTGACCTTTTCGATATTGTCAAATCCCCGTCCGGGGGGTCTACGGTGTTTTCCGTCCCGGGGCTGGCTGGGGAGGAAGCGGAAAAGGAACTGACAGGGATCATCCTGGACTATACCACTCCCAGGGCCTATTGGGACAGCCCGGACCCGGTGGAAGGTACGCCGCCCACCTGTATGAGCCAGAACAGCATCATTTCCTTTGACGGGAAATCCTGCGCCCACTGTCCCTTCAACGATTTCGGCTCCAAGAATGGGGAGAGCAACGCCAAGGCCTGCAAGGAATCGGTACTGCTGTTTCTGCTGCGGCCGGGGAGCATCATCCCCCTGCTGGTGCGTGTCCCGGTGACCAGCAAGAACCGGTTTTTGAGATACTCCACCCGGCTGTTGTGTACCCTGACGCCGATTTCCAGCGTGGTCACGAGGATCACCTTGGAGAAGGCCACCAGCAAGGGAGGAAAACCTTATGCTTTGTTTAACTTTGAGGCGGTTACTGCTCTTAGCCAGGAAGAGGCGGCCCAGGCGAAAGCCTTTGGGCGGCAGTTTATGGAAATCGTGAATGCTGCTCAGCTGGTACCAGAGTTAGCGGAGGCCGGTTAAAATGAGTGGTAGCTAATTATAGCCCAGCGTCCACGCAGATAAAGGAGGACGCTGGGCTGTTTCGCAAATGGTATTTAGTAGGATGTAAAAAAACAATAAGGTGGGATTGCTTTGTAGCAGAAATCAGAACCAAAGGAAAGAAGCAATTGGAATGCTACCAGCCTGCCTTTCACAAGAAAACCATACTCGTCCAAGCTCCGATGCTGCGCTCTACACTTGGACGAGGTATATCGCTTGAACTCGTATGCTTTTCTTGTTCAAGGTAGGACTGGTTTTATATCTTATAGAAAAGCCCCCCTGAGGAAATCGGTTTATCTATCCTCCAAAAACAGTCGTTTACACATACTTAAAACTCTGGGCTGTAAATCAGCAGCAATCATGTCAGCACAAACCTTTTGAATATACCATTCTACAATAGATAAGTATGGCTGTATATCTTCTGGGAAATATTTATCCGTATCTTTCTCAGCCTGTATTGTTTCATTTAATTCAGATAATCTGATGTTGCTTCCCGGATAACATGGATCAGTATCTCCTATAACATACGCTTCAACATCCGGATCACTTTTGATTACAGATTCTAAGAACTCTGCTAATTTTCGATGCCATTTCAACGGCATAATGCCGTGCCCAATTCCGTCTGGATCCAATAGTGCAATTTGCTTATATTGCTTTACAATGGCTTGTTCATCATGCTCCAGCAATTTCCGTATTTTCCGTTTGACCTTCACTACACGCTGGTCTTGCTTTTCATAGAAGAAATAGAACAAATTATCAGTGCGACATATGGATTTCGCGTATACAGGAATATGAAAGTCAAACACCCCATTAAGCTGTTGGTACAACTTAAAAATGGGGATCTCACTATCCGTACCATACAATATGGATCTTCCTCCAACAGCTAACCAATTTTGTTTGACAAGTTGATTCCTACATCTCGCGTAAAGCGCATCGCACAATTTTTGATTACAAGGGGAAAGAGTGGGATTTCTATACTGCACATTTTCATACCATTTGCACAGTTCATGAAAAAATCGAAAATGGCATTGCTGAAAAAAAGACAACCGCCAATCCGTTTCTGCTTTTACCGAAGTAGCGATTTGGATATGTTTATCCCCCAACCGATAACTCCGTTTCAAAAGCGGTATCCTTGGCTCCTGTTTATTGATAAACCAGTGTGCCAAGTAAAATGGTCCTGCCTCAGCAACCCATTCTTTTGATAATTCAACTTGCACTTTACAAAAACACTGGTAAATAGGATGTTTTCGATACTCATATAACGCTTGTCGCTCTAAATGACACAAAAAAGTATTTGCTACTTTCCTGTTCAAGATAGGCATATCTCGTTCCTGGTCCTTTGGTACTTGGGCCGATTCGGCAGCCTTGAAAAAAACTTTTAATCCAAGTTGAGACACTAACTTTTGGTCCAAGTCCCTCTCGCGTTGAGCAATTTCTACGGTGTGTTCCAGTTTCTTTTGATCCAGACAATTTAGCCATCGATAAAAATCATCGAGCCACCTGTTTTTCTCTTTCAGACGCAAACTTTCGTCAGGTGTTTTTAAGACTATTTCAAGTCGATGAACCAACCGATCCAAAGGAATCAATAGATCTATTGATTCCTCAATGTATCTCAGGTCCCGCAAAATCTTCTGTTCTGTCGCCGGCAAACAAACGCTGCGCTCCTCCGTTGTCCCCCTTCCGGTCTGCTCTAAACAATACTGACGGTAAATCCTAAAGAAGTCTCGAATATCTTCTTCTGAAAATGTAGCATCACCAGACTTTATTGTCCTATCCATATTATACCACTGTGAAACGATTTCACTTTGTTTTCTTAAATCGTCAATTACTTTTTGGCAGAGCCTATAATCCTTCTGGAAATATACTGCTCCTGCTAATAAGGCGTTATTCTCTAACGAAACCCACTGAAATTCTGCTCTTATCTTGTCAGGAATTTTGAATGATTCCAAGGTATCGCACGGACGGACAGCCATATGCTGCTCTCCGTCAAAAGCCGTACCGAAAAGAAATCCTTGTCCAGACAACGCAAGATGAATCAGTGATCGAAAGCACTCTCTATCTGTTCCGGGGGCGCGAAGTTCTTTTTCTTTCTCGATTGCTGCTTCAAAAAACGCTACTGCGTTGTGTGTTGGCAATCCGAAGCGAATCGAAAGCCCTTGAAAGCATTCGATTCCTATCAGAACATCCTTCTGAACACCTAAAATATCGCTTCTGTTCGGGACATAATCGAGTATGCTATCCCGTCGAAGGACCGACTCCTCTTTCGGTATGATGACACCCGAATCAATCTGAGTCTCCAATGCATCGATCAGATTTCGACTTAAACCAACCGCAGTATCCCTCTTTTCCTCTGGCAAGCAGATTCCTCCCTTCCGCATCTCAAATCAGTCTGAAATTGAAAAAAATGTGATTTCAGATTCCGTTCCCAGATTTCGGGAGTTCGATTATACTCTTTCCATAACCTCCGAACTCTTCGGAGGAAATTCGGAAAGGAGTTTTCGCCCATGAGCAGCAAGGAAAAGAAACCCGAACTACACTCCGTTACACTTGAACTCCCGCATACTACGCAAACGATCAATTCAACCAAGGTAAACAAGCAACTTGTCCCTCTCGAAATGGCTACTGAGAAAGCCCGAAATTTAGCAAAATCAAAGAAACTTGACCATGAAATCAAAGTCAAACATAACCCACTCAAAAAGAAAGCACTAAAAAATCGTCCCTTTCAAAAGGCTTTTGGGTGTCTACTTCAATTTCCAAGTTATGTCGAACAGCCAGAAACCGCAGCCATCCTTTTGTTACTGATTCTGCTTAGCCAAGTAGCTTATTTATTGGTCGGTATATTGCCGCCGTTGCCAGCGGTTCTTTTGAGCGCAACCTCCACAGCGTTATCCCCCGTATTAAATGTTTTGCTCTGTGCTATCCAAGGTCCTCCCAAATGGCGTGGTGATAAATGGAAACTCCGGCGCCCATGGGTTATACATCCCCGCATATCGCCAAGGGAAACCAAACCATCTATATCCGTTTTAGATTACATAGGCGGAACAATTAGTGACTGGTATTTTAGTAAACCCATCAAATTTTGTTTTCCATATATAAACTCCGCCTTTGCATTGATGCCGGGGATACCTCCTTCTGTCAACAAACAAATTACCGCTATATCTCCATTATCGTTGCCAATTATATTTAAGGACAGTAAATCGGAAGATAATCGAACTACACTTTCCATCGATGCAGGCCAACTTGCTTCCTACGATGTGGAAAGGATACAGGAACTAAAAGACTTGTCCGAAGTCTGCTATCTGGGGATAATGGGTTTTCTCCGGTGGTTCTGTCAAAGCAAAGAGCTTATACAGAATTGGAAAAATAACATCGTGCATTTTCGTCCGGTCAAGAAAAACGGACGCTTCACCCACTCAAAATCAGACCTCCAAACAGAACTTCTATGTGCCGCACTTTCGTTGCTTGAGAAATATCTTTATTTTGCATCAGACGAAGTGGGCTGGATCACCGAAGAACAAGCCATTGAACTCTTACTCTACTATTGGAGACTGGTCCTGCCGGAATCCGCACCACAGAAAGAAAAAGAACCAAACACACAATATACCTATGATGATCCACGAATCTTCTACCGTTTTCTCACAGAATATTTTCTTCCAACTTATCAGAAGCAAATCCTACAAGGCCGTCAAGGTAGCCAAGGAACAATGGGTCTAATTCGGCCGTTAGACGGAATGGACTATATCATTATCCCTCGTACCGTTCTGCTGGAAACCTATTCAAACTGGCTGAAAGAACAGAATATCTCGGATTTTGATCTTTCAACGGCGAAAAGCGAGGCAGCGGTACAGCGTAGCCTTCTGGATGCTGGCATCCCTTTCAAACATGAAGGCAACAATCCGGCAACATGGCGTTATCCTTTCTATGGAAAAGATAAAAAAACTCCTGGAGGTGGTATGGTCAACTGCATGGCCCTTCCCCTTTCTCATCTCCCGGAAAATGTCCATACCGCCCTCGGAACAAAGTTCGGAGGGGGTGACCTTAACGCAACCTCTCCGAATCCCGCCGAAGCTGCTCCGGACAGCCGCAAGGGGGTAAAAACACCGTGATACAAGGGATTGCAGCCATTGATTCGGAGGTCCGGGATAAAAATAGCGTTCGGAACCATGGGAGTGAGTTCAAAAAACTGGAACATCGCAAGGATTCTGATCCCATGAAGTTATACCCACATGTTCTGAAGAAACTGGACGATTACTTTTCGATTCGCGGTTTAACATACTTACCTGGCCAGCGGGAACTGCTTGCTAAAGCGGCAGAAACTATTCTGCAAGCGGTTTCCGGAACCGTTACCGCAATCCCATTCCAACCGGGGGTAGGCAAAACAACCCTAATGTACGCTCTGTTACTGATATTCTCTCTTGAATTTTTGAGCAACACACCGATTGCCAAAGAGATTGGCGGTGTAATCGTAGTGGTAGAGAAAACTTCCGAAGCCGAAGAACTTGAACAGCTTTGCAACAAGTACAGTCCTGACCGGAACATCGCTAAAGCCATCTCCGCACCCAACGATTACAATCTGTCCCAAGGCAGATGTCCAAATGGTACGGCTACCTCCTATGAGGAATGTCTTGGGCATAGCTGTCTTGACTATGCTGACTGTCCCCTGGTTCAGTCAGCCAGCCAAACCCGCAATACACCGATCCTGATTATGCTCCATGCCCGATACCAACGATACATGGAAGATATAACACCATTCCTCATATGGGAGAACGAAGAAGGGCAGCATAACCGGACACTTCTGATGGTGGACGAGCTTCCACCAATCATTGAGGACAACGCTTTGAGTTTGGAGGTGTTGAACAAAATTGAATCTGAGCTTGCACAATTCAAACCCAGCTATCAAATGAAGTTTTGGAAAGAGAAGTCTACCGTTCTTTATGAGTGGAATGCAACCATGCGTAACCCGTACTTCCAGCTGTCAAAGACGGCGCGTAAGCATCTGGGAATGTATGGCCTAATATCAAAAAAGGAGTTGAACGAAGCCGGTTTCACGCCAGAAAAGTTGAGAAATTTTGCGGCTTTACTTGAGGAATATCTGGGAAAGACAAATCACCCATCAAGCCGGATAATCAATGTCCTCAAGGATACCGAAAGTGCTTACTATGCAGTTGGTCAGGACTTTACACTCTTCTTCCCCAGAATCAAAAAAATTTACGGTGAAGGCCAGCCTGCAACATTCCTGTTCAGCGGTACAGCATCACTTTCCCCGGAGTTATCTCAAAACCCGAACATCATATGCTTTCCGGATCAGAATTTGGAATCTTTTGACCGTCTCTGTATCAACATTCAGCGGGGAGATTTGTTTAATAGTTCAAGATCCGGATTGTCCAAAAATCAGAATCTTTCAGCATTAACTTCCTGGCTACAATTTATTTTACCGCAAATCGCACAAAAGCACAAGAAAATATTGGCCGTTACCTACAAGAGCTATGCCGGAGTTATGTGGAATGCCTTGAAAGACTTCCACGACCTCTTGATCCCTTACATTGGGTATGATGGACAAGCCCAAGCGTTGTTACCTTACTTTGGGGGTATGAATGGTTCCAATCTGTATCGGGAAAGCACTTGTGTAATCTGCATTGGCCTAAATCGGTTTGAACCGAGGGACTATATCAGTCGCACGCTGGCTCTGGATTTTGACGGTAGATGTCGTGACGAAATCAACACCACATTGGAGGTGTCAGAAAGAAAATGCCGGTTGGACAGCGTTCCCTGTGTTATAGATATGCAGGATATTACACTTGCACGGGACATCGTACAGTTGGTATTCCGCAGCGCGCTCCGAAATCATGGTGAGACCCAGCCGATTGATTTGTGGATCTTGCAGCCGCCTAACGGCGTCATCCAGTATTTGAAAAAGTACTTTGCAGATTGCCAAATTCTGGAACATACCGAACTTCCGGAAAGCTGTCGAACCGCAGTAGTGCTGAACCGCTCATATATGGGAAAGCGGACCCATGCCGCCGTTTTGTTGGAGTTTTTGATGCAAGTTCCAGATAACACGAATTTCACACCGGAACAAATCCGAGCAGAAACCGGATTAAATTTACCGCAGTTCAAAGAAGCGAAAAAACACCCGGAGGTGCAGAATTACTTCAAAATACACATTAAAACAACGGGTAGCGGAGCAACCGCCCTGTATACAAAATTTTCGTTATAGTTGAGGAGGTGTTTTGATGTCGGCTTTAACACCAAAGGAAATCGCCCTAAAGCTAATTGCTGCACTGTATGCACAAGGGCTTTTGAACAGGGCTACCTATGCAAACATTCTGGACAAATACGCAAAATAATTGATTACCTATCTTTAATTTGAAAGGGGGGGAAATAACATGGGCAACGCCCAAGTATCACGGCTGCGCCGTGTTGCCATCTATGGCCGTGTTTCCACAGAGCATGAAGCACAGCTTTCCGCATTTGAAAATCAGCAAGCCTGGTATGAGGGCGTTGCCTTGCAGCACCAGGACTGGATCATCGTTGAGCGGTATTATGACGAAGGTATCACCGGAACAGCGGCACAAAAACGCCCGGCGTTCATGCGTATGCTGAAGGATGCCAGACAGCACAGGTTTGATTTGGTCGTGACCCGCGAGGTTTGCCGTTTTGCACGGAACACGGTGGACACGCTAACTGTCACACGGGAACTAAGTCGAATTGGGATCGAAGTCTATTTCATTCAGGATAACATCTGGACAATGGACGGAGACGGGGAGCTCCGCCTGACCATTATGGCCACCCTTGCTCAAGAGGAAAGCCGAAAAATATCGGAGCGTGTTCGTGCGGGTCAGCAAATCAGCAGGGAGAAAGGGGTCCTCTATGGTACTGGAAATATCCTGGGGTATGATCGAGTTAATGGTACATATGTCATCAACCCAGAACAAGCCTATGTTGTCCAGAAAATTTTCCGACTGTATGCGGATGGCTGGGGGTATAAACGAATCTGCGCCGAGTTGATCCGTCTTGGATGCAAAAACGCCCATGGCGAAGTGGAATGGAAGCTGGACCGAATTGGGCGAATACTCCGCAACGCTACATACAAAGGATATATCGGCTACAACAAATCTCATAGTGACGGGTATCTGACCCAAAAGCGAATCAATCATCGGGATGAAGATTTTGTCTATGTCAAAGGGGATTTTGAGCCGATCATATCCGAAGAATTATGGGATTGCTGCGCTGAACTGCGTTTGAAGAAAAGTACGCACCAGCTTGGTGAAGATGGAAAACTTCGGCGTTTTTGCCGCAAGGAACCACAATCTGTCTGGTGTTCCAAGCTGCGGTGCAGCTGCGGCTCCTCCTTTCGCCGTTTCCTCTGGCACAAGAATGTAAACGGGAATAAAACATATGGTTATGAGTGCTACCGTCAAAAAAGAGAAGTGAGTGAGAAATATCTGAAGGCTCACGGTTTAGATGCTTCCAAAGTCTGCAAGAGCAAAAGCATTCCCTTTTGGCATATTGATTTGATGGCGCTTTCCGTATTTCGAGCAGTTTGGGGAGAGCAGAAGGAGGCTGTTCTACTGGCCTGTCAAATGATTGAAGAGTGCGCCGCAGAAGAGTGTAAAAGCAATTCTTCTCTGGCGGATGCATTAAAAGCGCAGATGGAGGAACTGGTAAAAAAGCAGGAGGGCCTTCGGGGAATGTGCGCCATGGGGGATATTCCACGAGAAGTGTTTCTGCGTGATAACCAGAAAATTCAAGCGGAGTTGGAATCCCTCCAGTTACAGCTGAATGATTTGGACAGCCAAGACCCGGTTTCCTCCGTTTCAGCCTTGGATATGAATCAAATTCGGCGCACATTAAGCAGATGGAGCGATTTCTCCGGACCCTTGATCCCCGAAGCGTTGATTGAACAGTTTATTCTCCAAGTGGTAGTTGTGGATGATGACACATTTAACTGGACACTTGACCTGTCGGCGGATATGGCTCCGGAGCAACGGCAAATGATGACCCCCAGCAAAATTGCTCTGCAACTTTACCGTGAGAAACAGCGTGCCGATGCCGGTGGCATTGATTGTATTGATTCGATGCTCAGCAAGCATATTACAAATCCACAAACATTACTCACATTTACCATTACGAAAGCGGAAGCGGAGGAATACTGCCATTCCATCGGCATGAAATTCTTTGGAAAAAAATGGAGGAATAAAACGGTCATTGTAAGCATCTAATATAAAACACCATTTGACGGGGCATATTTCATGTGATATAATAGCATCGCAAAGCCAGTGGACAGGCCATCCTTGCAGAGTAGGTCACTGTTTCATGAGTTGATAATGTGTTCGACAACAGTATTTCCCCGCAATATCTGTTGCCGCCCAGGCAGCTATAAAAAATCCCAGAGCGACCGAGAGCAAGTGTCGTAGGGCAATGTGATTTATCCTGTTCAGGGCAATAACACTTAGCCTCCGAC
>Ga0209694_1001757_pt1 | contig 21274 bp, 20 predicted proteins | sample GluameincwithD2O_FD_187499 | JGI IMG/M metagenome (GOLD analysis project Ga0209694, IMG submission 187499) | Mouse cecum microbial communities from Vienna, Austria - Glucosamine amended microcosms incubated with D2O (SPAdes) (version 2) | ecosystem: Host-associated > Mammals > Digestive system >... | reverse complement strand
AGTTATAGTGTGTTTGGTAATTTTGTTTATTGATCATGAACATATTTTACCAAAAAAGGCACCTCATCCATTACGGATCAGGTGCCTCTTTTTATTTTTGGACTGTCAGAAATTTAACAGCCCCTTCTTTTGATTTGCAATTCAAAAGCTGCTGAAATTTCAGGCTTCAATCAGAATAACTTCTTCAACTTCGCCAGGGATTGGATCAGGAGTTGAATCTTCAAAAATTTCATGGTGTTCGCCGACATAGATGTTTGCCGGACGAATCAGCTTTCGGTTGGATTGCCTGTTTTCAAGGTGATGGGCAACCCATCCCGCACATCTTGAAATAGCAAATAAAGGGACATAGAGGGACTGATCAATTCCGAGCATGGCATAGGCAAAACCAGAATAGAAATCGACATTCGCACAGACGTCAGCATTCTTTACTTTCTTCATAGTAGCCACAGCTGCTTTTTCAAAGCGATTCATCGTTTCGAAAACTGTACTCATCCCTTTTTCACTTGCCAGCTTACGGCATTCTTCTTTAATCAGCTGGCAGCGAGGATCGCTTTTGGTATAAATCGCATGCCCGATACCATAAATCAGCCCGGATCCATCCCCCCATTCCCGGCGGAGGATCTTTTCGCAAAGTTCCTCGAGTTCCTGATCAGAGGTTTCTTCCGTAATGGTTTCAAGGAGAAGCTTTGTCTGAAGCCCGACTTTGCCAGCTGCTCCGCCATGTTTAGGCCCTTTCAGCGAACCAATCGCTGCGGAAATACAGGAATAAATGTCTGTTCCAGTGGATGAGATCACAACATTAGCAAATGTGGAATTGTTTCCTCCTCCATGATCAGCATGGAGCATCAATAAAACATCCATAACTCTGGCTTCCTGCTGAGTGTAGGGTTTATGATTCCGCGCCATCCAGAGAATGTTTTCTGCAAAACCTCCGGCAGGAAGAGGATAGGCAGTGATTTTCTGGTTGGAGTAAACCGAGAAGACAAATAATGGCAGGCTGGATAGAATGGACAGTCCTTTTTCCATTCGCAAATCAAGGCGATCCGTTTCAGGATCTTCATCGGTTCCAAATAGTTTCAGGATTTCAATCTGAAGGGCATTGAGCAGATTGGTGGTCTGATATTTCTGCCAGAGCAAATCGACATTGAATGCATGTTTGATCGTAAACTGAAAGGATTTGAGTTCATCTTCTTTTGGAAGTCTTCCGAAAATCAGTAAAAAAGCCGTAATTTCATAACCGTGAATGGCTTCGTCCTGTTTTGCCAGACGCACCAAATCACTGATCTGATAGCCTCGATAGATCAGCTGACCATCTATGGGTTTTTTATGGTTTTTAACCATTCGGTATCCAACGACATCGCAAATTCGAGTCAGTCCGACTTTTACACCGGTTCCGTTATCGTTTCTTAATCCCTGTTTGACCCGATAAGCAGAATAGAGGCTCGACTCGATATAGTTTCCATCTTCACATTCCAGATAAATTTCTTTTAAAGTTTTCATATCAGAAATAAAAACGGCTTTCGCCGGTCCCTTTCGTATTCTTTTGAGATTAAATCCATTTTGGATCAAATCTGCATGAAATTATAGCATGAAGAAATGAATTCATGAAAATTCTTTCTTCCACAATTTTCATTTATTTACATTTTTTCTGTCTTTCAGAGGATTGAATATTTAATCAGATCACCCAAACAAAAGATTATCTGAAGTTCATTCTTTCCAGAATCAATCGTCTGATGTATTGGCAAACTTTCATTCGGTGGCAAAAATAATCTAAAAGGTAGATTCGAAGTCAAAAAGTTTGAAAAGTATTTCATGTGTTATGAAAAGATTTTCTGTTTTTCACACATTGCGTGATAGAATGGAAAAAGGTTTTTTGGCGGGGAATCCCGCTTAAGCAAGGAAGGATATGAATAAGATGAAGAAAAATCTGACTCAAAAGATTCTGGACAGCCATATTTTAGAGGGAACCGCCAAAGCTGGCGAGCCGGTTGTAATCCGTATTGACCAGACTCTGACTCAGGATGCCACCGGAACGATGGCCTATATGCAGCTTGAAGCTATGGGTGTTGATCAGGTGAAGACAGATCTGTCTGTTTCTTATGTTGACCACAATACATTACAGTCTGGATTCATGAATGCCGATGACCATGCATATCTGCAGTCGGTTGCCGCCAAACACGGAATTCACTATTCCAAAGCAGGAAATGGAATCTGCCATCAGGTTCATCTTGAACGGTTTGCAAAGCCAGGAAGCACTTTGCTTGGATCAGATTCACATACACCAACATCAAGCGCTGTCGGTGCCATTGCCATTGGAGCTGGCGGGCTGGATGTAGCTAAAGCCATGGCTGGTATTGGTTACTCAATTCCATATCCACAAGTCGTTGAAGTTCGTCTGACTGGCCATCTTCAACCCGGTGTATCTGCCAAAGATGTCATTCTTGAACTTCTGAAAAGAAGAACCGTTAAGGGCGGTGTTGGAAAGGTATTTGAATATACCGGTGAAGGTCTTAAAGACCTCAGCGTTTATCAGCGTGCAACGATCACCAATATGGGTGCTGAACTTGGAGCGACTACATCTGTATTTCCAAGTGATGAAATTACGCGTGAATTCTTTGAAAGACAAAATCGCCTGGAAGATTTTATGGAACTGAAAGCGGACGAAGGCGCCGAGTATGATGATGTTGAGATCATTGATCTTTCAGCGCTCAAACCAGCTGCAGCCTGCCCGAATTCACCGGATGCAGTCAGGGATATTGAAGAAATTGCGGGTCAGAAAGTCGACCAGGTTGCCATCGGCAGCTGCACCAACTCCGGTTATGAAGATATGATGAAAGCGGCTGCAATTCTTAAAGATAAGAAGATCGCTCCAGGAGTTTCTCTGGTTATTTCACCAGGCAGCCGCCAGGTATTTATGAAATTGATGGAAACAGGCGCTTTACAGACCTTTGTAAAAGCAGGAGCGAGAATTCTTGAGTGCACATGCGGTCCCTGCATTGGTATGGGCCAGTCTCCAAAATCAGATGCCGTATCTTTACGAACATTCAACCGAAACTTCTATGGCCGTTCTGGAACAAACTCTGCCGGAGTCTATCTGGTTTCTCCGGAAACCGCTGCAGCCAGTGCGGTTGCAGGAGTGATCACCGATCCCCGGGATGTAGTTGTGGATGAAGAAATGGAAAAAGAACCAGTATTCATTGATGATTCCATGATCTATGCTCCAAGTGAAAACCCAGAAGAAGTTGAAATTATTCGCGGACCGAATATTAAACCTCTTCCGGTCAATGAGCCAATGCAGGATGAAATTGTCCGTAAGGCAGTGATCAAACTTCCGGATAATATAACAACGGATCATATTGCTCCAGCCGGTGCTGAAGTTCTTCCTTATCGTTCAAACATTGAGAAGCTATCCACTTTCGTCTTTAGAAATAATAAAGAGCATTTTGATGAAGTGTGCAAAGCAAATGGCGGAGGAATCATCGTTGCAGGTGAAAATTATGGCCAGGGCAGCTCCCGTGAACACGCAGCTTTAGCTCCAATGTATCTTGGAATTAAAGCGGTTTTAGCGAAATCATTCGCTCGTATTCATCTGGCCAATCTGATCAACTTCGGTATTCTGCCTCTGACTTTTGTTAACTCTGATGACTATGATCGAATCGATGAAATGGATGAGTTGAGAATTCCAAATCTGAAATCTCTTGAGTCAACGACCGATCTGGTACTGGAGAATCTGACAAAAGGTGAATCCTATCCAGTCAAAGCCATGATCTATGAAAAGGATGTTCCTGTTTTGCAGGCTGGAGGAATGCTGAATTATATTAAAGCAATGCAGTAAGTTCTGTCATTATCGGTTCAGTTCGTTCAATATAATTTGAACAAGGTTACAGATACTTCAGAATCTGCGGATGGCTGTAAATTCTGAAAGTGAGATTTCGGAAATAATCGAGTAAATCAAAGACGGCATTCAGGTGAGTGCTGTCTTTTTTTTACGCTTGTCTGATGAGATACTGAAAGAAACAGTCGTTTAGAACAAATATAGAAAACAGGATGAAATAATTGTTCATCCGAAAGGAAACTGTTTCTATGACACCTTCAAACAGAAACAATGCTCCCCACAAAACAATAAAGAAAAAAAGTCAATCTAAATCCCTTGATGTTCCAAAGCTGCACCAGCGCAGTCGTCAGTGTGAAGAGTACACAGGGTTTATTAACCCATATTTTATTGATAAGGTCCGTGATGATAATATCTCAGAAAACCAGGAAGTTTTTTATTCCAGAACGATCTATCAGTCTGATCCGGTTGAACACCAGGCTTCTAGCCGTATTATCCGGACCACAAAGAAAAAACCCAAAAAGAAGAAAAGACATTTACGAAAAGGATTATCTTCGTTATTGCTGATGGGTTTGGGATTTGGTCTGCTTTTAGGCGGCTATAAACTTTATCAGTATAAAGATCAGGAAGGATTTCGTCTTGAGCAGGCTGCACTCCATCGAAAAGTGGATGATATTCTGGCCAATTGGCAAGCCCATCAGAAAAGTATTGATGCCATCAGCAGACCGGATGGAATCAGTGAATCAGATTTTCAGAAGCTTAAGGAAAAAGCCTCAGATCAGTCAGCGATTGAAATGCTCAAAGCAATCCCAGATGATCTTACGATTACAGACGTGATGATAAAACAGATGGAAGAACTTCCTGATCCTGGCAATGACTATTCGAAAATCATGATGAATCTTGCTTCAATTCCTGCAGAAGTAGTGAGTATGGCAATAAGACAGGAAGAGGCTGTGGATTTTGCTAAAAAATATCCAGATCAGGTAAATAAAAATCCTCAGGCAGATTCATCAATAATCCTTGAAGAAGCGCTGACAAACTATCCGGATTTAAAAAGCTGGGATGAACGCTGGGGTTATTTACCATACTCAACTTCAAGAATTGCAGATCAGGGAAGTCTTGCCATTGTTCTTTCCATGGCTGCCAGTCATCTGACTAATAATCCTGCCTATACACCGGTTTATTTTGCTTCAGTCCTTTTACCAGCAAATAATGATCAGACAAGTCCAATTGATTCAAAAGACAGATCCCAGGTTGAAAGCCAAGACCCGTTGATGAATTCTGGTGAACAAAATGTATCAGATGAGCAAAACGAACTGACAGATCATACATCCCAATTGGATCAGGAAAATTCGGATTCTAGTTCAAAGTCGATTGCAGCAGATGATCTTTCATCTGCGATTCAGGCTTTGGAAAGCGCAGGTATATATGCTTCAAAAATGGATGTGAATAAGGAAACGATCCTTGACGCTCTGTATGCAGGTCATCCGGTCTTATTAAGAGTCAATGGCGAACCATTTGTTGGTAGCAATCATTGGGTTTTATTAACCGGAGCAAGAGATCAGCAGATTGTTTTACTCGATCCTTCGAGTATTGAAAATTCACAGACACTGTTTCATCCCGACTCTCTGGCAGCTATGGCTGATGAAGCCATTGTAATAGATCAGAATCAGTTTGTATCGCCGCCCGCGGAACAGGACTTATTACAGGAACAACCGGAAAAATCTTCTGAAGATTTGCCAGAACAGTTAGCTGAGCAGACCACTCAGGACGATGCTCAGACTGAATCAGATACTCAAACAGATATTCAGCCTGAAATATCATCAGAAAACCCATCAGTAATACAACCTGAATCCCAGGAAGAAGTTCAAAATCCAGACCAACTCCCGGATTCTGAACCGGAATTCGAATAGATTATTCCTTTGGAAAATCTGAATTTTCAGGATACTTTAAAGATTCAGTCTTCTCAGAACAGAGAGTAAATCCAGGGACTAAAAGCGTTTTGAAGCCATTTAAATAAAAGAACTGAAATGAGAATCGAAAGAAAGTAAATCAGAATTTAGAAAAAGAAAATAAGAAGGAAGAATAAAGAAAGAGATTATTTGTATGCTGATAAAAGATCGAATCAAAAATAGCAGGCTGTCTCCGGCAGAACAGGGAATTGCTGATTTTCTGATCGAAGAAGCCGAACGAGTAGGGCAGCTAAAAGCAATAGATGTTGCTCAGGCGACTTATACGTCTTCACCTGCAGTTGTACGATTCTGTCATAAGATGGGCTTTTCAGGCTGGAATGAATTTCGGGATGCATTTTATAAAGAAGCGGTTTATCTTAATCGTCATTTTCAGGACGTCGATCCAAATATCCCTTTTCATAAAGGAGATTCAATGATGGAGATTGCCGGACGGATTGCGACTTTATATACAGAAAGTGTTGAAGATACTATGGAACTGCTGGACCGAAAAGAGTTGGAAAAGGCGGTTGATATTTTATCCAATGCAAGAAGGATAGCCGTTTTCGCTGTATCAGCTGTATCAAATGTGATCTACTTCGCTTCGGAATTTGTTTATTATCTGGAAAAGATTGATAAGCTGGTCCTGTCTCCTAGCCTGAATGGAGATGTTTACTATAATGCCATGCGGTTGGAAAAAGAGGATGCAGCGATTATATTATCGTATTCTGGTGAAACTTCACAGCTTCGAGGAATTGTAGAGATTTTACATGAACAGAATATTCCTTACGTAGCAATCACTTCAATTGGCGGTAATTCAGTTTCAGATTATGCTTCAGCCGTTTTAAATATTACAACCCGTGAAAAGTCATATTCGAAGATTGCTGGATATACTTCGGCAATGAGTTTTCATCTTATTCTGGATATTCTTTACAGCTGCCTCTTTGCCAGAGACTATTCGAAAAATCTGGATTATAAAATTTCCAGGTCCCGTTTTGAAAAGGATCGCGGAAACACCCGTAACGCGATTCTGAGAGAGAATACTTCTTTTAGCGTCAGCGAAGTCGTCCGGAATATGAATTCGCGAAAGATCAAGAAATAGGCAAGACGATGAATAAGCCAGACTGACAGATCAATATAAACGAAAGCCTGAACAACCTTTCTGTATCAGAAGCAGAAAGGCTGTTTAGGCTTTATTGGTTGGCTGTCACTGTAAACAGATTCCAAAAAGAGCCGGATCAGGAAATTAATCCTGATAAGACAGCTTGATTTCTCCCAGACTAACCTGAATATCAATATTCAATGGCACAGGCGGAAGCATTTTCTGTTTTAAATCAGAAACGCTGTTTGGTCTGATTGAGACATTGCCAAGGTCAGAATGGGCGTTTATTGATGAGTTTTCACGATCGATTCTCTGATGCAAGTCAATTGTTATATTCCCCATGGCTAAATCTGAATTCAGGGAATCGGAAACTGTTCCATCAAAATTGATGTTTCCGGCATCATTATTGAGACTCATTGTTTTGAAATGAGATTTCTGAATTTCAATATCACCGGCATTGCAGTCTGCATTCAGGCTTTCAGCTTTGATATTATCAGTAAGAATATTTCCCATATCAACACTTGCAGAGATACGATTCGATTTAAATCCCTTCAGAATCACGCTCCCAGCATTGACTTCAACCTCGATGGTGTTCAGATCAAAGGGAACATAAATCTTCAGTTCAGGTGAGGACGGATTTCCAAAAGGAAGGTTAACCGCAGTCATATCAACGCTTAATGTGTCGTTGGTTATGCTGAAATCATACAGGGACGTGTTGTCATCAGAGTAGTCTCCATTGTTGGTCACCATCTCAAAACGATTCGATTTTTCGATCACTACATTTCCAATGGAAGAGTCAATGTATATATTTGAGATGTTGTGATGATCGGAGAGATCATGAACCTTGTCGTTTGCAAAATGTTGAGAGTCAGAAGCAGCTTCCTGTTCCTGTCTGGAATTCTTATCTTCATCCATTGAATCATGTTCTATGGACATCAGGGCCGTTTTGTTATTGATTCCAATCGTCACTGTAGGCCAGCTGAGTAAGCGTTCAGGATCATTTGATACAGCCAGGGCAGTTCCTGCGCAAAACAGACTTCCTATGGCTGCGCAGGATAGAGCAGTGATCATCCATTTTTTCACGGTAGTTTCTCCATTCTATATTCTGTTTCTTTTTTTGAAGAATCCTTATTGATTCTTCGTTTTTCTTATCACTTCAAAGTTTCTAGATGAGATATAGATCTCAATTAATGAATCTTTTCCTTATTCTGTAAAAGCGTTCTTTGATTTTTGAATCCATCCAGAAAACTCCTTTTTTAAGTGCATTCCAGGAAGCCGGAATAAACTTTTTAAAGTAGATTCTGGCCAGATGAAACAGGAGTATGACAGCTGAAAGGCAAAGAAGTGCTAAACCAAAGTCAAAGATGGACCCTAAAAAGTCTGTTGAAGCTAAAAGCAATGCTTTATAGACAAGCGGCAGGATGGAAATCCCAAAAGCCAGAATCATCACCCCAATCATCATTCCGAAAAGCAGAATCATCAAAAAGGCCATGAAAAGTGTCAGAAAAACCATTATGACTGCGACAAGGATCATTGCCAGCAAAACCAGAACAAACGGACTCAGAATCAAAAGGCCTAACCCAATCAGAATGCTGTGAATAAGAGGGCGCGAACTCCTTTGTATCTGGTTGTATTGGTCCTGTTTATAGAGCTCCTGATTATACAGCGAACAATTATTGGATTGATATGGATCTCTTTTGGGCAGAGAAGATTCATATCCTCCAGACTTTGGAAGCTCAGGCATCTGTATGGAATTGTCTAAAGGATTGCTGATCCCTTCGTCGAGTCCGGACCTCAGAGATCTCGCGAACTCTTCTGCCAAAGGAAGTGTAGCCATATAATCACTGACACCACTGCTTTTGGCTTCTTCAATGTATTCCTTGACATACTCCAGGGCTTCCTGCTTTTCAACATCAGGAAGACCTGTAAGAAGCTGCTCCAGTTGAAGCAGATACTCTTTTTCGTTCATAAACTATGGGGCAGCGGCAGGAAAGCTGCCCGACTCCTTTCTTATATTTATCGTGAATTGAGCTTATGTTCATGCAGACCCATCCGGCACATGACATGAGTCTTTATCAGACTGAATGACTGCACTGATCTTTTTGACAAGATCCGCCCACTCTGCAAGCAGCTCAATATAATATCTCTTTCCTTCAGGAGTGATCGCATAATAGCGGCGGTTGCGTCCATCATGATTCAGATCATAAACATCCAGAAAACCCTGCTTTTTCAATCTCCGTAAAACTGGATAGAGAGTGGATTCCGACAATCCAAGAGGGATCGCAGTTGATTGCGTGAGCTTATAACCATAGGAATCTTCCTGATCCAATGCCGCCAGAATACACATTTCGAGCATCGGACCGCTAATCTGAAAAGCCATCGGTGAGTCCCTCCTTTCCGGCAATTGACCGACAATGATTTGTTATCAATATTATACGATGTATAATATTGATGATTCTAAAAAAATTCGAAAGTTTTCAAAAAGTATCTCAAAAAACAAAGATTTAAAGTCTATTGATAGAAAATGGTTTATAAACCATAGATGATACTTTTTTAATATGGGCATCAGAACGCCGGCTGTTCTGAAAGCGCTTATTATATGCGTGATCAAAGGTCCGATCAACCTGAAAAAAACATAGACTGCAGTCCTGACAGGCAAAAAAGAATTTGCAAGGAGAGAGTATGTTCCGATTTAAATTTATCTCAAAAACAATGTCTGCACTTGTCGTATTATCGACTCTAACCACACTTTGCGGATGTCAGACAGCGTCATCCGCAAACAAAACGAATAATAAAGAGACTAAAACTGCAGCAGCAGCAAATGATTTCGAATATTGGAAAGCCGATTCAAAACCTAAGGAAGTTCTGACAGAATTTGTTGAAAATGCAGTAAATCCGGATTCAGAAGGTTATATTCCTGTCGAAAACAGAATTGCGGTATTTGATATGGATGGCACTCTGCTTTCTGAAACCAACCCATATTATTTCGAATGGATGATGTTCTTTAACCGGGTTCTCAACGATGATACCTATACTGCGCCTGAAGAAATCAAAACATTCGTTACCGATGTGGCTATGCCAGCCGTTTATGCCGGCGATGTTTCAGATGAAATTGATGCTCAGTTCTCGCAGTATCAGGCCAAGGTTTATGAAGGGATGAGCCTGGATGACTACTATGACTATGTTCAGGACGTTTTCATGAATCTGCCAGCCGATGGACAGGAAAACATGACCTATGGTGAATCATTCTTCATGCCAATGCGCAATGTGGTTGATTATCTTCAGGATAATGATTTTGAAGTGTACGTCGTCAGTGGAGCAGACCGCTACACCACCAGAGCAGCTGTCACCAAAGAGCTTGGAATACCAGCCAATCATGTCATTGGATCAGATACGGATGTGAAAGGAAGCAAACAGTCGGATGAAGACGAAGATGGCGAATTTTACACCTGGCAAAGTGGAGAAGAAGTCGTACGAACAGCCGATCTGAAAAAGAAAAATCTGAAGACCAATAAAGTTACTGCAATCAATCGTGAAATCGGCATTCAGCCAGTTCTTGCTTTTGGAAACAGTTCAGGCGATGAAAGCATGGCTCTTTATACGATTAACGATAATGAATATCCGGCAGAAGCATTCCTGATTTTGTGTGATGACGAAACCCGTGATCATGGAAATAAGGAAAAAGCCGCTTCTACAAAAGAAATGGCAGATAAAGATGGATTCAATACCATCAGTATGGAGCAGGATTGGACCACCATTTATCCCGAAGAAGCTAAGATCACCGACAAATCGAAGTAATTCAGACTAAGAAAAAGGGATCGCCTTAGATGCTTCTTAAAGTCAAGTGATTTCTGTGAATCAGAAGCCGATATGACGAATCATAAGTAAGAATAAGCAAAGGTAAACGAAACGAAAATCAGCCTCTGATCTGCTAAGAATAACAATTCAGTCCTTAATGAAAGCTCATTGAATGAAATGAACATCAGATGTTCATTTTCAGACCAATGAGCTTTTTCTATCAGGCAAAATCATATTGAAATCGTTTGTCTTTGGTCACAATAGACATTGATCTGGAAATTATGAAACAATCCAATTATCCAAATTTAACCATCTTCGACAATGAACAAATGATTAAAGCCTGACTGGTGCAGTGAAGTTGAATCAGAAGATCTGTATTTCATCGCCATATAAAAACAGAAAAATTCAATTTGGTTCCGGGATGAAGGTATGTAAAATAATCAGGGAAATAAAATCGCAAAATCAGGAAACAACAGAAAAATAAAAACATGAGGATAAATCAGATAGAAAATCTGAATCCTTTAAAAAGGAGCAGGTAAGTGATGGAAGAGCAATTAAATTCGAATATTAAACATATGCAATTTCCAGAAAAAAAGAAAAAGGCAGTCTTTTTGGATCTTGATGGAACACTCTGGAATAGAGAAATCATTCCAGATTCAGCATTGGAAGCCATAGATAAAGCGCGGAAGAATGGACATCTGGTTTTCGTGAATACCGGACGAACCGCCGATAATATCCCCCAGTTTCTTTGGGATATGAATCTTGATGGCTATCTTTTGGCAACTGGTATGGATTTATATCGAGGAAACGAAAACTTCAGAAAATATTACATCGGTGCCGATCGAGTAGCGAGAATTGAAGAATTTCTGAAGAAGAATGGTGCTGGATATTCCCTTCAGGAAGAAGGAATCAGCTTCGATGATCCTAAGTTCGCGTTTCGAAGAACGATTTTCTTTCAAAAAGAAGGCCGCAGGGAATGGATGACCAGGCAGAGTCTTGACGGTTTAGAAACCCATTCGCGTGACAAAATAATGAAAGTAAACTTTGATACAGAAACACCATTTGATCTTCATCCAATTATGAATCAGGAACATCTGGATATTCTCTTTTATAAGAACAGTCATAACCCGATGAATGGATTCGGCTCAGCCTACCGGGGTGAACTGACTGATGCCTACCATAACAAGGCTCTGGCCATGAGAGAAGTACTGGAAGGCTTCGATGGAGACTACGAATTAATGGCTGTTGGAGATTCAGAAAACGATATTCCAATGTTTGAAGAAGCGGATATTGCCGTCTGTATGGGCAATGGAACCGATTTGGCCAAGGAAAAGGCAAACTGGATCACAGATCAGATTGATAATGATGGACTGTATAAGGCTTTTGATCACTTCGGTCTTCTGAATCCGATCTAATCCTAATGAGATACAATCCTGTAATAATTCTCTTTTATTTCTGAAAGAAAATGAAAAGTCCCTGGGTTATTCCTTGACATCTGTTTTCAGAGTTTTAAACTTCTTAGCATAACTTAAACATCTGCAATGAAGGGAACCAGTAAATAGGGTGACGTGTATAGAGAACTTCTGTGTGGTGAAAAGAAGGGACTAGCCTTATTGAACACATCCTGGAGCAGGAAACCAGGGAATGGGTTTCCGGAAGTCCCCGATACAGGACAGGACTGTGATGGCAGTCCGTAAGGCAGACTTCGTGAGGAGTCTGTAAATAAAGGTGGAACCGCGAAATAATGACTTTCGTCCTTTGGATGGAGGTCTTTTTTTATACCTGTTATTTTTGAAACCCAAATCCAGAAAGGATCAATATGCAAAAAAGAACACCACTAGGAATGCGTGATCTGGCTGGAGATGATGTCCGTAAAAAGCGTTATCTGCAAAAAGTCATGCTGGATACATTTGAAAAACATGGATTTGAAGAAGTGATGACTCCAGCTATGGAGTATTATCAGACCTATTCAACCGCATTTGATGCTTTGCAGGATCGGGAGATGGTAAAACTCTTCGATGAAAATTCTGATATTCTTGCACTTCGTCTTGATATGACCGTCCCCATTGTCCGAATGGCAGCCAGCCGTTATCAGGAGGCTGATAAGCCGTTACGCTTTTCATATTGCTCGAATGTTTATAAGATGCGCAAATCCTTTGCCGGTAAGCGATCAGAAGTCATGGATTGCGGAGTGGAGCTGATCGGAGGAGATGATTTTTCGGATCTGGAAGTTCTCGTAACAGCACTGGATACGCTCGATGCGATCGGTCTGGCTGGTTACACTCTGGAAATTGGAGAAGTGAATTTCTTTGAAGAAGCGGCTGCAGCCGTTTTTGAAACAGAAGAAGACCTGCACATAGCCGCCGATCTGATTAACCGAAAGAGCATGGTTGAACTGCGTGAATTTGTAGATTCAAAAAATATGGATCCAGCTGTTCGTGATTTCTTCATGGAACTTCCATTACTCAATGGGACCAGTGAAGTTCTTGAACGGGCAAGAATGTTCTCCTTTAACGATCGCTTAGATGCCATTCTGGATCGACTGGAAGCAATAAACCTGGCTCTGAACAGCCTTGGATATGGATCACTGATCCGATTTGACCTTGGAAAGATTCCTTATCTCAATTACTACACAGGGCTGATTTTTGAAGCTTTTGCTATTGGGGTAGGAACATCTATTCTTTCCGGGGGACGTTATGACAGCCTGTGCTCTCGTTTTGGTATGCCGGCTGAAGCCAGAGGATTTTCGCTTAAACTTGATTATCTAATCGATTTGATCCAGGTTCCCGTAAAAAAAGCATGCTGGAAGATTCATTATCCCGCTGATCGCTGGCTGGAAGCTTTTGAACTGGCCAAGGAACTTCAGAAAAATGGTGAACCTGCAGTTCTCAGTCTTTGGGATACGGATGAAATAGTAAAGGAGCTGGATGTATGTCTTTAAGAATGGCCCTCACAAAAGGAAGACTGGAAACCAAAACAGCCGATCTGCTCGAACAAATGGGCTATGGAGTCGAAAACCTTCGTGATAAGGGAAGAGCACTGGTTCTTCCGGATACTAAAAACGACATTGATTATGTCCTGGTTAAATCCAATGACTGCATTACCTATGTCGAACATGGTGTGGCTGACTTAGGAGTGGTCGGAAAGGATACTCTGATGGAAGGTGAAGGCGATTACTATGAAATGCTGGATCTGAAGATTGGAAAATGCTGTTTCATCTGCGCAGGGCTGCCTGAAAATAATCCTTTGGAAAAGCAGGGACATGTCACCATTGGAACCAAATATCCAAAAGTGGCCCGTGATTATTTTGCCTCGAAAAACATTGATGTAGAAATCATTAAGATCGATGGTTCGGTTGAGCTTTCACCGCTGTTAGGACTGGTCGATGGAATTGTCGATATCATGGAAACCGGGAATACGTTAAGAGCGAATGGTCTGGTTGTATTTGATACCTGTGCGGATATTTCGGCCAGAGTTATTGTGAATAAAGCAAGCTTTAAGTTAAAGAAAAATGAAGTGATGAAGGTTTTAGAAGATCTGGAAAGGGCGGTATCTGAGAATGCTGAGTGCAATCGATAAAACACAAAAAGAAGAACTGGCGGCTTATCTGCAAAATCGTTCTCAGGAAATCTCTGCAGATATCCTGGCCAAAGCGGCGGCCATTATTGATGAAGTCCGTAAGGATAAGGATAATGCCTTAAAAAAATATACTGAACTCTTCGATCAGGTCAGCCTTGATGATTTCGAGGTCTCAAAAGAAGAGCTTGAAGAAGCGGCTTCAAAAGCCGATGCTGATTTTGTCGCGGCTTTAGAAGATGCTTCTAAAAATATTTATGAATATCATGAAGCTCAGAAAAAAGAAGGATATCGAATTGAACGCAGCAATGGAGCTTTTTTAGGACAAAGAATCATGCCATTGGCATCTGCTGGAATATATGTTCCTGGCGGAAGGGCGCAATATCCTTCTTCTGTATTGATGAACGCCATTCCAGCAAAGGTAGCTGGTGTTAGGGAAATCATCATGGTTACTCCGCCATCAAAATCCGGCAGCATTAATCCAAATATTGCTGCAGCGGCCAAAGTTGCCGGTATTACCCGAATCTTTAAGGTTGGTGGTGCCCAGGCGATTGCGGCTTTGGCTTATGGAACTCAAAGTATCCCTGCGGTGGATAAAATTGTCGGTCCCGGAAATATCTTTGTAGCAGCTGCTAAAAAGCTCGTTTTCGGAAAAACGGATATCGATATGATTGCCGGTCCATCTGAAATTCTGGTGATTGCAGATGAAAACGCCAATCCAGCCTATGCGGCTGCTGATCTGCTTTCTCAGGCTGAACATGATCCGATGGCCAGTGCGATTCTGATCTCCAACAGCAAGAAAATGATCGATGCCGTAAATAAGGAGTTAAGAATTCAGACGGATCGTCTTCCAAAAAAGGCAATTATTGAAGAATCTCTGAAAAACTATGGAAAGAGTATTCTGACCGATACATTGGAAGAAGCAGTTGACATTTCAAATGCGATTGCCCCGGAACATCTTGAATTACTCGTTGAAGATCCAATGGCATTATTGGATCAGGTCAAAAACGCTGGATCAGTATTCCTTGGTTATTACACCTGTGAAAGTGTAGGAGATTATTTTGGAGGAACCAACCATGTTCTTCCGACATCTGGAACAGCCCGCTTTTCCTCACCATTAGGTGTTGATTCATTTGTTAAGAAATCTTCCTATCTTTACTATCCAAAAGAAGTTCTTCTGGATGAAGGGAAAAGAATTATTAATCTGGCAGAACATGAAGATCTGGATGCCCACGCCAATGCGGTATCCGTTCGCCTGAATAACGAAAACTGATCCTCACGATGAATGGACTGAATCAATTGGCTTGATTGAATCAAATGATTTAACTGATTCAATGGATCTAGCTGAATAAAGAGAAAATTCGGACAAATCTCAGGAATCGAATTACGATTCTGAATCATTTAAAAAGCTGCAAGACAGCAGAAAGGAAAAGACGATATGAACGATCAGCTTGAAACCTATCAGGCTCACAAACAGACCGGTTTGCTTCTGAATGCCAATGAAGCCAGTGAGAATCTGCCTGAAGAACTCATTGGTGAACTCCAGCAAATGCTTCCTGACCTGCTGTTTAACCGGTATCCGGAAGATTCTTCAACCAATTTACGAAGCCAGTATGCTGAACATCTAGGCATTCCGGCAGATATGGTGATAGCTGGAAACGGCAGTGATCAGATGCTTCAGCTTTTGATCACCTCTTTTGTCTCAAAGGGTGATACCCTTTATACTCTTGCCCCTGATTTTTCAATGTACGATTTTTACGTTTCAGCCATGAAGGGCAAAGTGAAGAGATACCCACTGCTGATCAGTGATGAAAATGGTTTTTCAATCAATTTTGATATTGAAGATTTTATCGCACAGGCCAAGGAAGCGAATCCTTCTTTAGTGATGTTTTCAAATCCGAATAATCCAACAGGAATGATGATAACACCTGAAAAGGTTGAAAGGATTGCAGCGGCTTTGTATCCGGTTCCGGTAGTCATGGATGAAGCCTATATGGATTTTGGAGGCCGGTCAGCGGTTGAACTTTTACTTAAACCGGGACTAGAAAACCTTTATATCACTCGAACTCTGTCCAAAGCCTATGCATTGGCAGGTCTGAGAGTCGGTTTTCTGATTTCCAATCCTGAGAATATCAGAGCCATTGACCCGGCCAGACCAGTTTATAATCTGAATTCCTTTTCGAGTGCTGCAGCCTGCAAGGTTCTCGAACATGCAGATCATTTTGAAGAGCGCACTCGTAAAATTCTGCAGGAACGTATTAGGATGCAGAAGGCAATTAAAGAAATGAAAAACCTTTGCTCATTAGAAGCTAATGGAAACTTCATACTGGTTTATCCCAATGATCCTGCTCAAAACAATCGATTAAAGACAATAGAAAAACTGGTTGATCTCTTTATGAAAAATGGAATCACCATTCGTGATTATGCCAATAAGGATTATCTGCGGATCACGGTAGGTTTAAAACAGGAGAATGATCAGGTTCTCGAACTTATGAAGAGCTTTGATCAATCAATGGAGGGAAATGTATGAGAAGAGCCATTCAGGAACGAAATACCAAAGAAACAGAACTGAATATGATTGTCGAAATCGATGGGAGTGGGCAGGCTCTGGTGGATACTGGGATTGGTTTTTTTAACCATATGCTTGAACTGTTTGCTTTTCATTCCGGTTTTGATCTGAAAGTGAAAGCCCGTGGAGATCTGGAAGTTGACGATCATCATACCGTCGAAGACCTGGGGATCTTATTTGGAAAATGTCTGAAAGAGGCGTTAAAGGATAAAAGAGGAATCGCAAGATACGGAAGTTTCCGAATGCCAATGGATGAAGCTCTGGCCATCGTTGATCTGGATATTTCCGGAAGACCCTATCTCGTGTTTGATGCGGAATTTACCAGAGAAAAAGTCGGGGAATATTCGACTGAAATGACAGAAGAATTCTTCAGAGCCATCTGTGATCATTCCGGAATAACACTTCACATCCATGTCCCGTATGGAAAAAATGACCATCATAAAATTGAAGCTGTATTTAAGGCTTTTGGCCGGGCGCTAAAACAGGCTGTCCGTATTGAAGGTGATGCAATTCCTTCATCGAAGGGAGTTCTTGAATGATAGGAATTATTGATTATGGAATGGGCAATCTGCATTCGGTGCAGAACGCCTGTACTCATTTAGGACTTGAATCTCTAATCTCAGAAAATCCTGAACAATTAAGGAAGTGTGACAAACTGATTCTTCCTGGAGTGGGTGCTTTTGGAGATTTAATGAAAAATCTCAAAAAAACAGGATTGGATCAGTTTGTTTTAGATGAAGTTGGAAAGAATAAAAAGCCAATGCTTGGAATCTGTCTTGGAATGCAGGCTTTATTTGAAAGCTCTGAAGAAAACGGTCATCAACTTGGTTTGGGTTTTTTAAAGGGTGAAGTCATCCCAATGAAGGGCTACGATATTCGAATTCCTGAAATTGGCTGGAATGATTTAGTCATCCGCTCCAGTCATCCTCTGAAAGATAAACTTTCAGCCAATCCATTTGCCTATTACGATCACTCATACTTTGTCAGCGGATTTGATCCAGATGACCTAATTGCTTATTCGCAGTATGGACCCTACCTGGTTCCTGGAATTGTAGGCAGAGATAACGTGGTTGGAACCCAGTTTCATCCAGAAAAGTCCGGAAAAGATGGATTGAAAATTCTCGAGTGGTTTGCAAAGGAGTTTAACAATGATCATTCTTCCAGCAATTGATATTATCGATCAAAAACCAGTTCGCCTGTATCAGGGAGATTACTCAAAAAAAGAAGTGGTAGCGGCCAGTGTTCTGGATACGGCAAAAGCCTTCGAAAAAGAAGGGGCAGAATTTATTCATCTTGTCGATCTGGATGGAGCCAGGGCAAAACGCCCGGTCAATGATGAACTGATTATAAAGACAGCCAATTCATTAAGAGTTCCTGTCGAAGTTGGCGGTGGAATCCGAACGATGGAAAATATTGACCATTATTTAAGTCAGGGAGTCGAACGGGTCATTCTAGGAACATCTGCATTAACAGACCGCGAGCTTTTACAAAATGCGGTCAATAAATACGGAAAGCGGATTGCCGTAGGGATTGATGCAAAGGATGGAAAAGTCTGTGTGGAAGGCTGGGAGCAATCTTCCAATACGGATTACCTAGACTTTGCAAAAGATCTCGAAAAAATGGGTGTTCAAACTGTTATTTTTACTGATATCTCTAAAGACGGCACCTTGCAGGGACCCAATCTGGAGATGCTAAAAAACCTGGCTGATGCAGTCAACATGAAAATTATCGCTTCAGGTGGAATTCATAATTTAAAGGATATTGAGGATCTTGCCAGTCTTGACCTGTATGGAGCCATTACAGGGAAAGCCATGTACGCTGGCACTCTGGACTTAAAAAAGGCCATCGAGTCTGGAAAGGAGAGACAATGCTGACCAAAAGAATCATTCCCTGTCTGGATGTACGAGATGGCAAAGTGGTCAAAGGAATAAACTTCGTAGGTATTAAAGAAGTAGGAGACCCGGTTGAACTGGCAGCTGAATATGACAGACAGGGTGCTGACGAGCTGATCTTTTTAGATATCACAGCAACCAGTGATGATCGAAACACGATGGTTGATATGGTCGAAAGAACAGCCAAACAAGTATTTATTCCGTTTACTGTTGGCGGTGGTATTCGTTCGATTGAGGACATCCGAAAAATGCTTCTGGCTGGCGCGGATAAAGTTTCACTGAATTCTTCCGCTCTGAAAAATCCCGATCTGATCCGACAGGGAGCAGAGATGTTTGGCTCACAATGTATTGTTTTGGCAGTTGATGCAAAAAAAAGAGAAGATGGGACTGGATGGGACGCTTATCTTGCTGGAGGCCGAATCAATACTCATAAGGATGTGATCGAATGGGTCAAAGAAGCGGAAAAACTTGGAGCAGGAGAAATCCTTCTGACTAGTATGGATGCTGACGGAACATTACAGGGATTTGATCTCGAGCTGACTCAGGCAGTCAGAAATGCCGTCAATGTTCCTGTCATTGCTTCAGGCGGATGCGGGAAACTCGAAGATTTTTATGATGTTCTTAAGGAAGATACTGCTGATGCTGCTTTAGCAGCCAGTCTGTTTCATTATGGAACACTCAGTGTCGGGGAAGTAAAAGACTATCTGAAAGAGAAAGGCATTCATGTGCGATGAAAAGAATTGAACCCGATTTTGAAAAGATGAATGGTCTAATTCCTGTCATCGTACAGGAAGTCGGAACCAATGAAGTTCTTATGCTTGCTTATATGAACAGGGAAGCTTTGGAAAGGACACTAAAGACAGGCCTGGCCACCTATTGGAGCCGTTCAAGAAATGAACTCTGGTGTAAAGGAGAAACTTCTGGACATTACCAGCATGTCGTAGATGTTCGAATTGATTGTGACCAAGACACAATTTTACTTTCAGTAAAACAGGATGGAGCCGCCTGCCATACAGGCAATCATTCCTGCTTCTATCGTCCGCTTATAGAAGAAGAATAGTAGCAACAGTAGAATGGAAACAATGTTCCTTACCCAAAACGAGTGAGGGACGAGATTATAAAAAAACAAAAAGAGTCAAACGGCTTGGAATAATCAAACGATTTTGAAATGACACGGAGAGATGACATGGAAAACGAATTTGCGGTTTTATATGAAACAGTGATGGATCGAAAACTGAATCCAGAAGAAGGAAGCTATACCTCTTATCTTTATTCAAAAGGTGAAGAAAAGATATTAAAAAAGGTTGGAGAAGAATGTACGGAAGTGATCATTGCCTCATTATCACAATCCAAAGAAGATCTGGTCAATGAGCTTGGAGATCTTTTCTATCACGTAATGGTATTGATGGCTCAAAAAGAAGTCAGTCTGCAGGAAGTTGAGGCAGAATTAGCAAAGCGTTCCAACAAGAAACACAATTTAAAGGCAGAACGCAAACCAGTTTCAAATTATTGATTTCCAATATAAAGTCGAAAAACATACACTTGTTCTTACTGGATAGATATAAAACCAGGATAAGACAATGTATGTTTTTTTTTAGTTCAGAATAATTATAAAGTTGTTATTTTAACTTTTTAGATCTGAAAATGGCATCATTCTAATGTCTTTTTTGAATTGTTTCATCCAATCAGAATTGAGATTAAGAAATTTTTCATGATAATTTCATCTTTTTTGAATAATCCTTACAAGAAGTCAAACATGAAGAGAGGAAGATATGAATTACTTTAAAAGAATAATGAAGGTTATTGACCGGTTTATGTATCTCAAATTTATGTCGATCATCGGATTAAACTATGTACTTTGGCAGGACAAATGTTCCCCTATCGATATGGCTTGCTGATTGGGATTGTCTTAATGTCAAGTTCTCTTGTCACAGCTAAAACCAAAATGAAGAAGGAAGTTAAGGAAGAAAAGGAAAAATTACAAAACAATCCCATAGAGACAACTAATTAACCAGAGATTATAAATAAGTCTTCAAAAGCGGCGGAGATCGTTTCTTAATAGGGAAGATCCCTGTAAAACCGAAATTAAATTAAGAAGTACTTTTCGAGTGATATGACTTGCTAACAAAGGAATTCAGAGGTATTCTTTCAAAGCTGTTTAAGAGATGGAAGTCAAAAACAGCCTCCTGGAATGTCCAAACTTCTTTATCTAAGGGCAGAAATCCTTATTTGTGAAAATTTAAAAATAATTCACAAAAGGGTTGACCGATGATTGCTGGAGTGGTATTCTTAATGAGCCTTGTGAGAGATAGCTTGTTTCTCACAAGTGAAGTCTTCTTCTGCTTGTGAAATTCAAAAAGAAATTCACAAAAAAAGTCTTGACTTTGGTCAGGACAGGGAGTAAGATAAACAAGCTTGTGAAAGATAAAAAAATCTTCACAAATAACTCGTTCTTTGAAAACTTTACAGACAGTATGTACAAGTACCAATTGGTACAGGTTAAACAAACAAACCAAGTACAAGTCAATTCAACCTGAACAATCACAAAATAAAATA
>Ga0209694_1001752_pt1 | contig 21312 bp, 16 predicted proteins | sample GluameincwithD2O_FD_187499 | JGI IMG/M metagenome (GOLD analysis project Ga0209694, IMG submission 187499) | Mouse cecum microbial communities from Vienna, Austria - Glucosamine amended microcosms incubated with D2O (SPAdes) (version 2) | ecosystem: Host-associated > Mammals > Digestive system >... | reverse complement strand
TAGTTATAAAGCTATCGAAGATGCAATCGCTAATGCTAAATTAATCAAATTACAAAGTGAATTTGATAAAGCTGTAGCTGAGATATCATTAGATAACTTAGTACCAGCAACAATCGACACAACTGCACTAGATACAATCGAAGCAGAATTAGCTAAATTAGTAAAAGATGATTACACAGCTGATAGTTACAAAGCTATCGAAGATGCAATCACTAATGCTAAATTAATCAAATTACAAAGTATATTTGATGTAGAAGTAGCTAAGATAAACTTAAATACATTAATACCAGAAAAATTAGATACATCAGTAGTTGATAACTATGTAGCATCAAAAGATCCAGCAAACTATACAAACTGGGATGCATTTATGGCAATAGTAGCTTCAGTTAAATCTGAAACTCTACAAAGTAAATTCAACGCTAGAGTAAATGAAGTATTAACATTTACATTAATTGAAAAAGAACCAGATAAGGAAAATGTAGACATGACAGGATATACATTTGAAAATAAAACAACAACATATAATGGATCAGCTCAAGGTATCGTATTAACAAAAGACGGAGTAGAAGCAATGCCTACAGGTATTACAAATGTAAGATATGAATATACTGACTCTAAGAATAATACAACAACTACAGTTCCAACAAATGCTGGAACATACACAGTAAAAGCAATCTTTACAGTAGCTACAAACTACAATCCTGTAGCAGATATGACAGCAACATTAACAATTAATAAAGCAACACCAGACATGTCAAACATTCAATTTAATGATGTTGAATATATCTATGATGGAGAAACAGTAAGAAATATAGCAATAACAGGTAACCTACCAACTGGTGTAACAGTAACTTATACTGGAAACGGTAAAGTAGAAGTTGGATCATATACAGTAACAGCCGTATTTGATGTAACAGACAAAGAAAACTATAACGTACCTGCAAATATGACTGCAACATTAAATATCGTAGCAGACTATATGAAAGAATTAACTGTAACAACAACTAACACAAAAACATACAAATCAGGTGAAACAATTGCAAGAGACGATATAATGTCAATCATACAACTAACAAAAACAATGGCATCAGGAAAAACAATAGCATTAACAGATGCTGAACTTAACCAAGTTCAATTAACAGTTAACGGTAATGCATTACCTGTAGACACAACACCTTATGTAGGAACAAACGTTGTTATAACAATAACATTTAATGGTAAATCAGGTACTACATCAGTATATGTAGAAGGTACTATAATTAAAGCTACATCTAATGGAAACAATAGTTCATTTGAAAATGGAAAAGTCTTTATAAATCAAACTGCACTTACATGGTCTACAAACGAAATTGGTACTTTAACATATCCAGATGGACATACAGAAACTTATACTCAAGGAACTACATTAACATTAGCTGGACAATATACAATAACAGTAGGAAATGTATCTAAAACTTTTGAAATTGAAATATACACAATAGATAACTACATTTCTATAGATACAGCTACAAAAACTCTTACAATCACAGATTTAAGTAATGTTACAAGTATAACAATTGCAGGAAAAACATATACAGGAAGCGATCTTGTAGATACTTACAGCTTATCAAGAGGAAGAATTATAGTATCTATAGTTACAACAACTGGAACATACGAATCAACTTATACTATAAGATAGTTGCTGATACAAAATAAAAACTTCAACATTTAATGTTGAAGTTTTTATTTATATATAATATAATAATTATTATTGTAAAAATATTTAAATTAAGAGGATACCATGAAAAAGAAAAAAATAATATTAATACTATGTTTTATTTTATTTATTGCAGTCATTTTAATCTATGTAAAAACAAATAATAAAAATTCGAATATTAATTTTCAATACATTAAAGAAAGTAAAACTTATACTTTAAATAATAATGAAAAAATTGATATTGATACTACTCCTATATCCATTACATGGAACAATGAGTCTCAAGCTATCATTACATATCCTAATAATGAAAAGTCGTCAATAGACAAAAATACAAGTTTAAGTCTTCCTGGCAAATATTCTATTACTTTAAATAAAACAACTATTAACTTTGAACTTGTTCAAGATACTATAGACAGCTACACATCTTTTGATTCAAACAATAATACTATAACTTTTAAAAATTTAGAAAATATTGAATCTATATCAATAGATCAAGAAAACTTTTCTAAAGAATCAAACAATCTTCCAACAAGCTATACTTTTAGCAAAAGGGGAAGATATACACTAACGATTATAACATCAAAAAACAAGACATTTAAAAATCAATACACAATAAGATAATTAACTTTATTATAATTAATTTTTAAAAAATATTTGCTAAAAAATTTTTATATGATATAATATTTAAGAGAAAAATTATTACACTTTTATAAAAGAAGAGGAGAAGACCATTGAAAGCTAAACATTCAAATAACTTAAGTATTTTTAAAAAAATCATTATAGTTTTCTTTATTATATTATTAATATGTTCTATTTACTTTTTTATGCAAAATAAAAAGGAAAGAACTGAAAGCAACATTTCAAATAATTCTGATGAACAAACAAATTCATCAGTTGAAGTAGTTGAAAATATAAATATGCCAGACAAAATTGAAAACTACAATGTTCTTGGAAAAATTGTTATAGACAAAGTAGGAATAGAACAATATATTTTAGAAGTACCTAATAAAGAACAAACTATGGAAGCACTTGAACTTGGAGTAATTAAATTTTATGCCCCAGATTTTAATCTAAATGAACCAGGAAACTTCTGTATAGAAGGTCATAATTATCAAGAAATTTTTGGACACTTAATGAATATTGAAAAAGATGATACATTTTATATTATAGATAAAACAAATTCAAAAAAAGTTACTTATAAAATTTATGATAAGTATACAGTATATCCAGATAATCTGGATTCTTTAAATCAAGAAACAAATGATAAAAGGGAGGTGACGCTCATCACTTGTACACCAGGAAATTTAACTAGACTAATTATTAAAGCAAGAGAAATTTAAATTTTTTTAATTTATTTAAGGAGGAAAATAAATAATATGAAAAAAAGAATTTTAACTATAGCTGCTTTACTTTTTTTAGCAATAATGATTCCTTTAACAGTAAATGCAGCAACAATATCAGCCGAACCACAAAATATGGAAGTAGGTGAAGAAGTTACAGTTACAGTTGAAATTGATACAGCTGATGTTGAATCTGTACAATTTGATTTAAAATTTGATAATGCTAAATATGAATACGTAATTGATTCTGCAACAAGTGATTTGGATTCTACAAGATCAAATTTAATGGCAGTTGACACAGTTAGAGTTTCTGCTTATAACATAGATGGAACTGATTCAACAGAAAAAGTAACATTAAAATTTAAAGCAATAAACTCAGGTACTAGTGTACCATTTACTGTTCTTGGTGGTTCTCTAGAAGTTGTAGATACAAATGCTACAGTTTCTACAGAAACTTTCACAACACCATCTGTAACAGTAGCAAAAATAACAGGAAAACCTGTAAATTCAGATTCTCCTTACACAAGACCAGATGGTTCAAAAATTCCTACATTTGATAATACAGGAGATAGCAATTCTCGTTCAGTAAAAAAATCAATCGCTGGAATCTATACAACATATACAAACTTAACAGGTAAAATAGTACCATATGCATTACCAACAAGTGATTCTGTAATAACAATAGATGATTTAAAAGCAGAATTTGGTAATACAATAGATGTAACTGCTATTACAGGCACTATAGTAAAAACAGGTGATACATTCACTTTACCAAATGGTGATAAATGTACAGTTTTAATCTATGGTGATGTTAACAAAGATGGTAAAGTTACAACAGCAGATGCATTTTTAGCAAGAAAAGATGAATTAGGAACTATATCATCATTAACAGATATCCAAAAAGAAGCATATAAAGTATCAACTAAAACAGAACAATCAATATTAATACAAGATTTTGTTTTAAATTTAAGATATACAAAAACAGGAACTATTCTTGAAGCATACCCAGTTGAATTTTTAGCAAGTGATATTACTGTCACTCCAAACAAAACAGCAATACTTCGTGGAGAAAAAACATTAGTTGCTACTATATCTGCAAATAATAATAGAGCAATTTCAACTGAATTAGTTTCTATTACTCAACCAGCAAATGTAACATTAGAATTAATTGACAACAACAATACAGTTGAAGTTTATACAACATCAAATAATACTAATGCTTTTGATTTAACTCCTGTTTTAAAAGGAAATAACATTGAAAACGGAACAATAACAAAAGATGTTCAATCTATCACTGTTGAAGAAGTAAAAACAGCAACTGAAATAGCTCTATTTGATGCTGAAACAAACGAGCAAATCACAGATACAGTATATATTCGTCCAAATGATTTTGTTGACTTAAAAGTAAAATATTATCACACATATCCTGATGGAACTAAAGTAGAATTATCATCAGAAAACACAGAATCTTATTATTTCTGTTCTACTTCAGTTAAATTAAACTTAGATAATGCAACTTCAATTCTAAGTATTGAAAATGTAAATGTAGATCCTAACAATAGATATAGTAGCTTAAAATCTGGAGATAATAATGGATCTCTTGGAACTCAAGATTTTATCGATGGTATTAGACTAGTTTCTTTAGCAGATAACAATCTTCAAGGAACAGGAAACGTAACACTTGATATTTCAAATAACGCTTCACTATCTAATACTTCTGGATATAAAGCACATCTAATTAAAAATTTAAATGTAGAAATTTTACCTAAAGCAGCTACTGACATAAAAATAGACGGTACTGTTGGAAAAACTTCTCATAGCATTAATTTATATACTACAAAACAAAATAATAACATACAAGCTCAATCACCTAACCAAGGTTATAGTGAATATTATACATTAATAGATGTTAGTCTACTTTTAGGAAGTAAAGAAAGAAAAATTTCTAAAGGTCTATGCACAGTAGGTACAACAACTAACGAAAGCTTAACTAATAGTGCAGACTCTATAATTCTTTATCAAAACTCTGACCCTGAAGCTTCATTAGATATAGATGTACAATATTTCATCAAAGATGCTAATGGAAATTATAATAATGTTTCTTCTTGGAATAGTGCAACATTAATTGATGCAATTGGAATATCATACTACATTGATGATGAAAGTGTAATAGCTCCTTTGGAACAACAAGGATTAACACTTCTATATGGTGGAACTACAGATTCATCTGGAAACGTAACTAAAAAATCAGTTTCTATAAATGTTAAATGCGTTAAAGAAGCAACAAACTCAAGTTCTTCTGCACCATCAGCTCCATCTAATGATGGAACAAATGATAGTAATGACAATAGCTTAAACAATGGCTTCAATCCACCTGATAAAGACTATATAGAAAACTTATCAACTAAAGCAGCTACAGTTCAACAAGATGAACAAGATGGAGAAACAGAAGTAGATGTAACACCATCTACAGAACCAAGTGAATCTCCAGAAGCAACAGAATCTACAACACCTGATACTACATCAACACCATCAGTACCAACAACACCAGAAACAGTAGTTACTCCAGAAGTAACAGACAAACCTGTAGTACCAGAATTAGACAACACATCAGAAATAGATGAATAATTTATATATAAAGCCAACAGAAATGTTGGCTTTTATTATTAATTTAATCTAGACTTTATAAAATTTATATGATATATTTATACAGTAATTTTTAATAATATTTAGGAGGTTTTAAAATGGAATTAAAAGGAACAAAAACAGAAAAAAATTTAATGGAAGCATTCGCAGGGGAATCACAAGCAAGAAATAAATATACATACTTTGCAAGCAAAGCAAAAAAAGAAGGTTATGAACAAATAGCTGCTATATTCCAAGAAACAGCTGATAATGAAAAAGAACATGCAAAAATGTGGTTCAAATTATTAGAAGGTGGAGAAGTAAAATCTACAGCTGAAAACTTAAAAGCTGCAGCAGCTGGAGAAAACTTTGAATGGACAGATATGTACGACAGAATGGCTAAAGAAGCTAAAGAAGAAGGATTTGATCATATAGCTTATCTTTTTGAAGCAGTTGCAAAAATAGAAAAAGAACACGAAGAAAGATATAAGAAATTATTAGAAAATGTTGAAGACGGATTAGTATTTTCTAAGGATGGAGATAAAATTTGGAAATGTAGAAATTGCGGACATATTGTTATTGGAAAGCAAGCTCCAGAAGTATGCCCAGTTTGTAGTCATCCAAAAGCTTACTTTGAAATTAAGGCTGAAAATTATTAATATTATACACAATATACTTAAAAGATTAGAATTATTCATTCTAATCTTTTTATATTTTATAAAAGTTCTTAATCCTTTTATTATATAAACACATAGATATAAAATTGCCTTACTTTTTTTGCAAATAAATAAAATATAAATTACTACTTCTTCATGAAACAATAATTTACATAATGTCATATAATATATAAAGATTAAAAGGAGGTATTTTTTTGAAACTAGCAGGAAAAAATATAGGATATGTTTTTACAGGATCATTTTGTACCTTCAATAAAAGTATAGAAGAAGTAAAAAAAATAGTAAAAGAAAATGCAAATGTCATACCAATAATGTCATACCATTCATATACACTAGATACTAAATTTGGAGAAGCACAAAAATTTATAGATGAAATTGAAGAGATTACAGGAAATAAAATAATTCACAGTATTCAAGGAGCAGAACCAATAGGACCTAAAAAAATGACTGATATCATGATAATAGCTCCCGCTTCTGGAAATACTATAGCAAAACTTGCTAATGACATAATAGATACGCCAGCAACTATGGCAGCAAAATCACACTTAAGAAACGAAAATCCATTAGTAATAGCAATTTCAACTAATAATGGTCTAAGCGGAAACGCCATCAATATAGGAAAATTACTTAATATGCGAAATTATTATTTTGTACCATTCAAACAAGATAATCCAATAACAAAACCTCGTTCAATAGTATTTGATTCTCAATATATAATAAAAACCTTAGAACAAGCATTAGAAGGAAAACAAATTCAACCTATATTATTACAATTATAAGAATAGCAGAGAAAATAGAAGCAACAAAGAGAAAATCAAAGATAAATTAAGAATCATAATTGATAAATCTTTTTTAAAAAAGATATTGACGAAATATAAAGAATTATGGTATAATACATTTAAGTTAGATACAATATTTAAATCTTCGAAAGAAATTTCAAGTATTGTATCATTTTTATGCGTAAAAAAGGGGGAGTTTTTCAAAAAAACTGTACACTTTTAAAAGATAGGAGGTAATCTATATGATTAAAATAGTTGAATACAGAGATGAATTCAAAAAAGAAGTTAGCGATTTAATTGTATCTATTTTTGTAGAAGAATATGGCTTCGAACATTACAGAGAAAGTTGTCAAAATGCTGACTATAATATGTACAAAAAAACAAACGGAAATTGTTGGATTGCCCTATCGTCCGAAGGAAAAGTTATAGGATGTATCGCTTTAGAAGGAAAAAATCCTGATGAAGCATATTTAAAAATTATGTATGTAAATAGTAACTACAGAGGAGAAGGTATAGCACAAAAACTATATAATGAGCTATACGAATTTGCCAGAAAAAAAGGATATAAAAGAATTATATTAGGAACATATGAAAGATTAGGACGAGCTATAGGATTTTATTTAAAAAATGGATTCACAGAATATCCTCATGAAACATATACTTACGATGACGTATATTATTCTGTAGAAATTGAACCAATAATAGAAAAAATATATGTTCCTACAACACATCTAAATAAATATTCTTTAGTAAAAGCTGTATAAATATAAAAAAGTATGATGAATCAATTGTCACCATACTTTTTTTATTTTATATACACAATTGACACAATAAATAATTTTAAATATAATTTAAGATGTATTAAAATAGTAAAACATAAAATAATAAAAATAGAGGAATAAATGAAAAATTTTTTTGTAATATTATTAACTAAGTTCATATGTAAAATATTAAAAATCTTCAAAAAAAATGGAGGAAACTTACCAGGTAAACTTGCAATGCAGATGTCTTCAAACATATTTAAATACTTCAAAATAGAAGGAAAAGTCATAGCAGTAACAGGAACTAACGGTAAAACAATGACTAATAATCTTATTAGTCAAATACTAAAAGATAGTAATAAAAAAGTAATAACAAACTCTGCAGGAAATAATATGGAAACAGGTATTCTTTCAGTACTAATAAAAAACTGTACATTAACTGGAAAAGTAAAAGCAGATTACTTAGTATTTGAAACAGACGAAAGCTATGTTCCAATTATATATAAAATGATTCAATTAGATTGTTTAGTAGTATTAAACTTCTTTAGAGATCAATTAGATCGCTCTGGTGAAGTAGAATCACTAATCTTAAAAATTCAAAACTTTGTTGAAAATTATACAGGAAACTTAATACTAAATTCAGATGATCCAAATGTAAGTAGGTTAGGAAAAGCAAATAAAAGAAACAAAAATATATTCTATTTTAAAGTAGATAAATATAAATATGCTACTAAAGAATTAAAAGAAGCTGGAGAAGGAAAGTTCTGTCCTTTCTGTAGTACACGTTTAGAATACGAATACTATCAATATGCTCATATAGGAAAATTTAAATGTCCAAAATGTTATTATGGAAATAATCAACTATATCACATACTTACAAACATAGACTTAGAAAATAAAACTTTTAAAATAGATGAAAAAGAATACAAAACACAATTTAATAATATCTATGCAATTTATAATATAGCAGCAGCTACAGCAGTAGCTAAAAGATACAATATACCAGAAAATCAAGTAATGCAAACAGTAGAAAAATTTGTTTTAAATAATGGTCGTTTAGAAAAAATGAATATTGCAAATTGTGATACAACAATAAACTTAGCCAAAAATCCAACAGGTGCAAATGTAAGTTTAAGACTATTAAATGAAGATAAAGATAATAAAGAACTTTTATTTGTACTAAATGATAATATAGCAGATGGAAAAGATGTATCTTGGATTTGGGATATTAATTTTGAAGATTTAGAAAATGTAGATCGAATTATAACAGCTGGAACAAGACCTTATGATATTGCAGTTAGAATAAAAACAAGTAATTATCCTACTGAAAAGATTTTCCCTTGCGAAAGTATTTCAGAAGCTGTAGAAAAATTATATGAAACAAAAGAAAAAAAATATGTAATTGCAAATTATACATCTGTTCAACCTACAAGAAGAGAATTAATAAAGTACAAAGAAAAAATTGGAGAAAATAATGAAAGAAATTAAAATATTATATCTATATCCAGATATTTTAGATTTATATGGTGATATAGGTAACATTAAGGTATTAGAATATAGAACTAAAAAAAGAGGATTCTCGTGTCAAATAGACACATATTCTATTGGTGATACTGCACCTAATTTTTCAGAATATGATATCGTATTTTCAGGTGGCGGTGCTGACAATGAACAAAAGATACTTTCTGAAGATTTAGTTAAATACAAAAAAGAAATTAAAAAAGCTATAAAAGAAGGTGTATTCTTTCTATTAATCTGTGGATCTTATCAACTATTTGGAAAATATTATAAAGGTGTAGAAGGAAACATCATCCCTGGATTAGAAATATTTAATTACTATACAGAAGCAATTGCTGATAGAAAAAAAAGATGTATTGGTAATATAATTATAGAAACCATGCTAGATGGAGAAGAAACAAAAATAATTGGATTTGAAAATCATGGTGGACAAACTTTTGATACAAGAGAAAACTTTGGAACAGTATTATATGGAAACGGTAATAAGTTTGGAGATCTATCAGAAGGTTTTAAAACAAAAAATGTTATTGCAACATATCTACATGGACCGCTTCTATCAAAAAATCCTAAATTAGCAGACCACATAATAAAATACGCATTAGAACGCAAATATAACGAAAAAGTAATATTAGAAACTTTAGATGATACTTTTGAAAATAAAGCTAGAGAACAACTAATTGAAAGATTTATAGAATCAAAACGGACATTAATCTAAATAGATGGAGGTAAAAAATTGATTACAGAAGATAACAATAATAAATATTCTGAACTAGAACATAATTTAAACAAAATTTTAAATAGAGATAAAGCTCAAAAAGAAGCAGAAAAATTAAAAAGAGAAGAAGCTGGAGAAAAAACAGAATTTGATAAAGATGAATTCATATATCAAATTCAAGGACAGATACGTGTTTTAGATGAACGCGAAAAACAAATAGAAAGAATGTCTCGCTCTACTGATGAAGAACCTCCAAGATTATATCCTGAAGAATTAGATAATTTTACTTTAGAGACAATATATATATCCCTTCTATATGGAACTCCAAATGCAATATCTAAATTTTATTTTGAAGAAGATATCTGTTTCTTTTCAAGCGAAATTATATTAAATTTATATAAAAGTGTTATTTTTAAAGAAGGTGAGAAACACGCTCCACCACAGTTAAAAGACAAATTTAACTTTCCAAAAGCAATTTCTGAATTATATGACATAAAATGTTTAATGCAAACAGCTCCTTTAGATAAAAAATATAATTTCGAGTTAATATATAGAGAACTAAAAAAATTGTTTATACTAAAAAAAGCTTATATAAAAGCTCCAACACGTAATATACAAAATAAAATTCTAGAAATTAAATCATATATAAAATATAAAGACATGTCAGCAGAAGAAGTAGAAGCTGCCATAAAACAAATTAATGTAACTAATAGATTGAGTCAAGCTGTATTAAATAAAGATATCGCTAAATTTTGGCTTGATGACCAAAATGATTTAAGAGAAGGTATTCCGCTTCCATTTCCAATTATGACAAAAGTATTTAAAGGCTTAAGAAAAGGCGAAATAATGACATATGCAATGCCATCAAATGCTGGTAAAAGTAGATTCACAGTTAACTTGGCTTGCAATATTGCTTTTCATCATAAAAAGAAAGTATTAGTAGTATCAAATGAAATGACAGAAGACAAAATGAGATTATGTCTTTTAACAACTGTAATAAATAATCCTGTATTTCAACAATTTCACGGTCAAAAACTAATAAAGAACGAAGGAGAACTACTAGAATTTAAATTCAGAGCAGATAACCCAAACGACATTTTATTAGATGAACAAGGTTTTATAAAAAAATTAGATAATGAAACACAAAATCAATTTATACAAAGATTAAGCCAAAACTCTACAGAATTTAATCAAATAATCAAAGTAACAGATTGGATTAATCAAGAAATAAATAACTCTGTATATTTTGTTCACTTATCAGAATATACAAATAATGACTTACATGAAGTAATATCAAATTATATGTATAAAGATGGAATAGAATATGTATTTTATGATACTTTAAAGTCAGATGTAAATAACATAGGTAATGCAGATGAATTAAAGAAAACTGCAACATTGTTATCAGAGCTTACACAAAAATTTAATATCTTTATTGGTGCATCTATTCAATTATCTGAAAACAAAACACCACCAATTGATTTAACAATAAATGATTTATCAGTAAGTAAAACAATAAAAGAAGTATTTGACTCATTAACACTATTTAAACAAATTCAAAGACCTCATTTAAGTGATTATGAATACTCTGATTCTGATAGATTCACTAATTGTAAAGATTTAGAATTGTTTGACGACCCTGATGTAAGGTATTATATAGGAGTCATAGATAAAAACAGAGCAGGAGCTAAACCTAAACTGCTATTTAGGTTAAACTTAGCCTACAATGAATGGAATGAACTAGGCTATGTACAATTAAAAGATCAAAAAATATAAGTAAAGTGCCTTTTACAAATATGTAAGAGGCATTTTTATTTGAAAAGTAAACATAATCATGATATAATACAAAACATATTGGTATATCAAAATAATATTTAGCAATCTTTTGAATAAAAGTAATTTTACATTATGAATTATTTTTCAAGATTTTTATGCTAAATATAAAATGGTAATGCCACATAGTCACATGTTAACTAATTTCACCCCAAAGGAGGTCATTATGTATGTAAATGTTCATGTGCGTGTCTTTGATCACGAAAAGTTGGTAGAACTTTTTCGGTCAGTACTGGTAAAAGAATTTCATCCGAAAACCGGTATACTGTACGAAAATGAAGTTCTCAAACTCAAGTTATTCTTCGAGAAAGATCCTGCCCAAGAGAGTATCTACGCGTTCTGCGAATGTGGCAACATAATCTATCTTGAGTACAACTATTCAGAAGACATTACAAAGAAAAATGCTGCACAGTTCAAAACTACAGCAGGCAACAACGCACCATCAGCAAACATTACAACGGAAAACGCTGCACAGTTCAAAACTACAGCAAGTAGCAACACACCATCAGCAGACCAAATTGAAGAAAAAGTCTCCGCTGATGAAGAAGGCAAAGTACCTAAAAAGAAATATGTTCCTAAAGAAAAGGCTGTAAACATTCCTGAATTTGAAGAAATTGCCAAGACATCTAATTCCAAAAGTGATTTTTTAAATGGAATTATGTCTTTCTTAGAAGTTCCAAGCGAACTCCAAAATGCTTTTCTTCAGATTATAGGAATATATCCCAGTTTAGAAAAAGTAACTTGGGAAAATATTTTAGCAGCACTACAGACCAAGGAAGTTGACTTCAACAGCTACCACCGGCGCGTCTTATGTGAGCTTGCAACAAAAAAGCTCAATCTGCGTTTTATAAATGTGATTGCAAGTATTGTTCGTATTCTTTCTGAACATGAAGCAGGTATAAATCCGCAGTCTCAAAAAAATGTAGATGACAGCAAAAATCAACCTGAAGAACTTGTAGCTGGCTGTGAAAACCAGCCTGAAGAACCTGTAGCTGGCTGTGAAAACCAGCCTGAAGAGCCTGTAGCTGGCGATGAAAATCAGCCTGAAAATCCTGCAGCTGAAGATGTAAAACAGGAAACAGAAAGAGAAGTGCTTTTAAATTGCATGCCTAAGCTTTCAGAATCAGCTCATATACAAGATATCAATGCAATAGAAGATGTATTGAGGGAGCTTAAAGAAGATACAGAAAGCTCATTTTATGTAAAAATAGTAAAAGTTATAATGATTCTTACTGGAAAATGTATGCCAACTGCATACACGAAGGATGAAATGAATAAGCTTATAGCTTTTACAAGCAATGCATTAGAAACACTTCAAAATGAAGTACACTGCTATCTGAAACCTGAAACCATAACTGAAGACAAACTAGAGCAAAATTTTTTCAGAATGCAGATTTTAAAATGGTCTACCATAGCTAATAATCTTGCAAAGCTCTACGATCCCAGTTTCGATGGCAAAATCACAGCAAGAGACTTTTTATCAGACTTGAAGGAATTTTTGCAGTAATCAACCACCAATATTTTTAAGCATTACCACAGTGAAGGCTCTCATTTATAAAAATGAGGGCTTTTGCCCATTTTTAGATTGAAAAAAGCCTAAAAGTGTGATATAACATAAAAAACACAATGAAAGGTCAGAGATTTAAATGAGTAAAGAAGAAATATTAGAATTAATAAATGCAGGTTTTGCACCAGAACTTATTGAATTAGAGTTTAATGTGCCAATAGAAAAAATTAACAAATATATCAAACAAGAAGAGAAGCGTAAAGAAGAAGCAAAAAAATTAAAACCTACTAAAACAGAAGCCTCACCTACAGTTACAAAAAAAGAAAAAACAAATAACTTAGATATATTAAGAAAAAATTACAATAAACTAACATCTACACACACTTCTGAATCAGAATCAACTTATCAACCGCTTACAGAAGAAGAACAAGCCAAAGCTAATACTATAATTAAAAATTTACAAAACAATTTAAAGTCTATAAAACAAATGCAGGCTTCACAAAGAAAAGAAAAACGCCAGACTCTAAGTCAAATGATTGCAGAACTAAAAGTTTTTTTTCAATCTCCAAAAAGTATTGATCAATTACATCAAATCAGAGCAATTTTTCAATCTACTGAATTAGAAAATCTTGCAATATCACGAGATGATAAAATTAATTTAAAACTTACAAAAACAAGAAAAAATATAGATGAAGAATTATCTTTACTAATAGAACAAATGGCAAATCAAACCAATGATTTAGATGAACTTAATGCTTTATACAAAAAAATACCTTTAGCCATTCATGGTAACAACACTCTTTTAGCAAATAGCACAAGAACCAAACTAGAATCAAAAATGACTCAACTTCGAACTGCTAAAACTATGTACAATATAAGAAACAATATATCTCCAGAAATAGAAGATCTTTTAAGAAGTATTTCAGATAATACTTTTGATTTAGAAGTCGCTAGAAAAACTATAGCTAAAGAAGCACAAAGAAGGGTAGATAATAGCCCAAAAACAACTTTTGCAATACCTCTAGACAGACAAAAAAGACAAGTAGAAATACAAATTAGTACACTTATATCAGAACAGGGAACAAAATATCCAATTACAAATCCTGGACTTGCTATAAACAATTTAATGCAGCTTTTTTCAGAAAGAGATAAAGAAAATTCTTTTCGTAGAGTTATTGAAAATTTAAATAGTCAAAGAAAATATGATGAAGCTAAAGAATTATGTAGTAAATATATAGTAAAAAGAAGTTTTGATTCTGAAGAACCTTCCATGTCTAAAACAGCCCGAAGTCTATATAGAAATGTTATTCTAACACAAATCGGAAATATGATAATGGATCAAGTAAGAAAGCCATCAAATAGAGAAGAAGATACTACTTTTATGAACTTACTAGAAGAGAAAATGTCTAAAGAAAGAATAACACCAGCACAAATTGTTATAGATATAACACCTGGTGGAAAGAAGATCTATTTAAAAGATATATGGTACACAAACACTAGAATGCAAAAATAAAATTTTTATATAATAAAAGAGACTTGAAATTTAATCAAGCCTCTTTCATTATTTTACAATAGCATCAATTATATCTTTTGGTAAAAATCTGGTTAAATCAGCATTATTTCTAATTAAATCCATAATCATAGTAGAATTAATAGGACCAACTTCACCAGCTCTAACATAAATTGTATCCAAGTTAGAAACTTCTTTATTAAAAGTAGCTAAAGTTTCTTCAAAATCATAATCCATTCCATTTCTAATACCACGTATTAAAAAATTAGCATTGTTTTCTATAGCAGTAGTTACAGATAAATTATCATATGAAATAACTTTCACATTAGAAAGTCCTTCTGTTTTTAAAGTTTTTTCAATAGCATCAACCATTAATTCTGTAGCAAATCTTTTTTCTTTAGTAGGATTAATACCAATACCTATAATAACCTCATCAAATATTTCAGCTGAAACTTTTACAACATGTAAATGTCCTTTTGTAAAAGGATCAAAACTTCCAGCATAAAAACCAATTTTTTTCATAACTAAATTTCCTTTCTTTATTCATCTGCTAGAGGGTTACTCTCAACAGCAGCTCTTATTTGTTCATTATCTACATGAGTATAAATCTCAGTAGTAGAAATACTTTCATGTCCTAATAATTCTTGAAGAGCACGAATATCAACATTACCATACTTATACATCAAAGTAGCAGCAGTATGTCTAAGTTTATGTACCGAAAATTTATTAGGATCAATACCAGCCATTCGCATTTCTTCTTTAACAATATATTGAACTGTTCTATTACTAATACGTCTACGTTGCTCACTTAAAAATAAAGCATCTCTTGAATCAAATTTAATACCTTCTTTGGGTCTATCTTGTAAATAGTTATTAATAGCATTAGTGCAGGCTTTATTTAAATAAATTGTACGTTCTTTATTACCTTTACCAATAACATTTAATTTATTTTCTGAAAAATCAATATCTTTTATATTAATTCCAACTAACTCAGATAAACGCATACCGCAATTCAAAAACAAAGTAATAATAGCTAAATTACGAGTAGCATTATCATGATTTCCATGAGAAGCGGGAAGAGGAGCAGACGCAGTTTTTAAAAGGTCCCTTGCTTGGTCTAAACTTAAATATTTAGGAAGCCTTTTTCCAAGTTTCGGACTCTCTAGATCAATAGCTGGATTATTAGGTATTTTTTTAGTTTTATTGCACATATAATGAAAAAAAACTCTAATGCTTGCAGTTTTTCTTGCAAGAGTAGCCGGTTTACTATGAAAAGTTTCTTTCATGTAACCTAAAAAAGCATGTATATCTTCAAGTTGAATTTTAGCTATCGTATCAACTGTTATGTCATTTACTTTAACATTAGAAAGCCCAGTTTCATCATCCATTTCAGCCATCTTAAACTTATACTTTATAAACTTTAAAAAATGATTAATATCATAGTTATATTCTTTCATCGTATTAGGTGATTTATTCAAAATTGTAGAAGAATAGTCTAAAAAATCATTTAAAAAATCTGGATTTTCTTCACGATTAATCATTTATTTTCACTCCTTTTGCAAGCATTATAATATTAAACAAACAAATTTTCAATGTTATAAGATATTAAATTTTGCTATATTAATATTATAAATATAGCTTATGATATAATTTTACAAATTTTGCTCTTCGCAATCTCCGAATAAAAAACTCCGTTTTTATATTGTAGATTGCTCAAATTCGCACTTCAGCAAACACAGTTTGCTTTCGTTTGGTCGCTAGCGCAATTTGTAAAGCTTATATTCATAAGTTATATTTTATTTATTTCTTAACAAAATTTAATATTTGTACTTTAAAAATTAATTTATTACATATATAATGTAAGCGAAATTTAAAAGTATGGAGGACCACAAAAGTGCAATATATCGAATTTCAAAATGTACATAAAAAATATAAAATGGGAGAAGTAGAAATAGATGCCCTAAAAGACACCAATTTCTCAATAGATAAAGGCGAATTAGTAGTAATTGTAGGACCAAGTGGAGCAGGAAAAACTACTACCTTAAACATTCTAGGAGGAATGGACACAGCAACATCAGGAAAAGTATTTGTAGACAATAAAAATATCACTGAATTAAATAGAAAAGAATTAGTAACCTATCGTAGAAACGATATAGGTTTTGTATTTCAATTTTATAATTTAGTACAAAACTTAACAGCAAAGGAAAATGTAGAACTAGCAACACAGCTATGTAAGGACGCCTTAGACGTAAACGATATATTAAAAAAAGTAGGCTTAAATGAAAGAAAAGACAATTTTCCATCACAATTGTCAGGAGGAGAGCAACAAAGAGTTGCTATAGCAAGAGCAATTGCAAAAAATCCAAAATTGCTTTTATGTGATGAACCCACAGGAGCATTAGACTATAAAACAGGAAAAAGCATCTTAAAATTATTACAAGACATGTCAAAAAAAGTAGGTATAACTGTACTAATAATTACTCATAATAGCGCAATAGCACCAATGGCAGACAAAGTAATACGCTTTAAAAACGGTACTGTAGAAAAAATAGAAAAAAATGAAAATCCTGTATCAATAGATACAATAGAATGGTAATTTCGAAAGGACTTTTTCTTAAAATGAAAAAATCATTAATCAAAAATAATTTTAAAGAAATAATTAAAACAAGACGACGCTTTATATCAATAATGATAATGGCATTTTTAGGAGTAGGATTTTTTGCGGGATTAACAGCATCTAGTCCTGATATGTTAGATAGCTTAGATAGCTATACAGACAATAACAACATGTATGATATAAGAATTGTATCAACACTTGGATTAACAGATGAAGATATTTCAGCAATAAAAAATATAGACGAAGTAGAAAATGTTTATGGCATACAAACCAAAGATTCCTTAGCAACAATAAGTGATAAAGAAAATGTTTGTAAAGTAATAGAATATAACGAAAATATAAATACACCAGAAATCATATATGGAAAGCTTCCAACCAATTCAAACGAATGCTTATTGGATAGTAAATATACTATTTCTGAAAACATCGAAAACTTTATTGGAAAAGAAATAACACTTAATAACAATGACGTTGATTACAATAATAATCCAATATTTACTCAAAAAACTTTCAAAATAGTAGGAATAGCTTCAACACCGATTTACATATCAAATGAAAGAGGAACTTCTTCTATAGGAAGCGGAACTATCTCATATTTCATATATACTAAAGATGATGTAATTAATTTAAATTACTATACAGAAATCGGAATACATGTAAAAAATGCAAAAAATTTAGTAACAAACAGTAATAAATATTTAGATAAAATTAATTCATGTTTATCTAAAATTGAAACTATAAAAGAAGAACATCAAACTTCTAAAATGGGAAAAGTAACTTGGTATATACAAGATAGAACAGACAATATTGGATATTCAGATATATTTGATGCTATAAAAACAATGTCTAACATATCTAAAGTATTTCCAGTAATCTTTTATTTAGTAGCGGTTTTAATCAGCTTAACATCAATGGCTAGAATGATTGAAGAAGAACGAATTGAAATAGGAACTTTAAAATCATTAGGCTATACAAACTTGCAAATAATTAGTAAATATATTATATATTCTGCTATAGCATGCATACTAGGTGGAATACTTGGAATGAGCGTAGGTTTTTATTTATTACCTACAATTGTTTGGAACTTATACTCATTAATATATACTATTCCAAACTTTCATTTAAATTATCAACTAGACTTAGGTCTTGCAGGAACATTAATTGCATTTTTATGTATAGGTGGAACAACAATTTTAGTTGCATGCAAAGAATTAAAAGAAATGCCATCTGTACTTATGAGACCTAAAGCACCTAAAAACGGAAAGAAAATATTTTTAGAAAAAATCTCATTCATTTGGAATAAATTAAACTTCTCTAAAAAAATTACAACTAGAAATATTTTTAGATATAAGAAAAGAGCATTAATGACAATAGTTGGAATTGCTGGCTGTACAGGACTTATGGTAACAGGATTTGGAATAAAAGATTCTATTGCAGATATACCAGAGAAACAATTTGGTGAAATCTTCAAATATAATCTATCAGTTGCAATAACAGACTCTAACAAAACATCAAACATAACCTCATATATAAATAATAATTCAGAAATTGATAGCTATTCAGAAATATATGCTACAACCTCAACAATAAAAAATTCTAATGGCAGTTTTGATGTAAGTGTCTTTGTTCCAAACTCAAATGAAGATTTCAAAAAATCTTGTAATCTATATGATTATAAATCTAAAGAAGCTATTAACCTAAATCAAAATGGAATTATCATAACAGATAAAATTGCCGAAGAACTTGAACTAAAAGTAGGAGATACAGTAAAATTAATAGATGGAAATAATATCGAATATAACTTAAAAATTATACAAATAGCTGAAAACTATGTATCTCACTATGTATATATGTCAAAAGAATATTATGAAGCAAATATAAAAAATTACCAAACAAACATGATTTTAATAAATGCTAACAAAAATATAACAGATGACCAACTTAAAACAATATCAGAAGAACTATTAACTCTTGATGGAACAGCGTCAGTTTCTGTAATATCTACATTAGTATCATCAATAGAAGATATGTTAGGAACATTAAATTATGTTGTAATAATATTAGTAGTAGCATCTGCATTATTAGCATTTGTAGTACTTTATAATTTAGCTAATATAAATATTGGAGAAAGACAAAGAGAAATTGCAACATTAAAAGTACTGGGATTTTATGATAATGAAGTAGATAGTTATATTAACAAAGAAAATATAATTTTTACAGTTGTAGGAATTTTACTAGGTTTAATTTTTGGATTTTTCTTAACAAGTGCAGTAGTTGTCAGTGTAGAAATTGATAAATTGCGATTCATAAGAAGAATAAAACCAATTAGCTACGTATATTCTGTACTAATTACACTAATATTTTCATTTATTGTAAATAAAGTAATTCATTTTGTACTAAAGAAAATAGATATGATTGAGAGTTTAAAAAGTGTAGAATAAAGGGGAAAAAATGAACATAATAATAGACAAAAGAATGAGAATGCAAGAAAAGCAATATTTAAAACGATTTGGTGAATTTATCGAATTACCACCACAAAACAGTGTATATGATGAAATCTCAGGACATCCAGACATATTTTTCACAAAAATCAATGACCAAATATTTAAAGCAAAAAATGTATTACTAAATCACAAAGCAATCATGACTCTTGAAGAAGGAGAAGAGGAGGTAGGTCACGACTACCCAGAGGATGTAAAATATAATATATGCCAAATAGGAAATAACATTATACATGATTTTAAATATACTGATAAACGACTTTTAAAACATATAACAAACCAAAAAAATTTAAAACAAATACCTGTTCATCAAGGTTACTCTAAATGCAATATTGCAGTAACATCCAATAACTCTTGTATAACTTCAGATGAAGGTATATATAACTTTCTTAAATTATATCAATTAGACGTTTTACTATTAAAAGATGAAAATATACATCTATTAGATAGAAATGGAAATATGAGCAAAATGAATGGATTTATAGGGGGAGCAACAGCTATTCTATATGACAAATTTATTCTTTTTGGAGACTCAGACAAACTAAAAAATTTAGACCAATTATTAGAACATTTACACAAATATAATCTTAATCTTATAGATTTTAAAGGATTAGATATAATAGACTATGGAGGAATTATAACTTTCTAAATAAACGCACTAGTTACACACCTTGTGACTAGTGCGTTTAAGTCTCTAAAATTTGATTATTTACATAAAAAATGGTATAATGTATGTATGCCCTGTTATTAAAACCAAACAAAAATCGCACAGAAAGGAGAGTTATTATGACTCTAGGAAACATCATCGGCATTATTTTTGTTACTGCTATTATTTTGGCAATTATCGGCTACTTTGTCACTCACGCCAAGTGGGTTATCAAGCTGATAATCGGTTTGGTGCTGGCATACATTGTGCTCGGCATTTTCACTGATCCCAACGGTCTTGCTGCCATCGGCTGGTTTGTTTTCAGTGCCGTATGCATTGCCGCCGGTATCGCGATACTCGGCTTTATCTGGAAACTGTAGGAGGTGCAGCAATAGCTGCTAATAAGGATCAGAAGACTCTGTCTGCGTTTGCTTTTGTACAACGCAGATAGAGTTTTTATAGGTTTAAAATAGATATGTCACAAGTAAATTGAAAATAAAATATTGAAAGAGAGTACCAAAAATGATATTGTTTAAATAACCACAAATAAACAGTATTGGAGGTACTCTCTTATGAATAGAAGT
>Ga0209694_1001746_pt1 | contig 21420 bp, 22 predicted proteins | sample GluameincwithD2O_FD_187499 | JGI IMG/M metagenome (GOLD analysis project Ga0209694, IMG submission 187499) | Mouse cecum microbial communities from Vienna, Austria - Glucosamine amended microcosms incubated with D2O (SPAdes) (version 2) | ecosystem: Host-associated > Mammals > Digestive system >... | reverse complement strand
AATTTCCGTGGCTGTCTGCTCAACGCCTGCGATTGTAAAATAATCAAGTATCTGTGAGGGCAAAACTATCTGCGCCAACATCTGTAAGTAGTCATTTTCCATGACACAAAGTTCGCAATAATCTTTGTTTGTGAAAAATTTATTTCCCCACGGTTTTTCTACTGACCCTAAAAATACAGTGCAACCGTATCGAATATATGAAAATTAGAAAGAATTAGGGACAATATTCCGATGCGGTTACCCTGAATTGAAAGAGCCGTGCTGCAACGCTGAAAAATAAAAAAATCCGACCGGCCTCACGGACAATCGGATTAAAACCTATGATTCACTTATTTGTTGCGTTATGCTCACTTTTTAGAAATCATCTGTGTGATTACTAAAGAGTATGTCGATTTTACTTTATGCTTTATGAAAATTGTTATTTTATTTTTACATTACAAAGATAATGATTTTTTCTGAATAAAAATCAATGGAAAGACTATTTAATGATTAATAACATATTTTTAGGTTTTGAGGGCGTGTTTTGGGGTTATATTGCAAAACGGGCGTGTGACCATATCGGTCACACGCCCATCCTGTCAGGTATCTAAGCTGTTATTTCCCGCCCGGAGTAGGGACATTGCCTTGCGGGGTTACAGGAGGGATGAGGCCGCGGTTGCGTAGGAGTGCGTCAACCTTAGGCTCGTGGCCGCGGAAACGGACGTAAAGTTCCATCGGGTCTACGCTGCCTCCCATTTCGAGAATGTTTTCCTTGAACGAGCGGGCTGTCTCGGGATCAAACACGCCTTTTTCCTTGAACAGTTCGAAACCGTCGGTGTCAAGAACTTCGGCCCAAAGGTAGGTGTAATAACCCGATGCGTAGCCGTCGCTGCCAAAGACGTGCTTGAAATAGGGCGAGCGGTAACGGAACTGGACTTCGGACGGCATTCCGAGAGTCTGCGCAACGTTCTTTTCAAATTCAGCCACGTCGATATCGCCGTCGGGGTTGAGTTTGCCCCACTGGAGGTCGAGCAGTGCGGCTCCGGCAAGCTCGGTGGTCGTGAAACCTTGGTTGTGGGTCGATGCGGCATCGAGTTTGCGGATGAGTGTGTCGGGGATGACTTCGCCTGTCTTGTAATGGAACGCATACTGCTTGAGCAGTTCGGGTTCCATCGCCCAGTGCTCGGTAATCTGCGAGGGAAGCTCTACAAAGTCGCGGTCAACGTTGGTGCCGCTCTGGCTGCGGAGCGCGGCGCGGCTGAGCATTCCGTGAAGGCCGTGGCCAAATTCGTGGAACATTGTCTCAACCTCGTCGAGTGTAAGAAGGGCAGGGGTGTCGGCGGTGGGACGGGTGAAATTGCCCACGTTGTAGATGATGGGGCGGCTTACAGTTCCGTCTGGGTCGACGTATGAGCCCTTGAATTCGCTCATCCATGCTCCCTGACGCTTTGACGCGCGGGGGAAGTAGTCGGTCATGAACACGGCCACATGCTCGCCCTTGGAGTCTTTCACTTCAAATACTTTGACTTCGGGGTTGTACTTGGGAGCGTCGGGGAGTTCGGTGAACGTCACTCCATAGAGTTTCTCGGCCATCGTGAAGATGCCTTTGCGCACGTTTTCAAGCGAGAAATAGGCGCGGACCTCGTTCTCGTCGAGGGCAAACTTTTTCTGGCGCACTTTCTCGGCATAATAATAGTAGTCCCACGGCGCAATCTTGAAGTTGCCGCCCTCGTCGTTGACATACTGCTGCATCTCGGCAACTTCCTCGTGAACGCGGGCCACGGCAGGCTTCCATATCTGCATCAGCAGGTTCTCGGCGTTTTCTGTAGTCTTGGCCATGACGTTGGCGGTCATGTAGTCGGCATAGTTTTTGTAGCCGAGCAGGCGGGCCTTTTCAGCGCGGAGTTTCACAATCTCGTTGATGAGAGGATAGTTGTTGTACTGGCCCGAGGATGCAAGCGAGGTATAAGCCTCATACATCTGACGACGCAGGTCGCGGTTGTCGCCATACTGCAGCACCGGCAGGCGGCTCGGGGCATGGAGCGTGAACACCCATTTGCCCTCTTTGCCACGCGATTTGGCCTCCTCGGCGGCTGTTGCAACGAGAGCGTCGGGAAGTCCGGCAAGTGCGGCTTTGTCGTCAACTACAATCTCGCAGGCGTTAGTGGCGGCAAGGAGGTTCTTGTTGTATTTGAGATAGAGGTCGGTCAGCTTTGTGTTGATTCCTGACAGTTTCTCTTTCTGCTTGCCCGACAGGAGTGCCCCGTTGCGGGTAAAGCTCTTGTAGGATTCCTCGATGGCGCGTACTTCATGGGCGGGAAGGCCGAGTGAGTGGCGGTTGTCATAGAGAGTCTTGACGCGTTTGAACAGTTTTTCGTTCATCGAGATTTCATCGGACACCTGCGAGTACATCGGGTAGATTTTCTCGGCGATTTCGTTCATTTCGGGAGTGTTGTCGGTTTCGTCGAGCGACCCGAACACGAGCATGACGCGGTTGAGCAGTTCGCCCGATTTTTCCATCGCGAGGATGGTGTTCTCGAATGTCGGTTTTGCCTTTTGACCGGCGATAGCCTCGGTCTCGGCTTTGAGACGGTTGATTCCCTCGGTAGCAGCAGGGATGTAGTCCTCATATCTGATCTGTTCAAACGGAGGAATTTCAAACGGTGTCTCGTAAGGCACCATAAACGGATTTTGTCTTTCGGCAGCGTTCATTGTCTGCGTGATTGTCAGCGTTGCGGGAAGCAGTAATGCTGCCGCTGCGGCTGTGATTAATGATTTGGTCATTTTCTTATAATAGTTTTTGGTAATGATTTTTTAGTCTTTGAACTTGAAGGTGGCAATCATCGGGTAATGGTCACTTGCCTTGCAGTCTCCTCGGTCAATCGAAATTATCTCGGGGCCGCGATAGAGAATCTGGTCGATGCGGAAATAGAAACGATTTTTGTGATATGTGATTGTCGGGCCGAAAGCGGCATCGGCATACGCGTCGTGGAGGTCGTTACCCATAATAGTGCGCGCTGCATAGCATCCCGGCACGTCGTTGAAGTCTCCTGCCACGATGACAGCTCCGCTCACGCTGTCGATGCACTGTCGCAAAATCCGGGCCTCGCGGGTGCGGTCTCGGAACGCAGTGGCAAGTTTGGAAACCAGTTTTGTTTTCGCCTCCTTGATTTCATGCTTAAACTGTCGCTCGTCGGCGGGAACGTCGTACAGCTCGCGGTAAAACTGCTTGTCATCGTCGGAGAGGCCGATGGATTTGAGATGGACGTTATAGAAATTAATCAGGTGCCCGTTGATATTGACCTTGAAAAGACGGATGTTGGGCATAGAGTCAACCTGTACCGGAAGTGCCTCGGCCTCGACGGGATACTTTGACAGGAATCCTGCAATGTTGGGTTTGTAAAAGCGATAAGGATATTTTGCTTTCAGCGAGTCAACCTGAGCTTGCGTCACCTTCTCGCGTTTAGGTCTCCATCCGTCAGGGTCAAGATCGGCTACTGCTATTTCCTGAAGGTTTACAATGTCGGCATCGGTGTCAAGTATATACTGCAGCGTAGGGTTGCAGTCATATTCCTCATGATTTTCGCGCGTGTCCCACAGATGGATAATGTTGTAGGTGAGAACCGTGAATGTAGTATCGTTTTTCTGCTCGTCAAGGATTGGAGAATATATGTTGAGCGGACAGAATACCAATAACGGAGGAAGTGACACAAGCCATGACACGGCAATGAGAATAGCGGCTTTACGCCAGAAAATAAAGTCGATTACAGCAACGACTAAACCGGCAATGAGCAATGCGGGGAGGGCCATCAGAGCGAGAGCCGCCACCGGTACATGGTTCGGGTCAAAATAACCGCCGTAGGCACTGAACACCGTCGAAATGGCCACAATCCCGGTCACTCCCGTGGCGATTGCCGAGAGTGATGCGCGGAAAAATGATGATATTGCTTTTAAAACTGCCATTTTGTCAAGTGATTGTTATGCTTTAGGATATGCGGTTGCTGACATCAAAGAGACGGCGGCGTTCCTCGGGTGTCAGCGATGTGTATCCCGATTTTTTGATTTTGTCAAGTATGGCATCAAGAACTGCCTGATCTTGGGGAGTGGTGCGTGGGCGAGAGGAGGGTTGTCCCCCGGTTGCAGAAGGTCTGTTGGCAGGGCGTGACGGCCCGGTTGTCTTTGGCTTTCTGCGGGGCATCTTTATGCCTTTGAATAAATTGGCGATGCCGTCAAGCAGACTGTTGAGGGGAGCGGTGATGTCGCTGCCGCGTTTCATCGCCAGTCCATACCATGCGCCGACAACTGCACCGCCGAGGTGGGCGATATGGCCTCCGGCATTGGACCCTGTCACCCCTATGAGGTCAAGACCGATTGTCACGATGGCGACCCATTTCAGCGATACCGGCCCGAGAAACAGCAGATTAAACCTATAGTCGGGCATCAGTATGGCGGTAGCCGTAACGATGGCGATGACTCCGGCCGACGACCCGATGAGGTAGCCGGCATGTCCCGAAAAGACAGGTAGCAGATTGTAGGCCCCGATAAAGAGCAGGGCGCCGCCTATACCGCCGTAGATGTATAGCGCAAGCAGCTGGCGTGGGGTGGATACAAACATGAACACAATGCCAAACCAGTAGAGCCACAGCATGTTGAACAGCAGGTGCAGCACTTCATATTGCGAAAACATGTAGGTTATCAGCGTCCACGGCCGGGTCAGCAGCAACATGCCGTCGCTCGGCATCTGGACGAGGTTGAGCATGTCGTTCACGCTGTCATCGTTTCCCGACAGGACCATAACGCTTGCGACGAGGCGCAGCAGCACAAACACGGCGATGTTGACCACGATAATCTTCATCAACATCGACGACGCGCTGAACTTGCGTTTCCACTCGTTAATTGTACCAGCCATTGTCATTGAAAGTTCCTTTCTTTTTCCAGTAAAGAATTATAAAGAAACCAAAAATCATACCGCCGAGATGGGCGAAATGCGCGACCCCGTCACTGCGTCCTACCGATTCGCTGAGGCCGATTAGCAACTCGATGGCACCCATGCCGAGAACCATCCATTTGGCCTTGATGGGCACCGGGATGAAGAAAAAGTACATCGGAGCATTGGGGAAAAGCATACCGAATGCGAGCAGCACGCCGTAGACCGCGCCCGAAGCCCCTATCGTGACAAAGATATTAAGATAGCTTTTTATGATAGCCTCCCCGTGCGGGGTCATCATCGCCTCCGCTATGGCCTGACGGGCCTCGGGATAATCGAGATGGTTCTGCATCGCGATTATCTTGGTCAGGGTCGTTTCCCATGTCAGCGCCCATGTAGCCTCCTGAATCAGTGCCGCACCGACACCACACGAAATGTAGTAGAAAAGGAATCGCGGGGCACCGAGGGTGCGCTCAAGCGTCACGCCGAACATCAGCAGCATGAACATGTTGAAAAAGATGTGGGCAAAGCTGTTGGTCGAGTGCATGAACATGTAGGTCAGCAGCTGGACGGGATTAAAATCGGCCGCCTTGAAGTAATGCAGTCCTGCAAATGTCTCGAAGTTGATACCCAGTCGTGACGGGAGTATCATCATAGCAAACCACACGAGGAAGTTGATGATAATCAAGTTCTTTGTCACCGGTGGGATTCGGCTGAAAAATGAATTCATTTTAAGTCGGCTAATAATTTTGACGTTTTTAATTTACAAAGATACAAAATAATAACGTAAAAATACCCGCGAAAGATGCGCCTCGCGTTAAAATAGCAGAACTTTTTGCCGCAACGGGATGTTTTAATGGCAGAAAGTTTGAATTCCCCCGGCTGAGAGCGACCTGCCTCAAGCCGGGAATTTTTTTATAGGGGAAATTTCACTAACTTTGCGGTGGAAAATTAAAAATTGAATATAAACATGATTACTCAGGAACAATTAAAAGAGACTTTTGAACGCAAGCTGGCGTTGAGGAGGTATCTTTGACATCGACAGCAAGAAAATCCAAGTAGAGGAGGAAGAACTCCGCACCCATGTGCCCGATTTCTGGGAACACCCCAAGGAGGCACAGGCTCAGATGAAGAAAATCAAGGATATTCAGGCGTGGATCGACGGCTACACCGATGTTGAAAAAGTGGTCGACGAGCTGGGCCTCGCATGGGACTTTATCAAGGAGGGTCTCGTTGAGGAAGCCGAGATTGACGCGCTCTATGCCGATGCGATAACCAAAATCGAAAACCTCGAATTGCGCAACATGTTGCGCCGCGAGGAGGACAAACTCGGCGTTGTGCTGAAAATCAACTCGGGAGCCGGTGGCACCGAGAGTCAGGACTGGGCCTCGATGCTGATGCGCATGTATCTGCGATGGGCCGAGAGTCACGGCTACAAAACCTCGATTGCCAACCTTCTCGAAGGTGACGAAGCGGGTATAAAGTCATGCACCATCAACGTGGAAGGCGACTTTGCCTATGGTTATCTCAAGAGCGAGAACGGCGTTCACCGCTTGGTGCGCGTGTCGCCTTATAACGCTCAGGGAAAGCGTATGACATCGTTTGCGTCGGTATTTGTAACACCGCTTGTCGACGACACGATAGAAGTGCATGTCGACCCGGCGCTATTGTCGTGGGACACATTCCGCTCGGGTGGCGCAGGTGGTCAGAATGTCAACAAGGTGGAATCGGGAGTGCGTCTGCGCTACCAGTTTACCGACCCCTACACCGGCGAGAAAGAGGAAATCCTTATCGAAAACACCGAGACCCGCGACCAGCCCAAGAATAAAGAGAACGCCATGCGTCAGTTGCGCTCGATACTCTATGACAAGGAGTTGCAGCACCGTCTTCAGGAGCAGGCCAAAATCGAGGCCGGAAAGATGAAAATCGAGTGGGGTTCCCAGATTCGCAGCTACGTCTTTGACGACCGCCGCGTGAAAGACCACCGCACCGGCCACCAGACAAGCGACGTGGGCGGCGTGATGGACGGCGACCTCGACGGATTCATCAAATCTTACCTAATGGAATTTGCCGGAAACGAGGAGTAAGCGCTTTATTATACAGGCAGGGCCGCGGAAATCATCTTCTGCGGCCCTGTATTTTATCTGCATTATTACCAGCCGCCCGATGCGCCGCCGCCGCCGGTAAATCCTCCACCGAAACTGCCGCCGGAGAATCCGCTTCCTCCTCCGCCTCCGCGGCCAAGACTTCCGATTATCGCGCCGGCCGCGGCCGCTGCAGCCGGGTCGGGTTTCCGGGCAATTTTGTAGGGCCGCTGATTCTGATGTCCGCAGTTGCGACAGGCATAGATGTCAACACCTTGCCCCTCGCGGTGAACCGTAGGCGCGACAAGTGTGCGGCGGTCGACAATCGACATGGCACGGGCACCGCAACGGGGACATACCGAGTAGGAAGTGTTGCGATTTATATAGGGAAGAATCTCGGTGGTGGCACATGTCGGACACATCCACACGTCATAGTCTATCGAATTGAGTTTTTCCTCGGTGTCCTGCGCCGGGGTCAGGTAATCGTTGTCATGTTCCTCGTCAACGAGTTTCATGCGAGTCTGGCAATTAGGGCAAAGCCGTTTGTGACGGCGCACCCGGTGCATCTTCCATATCAATATAAGATAGGGGATAAGTCCGATTCCAAGAGTCAGGAATACTCCAAACAGGGCGATTGTCTTTATCCCGTCAAGAGACCGGTAACGTTGCACGTCGTCCATCCGGCGCGTCGATATAATTTTTGCAACGACAACAATTAGCATTACCACGGCTATAAATGCCGCAAACCCGAGAAACATATTGAAAAACTCACCGGCGGTCAGATCATTCTCGCGGCGGACTCGCGAATCGTTGGCATATTTCGATTTCAGCTCGTCGGCAAGCTCGGGGTTGGCAAGAACTTCTCCTATCGCCCCGACTGCGGCAATCGTCCCGGCATCATAGTCGCCGTTGCGGAAATCGGGTGCCATAACGTTGCGGATAATGCGTCCTGCGATAATGTCGGGCAACGCGCCCTCGACCCCGTAGCCTGTTCTGATGACTGCCTTGCGGTCGCCTCGCGATATGAGGACAATGACACCGTTGTCCTTGTCCTTTTTTCCAACCCCCCATTTTTCAAACAATGCTGTTGCAAATTCGTCGGGAGTCATTGACGGGTCAATCTCGTCAACAGCCACAACCACAACCTCGGCCGATGTCGACTGCCATATAGAGGCAAGCTGGGCGTCAAGCCGCGACACAGCCTCGGCTGACAGGATGCCGTCAGGGTTGGACACATACCGGGCGCGGTCGGCCACATGCACGTTTGGCACCTCGTCGACCGTGATGGCTCCTGAGGAAATCACGAGGAGCGAGAATATTATCAGGTTGATAAGTCGTTTCATGTCAGTTGTTTATTTTTAGGCTCATTCCGTTGAGTTTGCGGTAAAGATCCAGTGCGTAGACATCGGTCATGCCTGAAATGTAATCGACCGCAGCAAGTATTTTGCCATATAATGTGGGCGCATTGACCTCATATTGTCCCGGAACCTTGGCGAGAAGGAGCTTTGAGTAATTCTGCTCGGGGTGCAGCACGGCGTGTATTACCTTTTCCATCAGGAATGATATAATGCTCGTGCCGGCAAGCTCGATGTCCACGACATCGGGCGCAGAATAGATTTTGTTCCATGAAAGCTGCTCGCAGCGGCGGTATCCCTCCCGTTCAAGCGGAGTTATGTGGTCAAGCAGGGAACCTGTGAACTCTCCGGTGAGAATACTCTTTTCATTATCAACAAACGCCCGGGCACAACGGTTGACAAGCAAGCCGATAATGCTGGAACGCAGATAACCGATTTTTTCATTCGGGTCATCCACGCTCCCCATGACATCGACGATGTGCTCCCGGCGGTCAGCCTCAAAGTAACCGAGAAAAAGCTCGATGACTTCGGCAGTGGGAAGATGGCCGAGCTTGTGGGCATCCTCGATGTCCATGATTTCGTAACAGATGTCATCGGCAGCCTCGACGATGTATACGAGCGGGTGGCGGGCATACCTCACCTCCCCGTTCTCGCCGGGACGCTGAATCATCCCCAGTTCGGTGGCCACTTTGACAAAGTCGTCTTTCTCAGATGTGAAAAAGCCGAATTTGGACTTGTTTTCGGCAAGGATGGCCTCATAGGGGTACTTGACGATGGACGCAAGAGTGGAATAGGTCATGGCAAAACCTCCCGGGCGTCGACCGTTGAACCGATGAGTCAACAGGCGGAAAGCGTTGGCGTTTCCTTCAAAGTTGGTCAGGTCAGCCCACTGGGCTGCGGTGAGGTCGTTCTGAAGGTCGCGCCCCGCGCCCTCGCTGAAAAACGACGAAATGGCTTTCTCTCCCGAATGACCGAAAGGCGGGTTGCCCAAGTCATGGGCAAGACATGCCGCGGCCACAATCTCGCCGATGGCATCAAGCTGCCCGGCCCATTCGCGGTCAGCATAAAGATGTTTCAGCTCGGCGGCAATCTCGTTGGCGAGAGAGCGGCCCACACATGCCACCTCGATACTGTGGGTCAGCCGGTTGTGGACAAACACGCTTCCCGGCAACGGGAAAACCTGAGTTTTGTTCTGCAATCTGCGGAAAGGGGAAGAAAACACCAGACGGTCATAATCACGCTGGAAATCGCTGCGGGACCCCCCGCGCCGCGCGTCATGGTAATGTTCCAGACCGAAACGCTTGTCACATATCAGCCTGTCCCATTGCATCGCGCCACTATTTATCTTGTCATTCATCACGACGCGAAGTTACAAAAATTATTTCAATGCATAATGCTCACTCCCGGAACCAAAGCCAAGATTATGCATTATTCTCAATCTCCTTTTTCTTGCTTGGATGGGTGGCGACCCATTCGATAAGGGAGTTGAACGCCGAGCAGACAAGCGAGATACCCGTAATAAGGACAACGACACTATTGATGGTGCGCAGGTCGGTGAAAATCATCAACAGCCCGGCAGCTATCATCAGGACCGGTATTATGTAATAGTACCACGGAAGTATGAACGGCTTTGACAGCCATCCGATAAAAGCGATGTGGTATATGCCTCCGATTATCAGTATTCCGGCAAAGATATACACTAAAATATGGGCAAACATCGTGGGGAATATACACATTACCGCCCCAAGGACAATTGCCCCGATTCCGGCAATAACCGATGCCACATTGCCCGACATTCGCGAGCTGATTCCGCTGACAAGGCTGAAGATGCCGGGTATCATGAACATTATTCCTATCAGAATCACTATCCAGTCAAGAATATCTACACGCTGATAGAGGCATATCAAAGCTATGCCGACAGCCAAAACTATCACCGAAGTGAACAAATCAATTTTCCCACTCATAACTTTGTTGAAATTTAAATGACACATTAATATATATAATACACTTGACAGAGTACTAATGTTTACAAGAGGTGGTTGACAGCAAATGCTTGGACATGACAAACTTGATTTAACTCCTCCTAAATTTTCCATTTACAAATTATATTTGTAAATTGTGTCGTACAATCAGTATAAATCATCGCATTTTAGACCGACATCCGATATTTGTCATTCCAAAATGTCACAAGAACCCGACTATGAGCAAATTATTGACCTCAGCACTTGTGGCCATCACCATCGGCCTGCCGCAAATGCTTTCAGCGGCCGAAATCTATCAGCCGCTGCACGCAAGCCTCGTCTATTCCAACAGTATCAGCGATACCGAGGTGGGCATTTACTCTTTTCATGCCACGGAATACGGGCGTGAGACCGTGTGGCAAGACATCAACCTCAACGCCAACGGGGGAGGTGTGTTTGCCGACGGATACTACTTTTCAACGTTGTACACCGAAAACTATGGCACAGTCTATGTGTATCACTACATTTACGATCCCTACAATTTCAACGAGGTCCCGGTCTTCATAGAAGGAAGTCTCAAAAATGTGGCGACCGACTTGGCTTGGGACACAGAAAGCGGGAAAATATATGGCTGTTTTTCCTCGGTCAACGGTTTCTCTTTCGGCACAATAGCTTTTGATGTCAGAAATGCCAAGGTAACGCGCGAGACAATCGCCCCGCTCGAAACCGAGTGGAACGGTTGCGCCATTGCCCCCGACGGGACTCTCTATGCAATAACCAAGGAGGGCGACCTGTTCTCAGTCGACAAGTCTACCGGCGAGATGACAGCCATCGGCAACCTCGGCATCACATCGGTCTACAACACGTCGGCCGCAATCGACCCCGTCTCGGGACGTTTCTACTATGCCGTATCCAACCAGTCTGACGCTGCCTTGTATCTCGTCGACCCGGTCAGCGCCAAGGCTCAAAAACTTTATGACCTCGCCGACAACGAGCAATTGCGCGGAATGTATTTCCCTGTCGCGCTCGCTCCCGACGATGCCCCGGCCGCCCCTGACGCGTTCTCGCTACTGTTCACTGATGACGCCCTGAGCGGCACCATCTCCTTTATCGCGCCGTCGAAAACCTACGGCGGAGCCGACGCTGCCGGCTCGCTGGACTACAGTGTGACAGCCAATGACGTTGAAATCGCATCAGGCACGACTTCCTGCGGCTCCCCGACATCTACACAGATAACTGTTCCCGCCGCCGGAATGTATGAAATAGCGGTCAGCCTGTCTAACGCGGCTGGACAAGGCCCCAAACGAAGAACGTCACAATGGATAGGCAGCGACATGCCGGCACCCATCGACACCGTCATTCTGACCGGGAAAGACGGGATGTTTAATATCGGCTGGGCCGCCGTCACGTCGGGACTGCACAACGGGTACATCGACAAGTCAAAGGTCTCCTACACCGTCACACGTCATCCCGACATGAAGGTTATAGTCGAGGAAACAACGCAGACATCAGTCTGTGACGAAATGCCGTCGCCCGAATCGCTGACGCCATTCAGTTACGCGGTCTCGGTCATATACTTCTGTCCCAGTGGTTTCCAACAGGATTTATCGAGGAAACGTCACCCCGCCGTTTATTGACGATTTCTCTGACCCTGACATGTTTACAGCCTACTCGGTGATTGACGGAAACGGCGACCGCGCCACTTGGCTGCGAGGTTTCAACAACAACCTCCAGATTTACGGCAACCCGAAACGCAGTCTTGACGACTGGCTCATCCTCCCGGGCATGAATCTCGCGGCGGGACAGACCTATACGCTGACATTTTCGCTCAAAAGCGACTACACGCTTGATGCAAGCGGCGACCCCGACTGTTTCGAACTATGTTATTCGACCGACCCGACCGGGCCGTTCTCGGGCCTGCTCTTAAAGAAGACCCGGATCAGCATCGCCGATGGAGTAAAGACCTATTCCGTCGCATGGGAACCCGCATCGACCGGAACCTACTATGTCGCCCTTCACGCTTGCAGTCCCGCCGGGACCGGCGGCATGACCGTCAGACTAATCGATATTTCCGAAGGCCTCAATATCGCCGCACCGCAGGCTCCACAATTGTCGGCAGTTCCCGACCCCGATTGCGCCCTCTCGACTGAGATAACGATAACCGTCCCTGACAAGAGTATGAACGGCGAGACTCTGACCTCGGTCCGAGAAATCATTCTGTCACGAGACGGCGAGACCATAAGACGCTTTGATACCGACTTGAATCCGGGCGATGTGCTGACCTTTACCGACGTGACCGTCTCCGACGGCAACCACACCTATACAGCTGTCGCCTCCAACGAGGGAGGCTCCGGGAAAGCGGCCGTGACGACCGTTTATGTCGGCGTTGCTCTGCCATGTGCGCCCGAGAACGTCTGTGTTAAAGAAACCGACAATTTCGGCGAGGTAGAAATCTCGTGGGATCCCTCGCTGAAGGATGTCAACGGCAAGAATATTCCTGCCGGCATGGTGACCTACTCGCTCTATGACCTCACTGAGCGGCGTTATATACTGGAAAACACGACCATGCTGTCCCACATCGTCACAGCTCTCGAGCCGGGTGCCTCGCAGGATTTTGTCGAATATGCCGTCTTTGCCTCCACCCCGGTAGGGCGTAACGACATGGGGACAAACTCGGAAATGGTGCCTGTAGGGCCGGCCTACACTATGCCCTACATCGAGCACTTTGACGGGAACGATACCGGAATCATGGGTAACACAGTGTCTTCTGATTTCGGAGCCTCGTGGAGATACGGATATGCCGAAGAATCTCCCGACGGAGACAACAGCAGTCTGGTATTCGCGGCTAACGAAGGCGAATCAGGCGAATTTTTCACCGGCAAAATCAACGTATCGGGCGAGAATCCCTCGTTTGTCTTCTTCTATTACGATACTCCCGGGGCAACAGAGACTCTCAAAGTCCACATCAACTCGGGTGACGGATTCAAGGAAGTCGCGACCATCGGTATGGGGAAAATCACCAATCCTGCTTGGCTGCGGTCATGGACTGACCTTTCTCAATTCAAGGGGAAAGACATCCAAGTGAAATTTGAATACACCATCGCCCGCACTCCTTTGAAAATCGACAATCTGAAGCTCGTCAACCTGCCGGCATCGAGTCTGGCTGTAAAATCAATCTCGGCCCAAGGTAAAATCGAGGCAGGCAAAAGCCTCCGCGTCGACCTCTATATTCAGAACAACGGTGCAGCGACTGTGAAAAATGCCTCGGTTTCATTCTTCCGCAACGGCCATCTAATCGAGAGTGGAGAACTCCCCGGGATTTATCCCAACGAAATCATCGTGGCATCAATCAACGACGAAATCATCCCCGTCAGTCCTGACACGGTGGAATATCTCGCCATTGTAAACTGTCCCGATGACCCAGATAGTGATGATAACGTCTCATCGTCAATAACCGTCAATGTCATTAAACCCGCCTATCCCGCAATCGAGACACTGACCGCGTCGGCAGTCAACGAGGGTGTGTTGCTGTCATGGACAGCCCCCGACCTCTCGATTTCGGCCGTCAGGATATTTGACGACGTGGAATCCTACAAGGCTTTCTCTATCGGCCTCCCCGGCAGCGAGGTTGCCGATGACAACGTGGGGGCATGGACGATGGTCAACAACACTCCGGGTGAAACATCCTCACCCTCGGGAATGCACCCCAACTCATTCAACGAGAAGTCGTTCATGGTCTTTTCTGCATCACAAGCAAGCTTGTCAGTCAATCAATTATCGCTTTACAGCGGTCACAACGGCAGCGACCAGTGCTTTATCTGTATGCCGGTCATGTGGACTCAGCTTGACAAGTGGATGATTTCGCCACGCCTCTCGGGCAACACACAGACAATCAGTTTTTTTGCAGCCCCGGTTGACAAGGCCAACGGTTGGGAAAGCATGGAAGTCCTCTACTCGACATCCGATATGGCGACAGCCTCCTTTACCTCGGCACTCACCGCCACCGTCAAGGGCGACTGGAAAGAATACACCGTTGACCTCCCCGCAGGCGCTGCTTATTTTGCAATAAGGAGCAAGTCTTATCAAGAGTTGGGCCTGAAGATTGACGACATTTCCTACGAAGGTGCCAATCCTTATTCCGACGCGGTCATCGCCGGGTACAACATCTACCGCGACGGATTGAAACTCAACGAGTCGCCCATTGTCGGCACGCAGTTCATCGACAACGGCTATGACGATAGCGGCGACCACGTCTACAACGTCACCGTCGTATATGACTTCGGCGAATCGCGCGGGTCCAACGATGCTGTCATCTCAACGAGCGGCATTGCAGCCGTAGAGAACAGCAACATCCAAATCAGCAATGTGGGCCACGACCTTGTTGTCAGCGGTGCCGAAGGGTACATGACCTCGGTCTACACCGTCGAGGGCACAACAATCTATCGAGCCCTCGCCCCGGCAACCCTCCGCCTCCCTCTCGCCCCGGGCATCTACATAGTAACCGCTGGCACTACAACCGCCAAAATTGCCATCCGATAACCTAAGTCGCCGGGCGTGTGATGCATGCATCACACGCCCGGCGACTTATAACGATGGATTAATCCGACAACCTTTCTAATCTCAGAATCAGCGTTTTTTACAGTCGGCCTATTGAATAACAAATTTTAATATTTGCGCGCGGGAGAAAAATAAGAAAGAGTTGAGTCACATTGACTTAGCTCTTTCTTTATGTTGCACTGGAAGGATACGGAAATATGAATGACTGCGAATAGTTGTGAAAGACATTATCAATGTGTTCTTTACCATTAGCTAATTCTTCTGTTTCAATACAATATCATTTCCGATGGTTAAATAGAGCCGGAGCAAATCGGCATTGACATGAAGTGCCGCATTGAGTTTTGAGGTTTCAATCATCACCTCAATCTTCTTGCGTCATTCATTATAGCCTAATGGTAATTGTGATTCGTCTTTTATTTTTGCCGGCTTTATGAATACAAAATTACTTAGAATATTCAGCATTAGGATTGTAATCCGAAATTTATAGCTAATTTTGTGGTTAGGTTGACGCAGGTCAGCTCACGATATTTAGAAATAAGAAGCGTGCTACGACCTCCAATTAAGACGTGGCATAGACAGTCCGCGCTTCTGCATTTATAAACCCGCTCCATTGGGCTGTGGGGCAAACAAGGAAAAAAGACAATGGAAATGAAATTCTGTCAGAGCTGTGGAATGCCACTGACCGACGACAACAAAGGAATAAATGCCGATGGTAGCAGCAATGAGGATTACTGTGTCTACTGCTACAAAGACGGCAAGTTCACGCAGGACATGACGATGGAGCAGATGATTGTCCACTGCGCTCAGTTTACCGACGAGATAAACAGGAACTCAGGTCAGAATCTCACTGTCGAACAGATGAAAGAGCAGATGCACCGGTTCTTTCCACATCTCAAACGATGGAGAACTAATCAGTTATGTTTATAGCGACACTGACATACAAGAAACCGCTTGAATATGTTGACCGTCATCATCAGGCGCATTGCGACTATCTTGCCGGGTATTATGCCGCGGGGGATTTCATCGCCTCATGCCCACAGGCTCACCGAATTGGCGGTGTGATAATGATAAAGTCTGACAATCGTGCGGCGGTGGATTCACATTTGTAATTACAAATTAAACAATCTCATAATATGAGCAACGAAATACTATATGTTCTGCTTCCCGACTTCGCGTCACATGAGATGGTCTATCTTATGGAGGCTATAAGCAGTGACGAGCAACAGTTGAAGTCAAATCCCCAATATATCAATAAAATCATTGCGCCTGCTATGGAGCCTGTCACTGCCATTGGCGGATTCCGGGTGTTGGCCGATTACTCATTTGAAGATATGCCTGATGATTATGCCGCACTCGTTCTGATAGGCGGTTATGGCTGGCTCTCTCCGGCAGCAGATATGGTTACGCCCATTGTCCGCAAAGCATTGGATAAAGGCATAACTGTCGGAGCAATCTGCAATGGAGCATCATTCTTGGCTAAGCACGGATTTCTTAATTGCGTGAAGCACACAGGCAATGGTCTTGACCAGCTCAAACTTTGGGGCGGCGAAAATTATATCAATCCGGAAGGATACATACATCAGCAGGCCGTTTCAGATGGCGGCATCGTGACTGCCAATGGGTCCGGTGTTCTCGAATTTACTAAAGAACTATTGCTGCTTCTTGAAAACGACACACCCGAACACATCGAAATGTACTATCAGTTCAACAAACAAGGCTTCTGCGCATTATTTCCGAAATAACAAACATGCCCTATATATCAATCGAGAGCGGCAAACTGACCGCAGAACAGAAGAAACAGTTGATAGAGCGGCTTACAGCCACAGCCTCCGAGATAACCCATATCCCGGAGCAGTTCTTCACCGTTACCATCAAAGAACTGCCTGACGAGAACTTTGGCATCGGCGGCAAATCAATCGACGAAATAAAACAGAATTATAAGAGGGCGTTTCATAACAAATGTTAAATCCGAGGAAATGCTGTCCCGAAAAAGTGAAGACTGTTCTCAGAATTCCTATCGCCAAACATAAATAGAATTCAATGACTAAAAAAGTTGTATCGGACCTGATTGACAGGATGCTTACGCTCGACCCGGAGGCAAAGGGTTTTTATGAGGGGACAGCACAATGGACTGCGTGGCAGGAGGCCCGAAGTCTGACGGATATATCGCTTATGCCGGTGCTGGAAGATATTATCTGTGAACATCCCGGCGATGAAGGGAAAGATGTCCGTAAAACGGCTTATTTCATTTATCACAAACTCCTTGTGCATCGGTTTGACGAGGCGGGATTCGCTTTCCTGCTTGGACGACTCGACAAGGAAATCACAAAAGGCAATGCCATCTGGTGGGTTGACTATCTTGAAGATATAGACGTTCAACCGGAAACTTCCGTGCATACTTTGCTTTCGATAGCTTCGCGTGGCGACAAGGATGACTTGAAATGGATAAGCCGTATCATCGAAGAATATGCCGAAAAAGGAAATATCGAATCCCGTAATGCACTTCCCGCATTGAAAGAGCGGATAAAGGCGGCATCTAAAACAGCGCGTCAGGCGACAGCCGATATTCTGAAAGAACACGGAGTCGTGTCGAAAGCCGATATGCAGCGGTTGTCGGACGAGGACGGCGCACTTCTTTACGAAGCCTTGAAAGCAGGTGTCATCGAGGAATACGGCATCAGCCACAAACGGCTGGACAAACTCATCAGAGAGATTTTAAAGGACGTTTCATAACAAATGTTAATCCAAAGTGGCAGCATCTTTCAGTTAACTCGTTATTACACAGAGGGAGCATAGCTGTGGCTATGTGACCGAGGTGTAATGACGAGGTAACGAAAGAGGCTGCCATGAGGTGAACAGACCCCAAAAAGTTGGACAGGTTAAACATTATCCTATCATAGAAAGAGTTCGGTATTGCACCGGGCTCTTTCCTTTTAACCGGGATTTGATTCTTTTATTGTTATAATATTTTATATATTCTTCTAAAGCCTTTATAAAGGTTTCTGGCGAATCAAATTTTTCGGCATATAGGAGTTCTGATTTCATAATGCCGAAGAAGTTTTCCGCCATTGCATTGTCAAGACAATTTCCTTTTCGTGACATGCTTTGGGTTATATGACGTTCTATCAAGCGCTGTCTGTATCCAAAATGTTGGTATTGCCAGCCTTGATCAGAGTGGATTATCAGACCGTCAAGATTTTCATATTTTGCAAATGCCTTGTCAAGCATATCATATATTTGCTCTAAATTAGGAAATTTAGAGATCTTATAGGTATGATTTCTCCATTGAACATATCAAGCATAGGAGAGAGATAGTTTGGTAGTGCCGATGTTTATTTGGGTAACATCGGTTGCCCATTTCTGATTGGGAGCTGTGGCAACAAAGTCTCTGTTTATGATATTTGGGGCAATCCTGCCGACCTCGCCCTTATAAGAGCGATAGCGAACCTTGCGCATTTGGCTTTTAAGACACATGGTGTTCATTAATCGCTGCACCGTCTTGTGATTGATTATAAACCCACGATTACACATCTCAGCTGTGACACGGCGATAGCCATAGCGACCCTTATGCTCATGGAAAATAGATTTAATATTCTCTTTCTCCCTGATAATATTGTGCTTTACAGCTTCGTAAAAGGGATTGTTCCTTTCCGGATGGAGCAGATGTATAGTAACGGGATATGCTATCAGGTCAGCTATCTGCAATCCTATGATGTTGTCCTTCTTATTCTTAAAACCGAAGTCTCTGACTCTTGACCGCAGGCGGTCTGCTTCAACCCATTTTGTTCCACGATTGCGTAAGCCATTGAAATAGTCAAGTAGTTTATTGTCCTCTTTCTTGCCTCGGCGTTCAACAACAACAGAAATTTCAGGCGAACCTTCATTGTCGTTATTGTCAACACAGAATATGCTCCTTTCGATGAGGTAGGATAATGACAGACCATAAACATCATCTTCCTCACCACGCACGCAGAACTTATTGAGTTGCTCTTTCAGAATAGTACAACTTACAATTACATATGCCTCATGCCGACTGAGTATTCTTTCAATGCCTTCAAAAAATCGCACCCTTGCACTCTCATCGGCAAGAATTGAAAATGGGCCACGCCATTTACGAATATCAACGGAATGGATAACAACATCTTTTGTGCCGAATATATCTTCTTTCAAATCCTCAAAAGCTTTATTCAGGGCATTAAGATTCTGTCGGGATACAAGTATACCGCACAAAGTAAATACCGGAAATCCGGGGTCGTACTTTGCGTGGTTGTGGTCTCCGCACTCATCAATAAAGAGGTAATATTTTGATTTGTTGTCTTTCCCATTGTGATTTTCAATGCAAAGTTACTAAAAATCCGCGATGTAAGTTCCCCATCTCAGATATTTTCGCTAATTTTGCAGTCGGATAGTCTTCGGATTGTCCACGACATTTTGGAAAAATAAGAAGCGTTATGCATTTCTTGTAGGTGAAAACGTAGGAAATTTTCAGACAGGACAAGGATTAGCATAGTGGTTCTCACGCGTATAGCGTGGGTCGCTATTGTTACATCTGTCCTAATGGTTTCCTACGACCATCACTTACGACGTGGCATAGTTGGCTCACGTTTTCTTTAAATAACTAATCTCTCCTTTGAGTCAGTGGAGATGGCATGATATATGAAAAGATTCATCCTATCAATTCTTTTGGTAATTGGCATTATCATTATGGCTGCTGCTCCTGTATTTAAGTCACTTGATAATTTTAGCCACCAAACAACTGTAATCGTCGAAGTCGACTCTGTATCTACAATGCCTTATCTTCAAGACGTTGTATTTCACAACTCTGGGAAAGCCTATGAATGTAAAGAACTGAAAACAACTCTTACTGGTGAAAAACTAACCATCTCTGCGGGCTTTAAGAAATTCAAGACCTTTGAAAACTGCTATCTGACTTTCATGCTCAATGGGCAAATGCAGAAAGTTAAAATAATCCAAGAATAATAGGGTTCATGCCAAATACCATCACTTCTAAAATCAAAATTAAATATGAACAAACTACTGATAACTCTACTGTTCATCACTTGTCTGTTTATGACAGCTTGTAACGATGAAGACGAACCGGTAGTGCTCGATAATATAGTCGGCACATGGACAAAGCAGTACCCAGAAGGATTGCAAACCGAAGGCTTTATAGAATGGTCTTTTAACACATCTGGAGAACTTGACATTAGAGTTTATGATGTAATGGCAGGAGATTCATCTACAAAGTATGATTATGTGCTTTCTGAAGAAAACAAATCAATGACTATTTCAGGATACATCACTAATTCAGAAGATGAATTAGTACACGACAAGTTTGCTGTTTATGATGTTGTTAAACTTACCAAAAAAGAACTACGCATCAAACAATCATGGGTCAATACAGACTATGATAATCTTGAACCCGAGAATAAAAATGCCTTCCTTTTGGGTGGCTATAAAGATGTAATATTCAAAAAGTAAATTGAACAATGAAACTACTCCGATATATACTACTTATATTTCCGCTTTTATTCCTTTCTTGCGAGGAAGAAGAAGACTTCGGATTCCCTTCCAAAATAGAAATATCTGCCAATGGAGAATCCGTTGACATTAAAGGCGCTAATGATTTACCTCCGTTTATTCAACAAATTGAGCTGCTTAATTATAACGGTGATGGCAATAATAGCGGTGCTTTTATTGATGGCAAAGACTGTATGGAAGCCACCACTGATTGGCTAACCGTCAAATACTATTCAGCAGAATATAAACTTGTCGTAATTGCTGAACCAAACAAGACAAACAAGAAAAGGAAATTATACCTCTATCTTTATGATGGTAAATCTCGACAAGAGATAACCGTAGTTCAATCAAAATAGAGAAATGGGCAACCGCTGGATTGAAAAGGTATATTTGACAAGAGCCGCCTTATATCTCAAAGACGTGATTTCGCAGGAGTTATATGATGGAATTGTAACAGAATACGAAAGTGGCAAAACTCTTGAATATAGCCTTGTACTTGCCAATATCCGCGGCTACGGTCTTCAGAAAGTGCATTTTACTATAAGTAAAGAATAGCGATAAATCATAGTGTCGTAAATAAAATATTTATATGGATAAGATATTAATACCGTTTTTATTCATTCTCGGTTTTATGCTGGCATCATGCGATAGCAGTGAAGAACCGGAGGTCTATCCAATTCGCTTCGGACAAACGGATTATACGATACGTTATGCTACAACTGCTCGTATCGGCTTCGTCGATGGCGGAGGTAAGTATGAGTTAGCTGCAAGTAATCCGGAAGTGCTTGGTGAATTCTATATAGATGCCGAAAACAACTCTCTTGTAGTGCGTCCATCAAGTATCGGTGAATCCACGCTGACTATCACAGATGTGATAGCGGGCACTTCAGTAACTCTCAACTTTACGGTAGTGGATTTTTACCTGTCATTTAAAGTATTCGAAATTGAAGGCGATAATCATAATCCATACCTGAGTATCGGAAATGAAATTCGTTTCATTCGTGATGATGAAAATACCCGCCAGATCATAGCACATG
>Ga0209694_1001745_pt1 | contig 21424 bp, 19 predicted proteins | sample GluameincwithD2O_FD_187499 | JGI IMG/M metagenome (GOLD analysis project Ga0209694, IMG submission 187499) | Mouse cecum microbial communities from Vienna, Austria - Glucosamine amended microcosms incubated with D2O (SPAdes) (version 2) | ecosystem: Host-associated > Mammals > Digestive system >... | reverse complement strand
ATAAGATCTGCCATTCGAAAGAAGTAAGACCCCTTGAAGACGACGAGGTAGATAGGTCAGAGATGGAAGTGCAGAGATGCATGAAGTTGGCTGATACTAATCGGTCGAGGGCTTGATCGAAGCAAGCTAAGTGTAAAACACAAAGAACAAAGACAACAGACAAGAAGGATGTCGCTGATGTTTGGTTTTGAAAGATCCAAGGTGTGGTCTTGATGGCAAAGGGGAAACGCCCGGCAACATTTCGAACCCGGAAGCTAAGCCCTTTAACGGCGACGATAGTGAACAGCGAAAATAGCAAGAGGCCATGCAAACAGAAAGCCGATCTGAGTGAGTAATCACTTCAGGTCGGCTTTTTTCTTTATTTCTGAAACTGTTTAAAAATTTATAACCTATTTATTCCGGTTATTAAAGAGTGATATAATTAACTATATTGTATCGTTGTATAATGCATTAACATACTATCGAGACTGTCGAAGCGGTATAGGAAATTACCTGTATTAAATCGTATTTAAACTAACAATAGAATCATTTTGAACATTGATCTTAATTAATATGTTGAATTTTTGAACTTATTGAAAATCTTAAGGAATGCTTGGTAATCGTTAAGCTTTTCAATCTCTAATTTTCACATTTGAAAGGTATGATTTTCATAGGTATTCAATAAATTAATGATACTGGAAAGGAATATTATGAAAAATCTTCGCGTGGCCTGGAATCAGGTCGTAGAACATAAAAAAAGCGTGTTGTTATTGATCGGTATTAACATTCTCAACATGATCGCAATTGGGTTGATAAGCGCTCTGTTTAATGGCTTGTTCAGAGATTTCTGGCAGCCGATTATCACAATTCTTATGGCGGTTGTAGACTTGGGAATCGCTTATTTTACAATTATCTCTTCAATTGAGATTCTTAAGAAAACAGTCTTTGAAAATCAAAGGATGGACTTTTTAGAGATGTATAAGGAATTTTTCCGGTATGGATTTGAGAATTGGAAAAAGTACCTGAAAACATATCTCATTTGGAATGTTCTCCTCAGTGTATTGACTGCATTTGGAATCGGCTTGATCAGTTTCTTTTTCTTCTCATTACTGGCTGGTGGATTTGCTTACTCGATCTATGATAAACAGTACTATTTCTCATACATCTACGAATATGCAGATGCTTATGCGATTGGAGAGATGATTACTTCGATTCTTCCATTTATCCTTTTAATAATTGCTTTTGCAGCATTAATTACTGTAGTCGGCGGAACTGTTTCTAATTCAATCAGTTACTACGGGGTTTATAAAATTGCGGCTGAAGAAAACCAGGAAGAAGGATATACTCCAAACTTTTCCGATTGCCTTTTGTTGGCCTTCCTGCCAATTGGTGTAACCAGCGGAATAGCTATCATCCTTGTTGTTTTGTTGGTATTGGGTTTTATGCTGAATCCGGTATTTGGATTATTTGCTTCTTTTATTTTCATGATTTTATGGATTCTAATTGCAATTGCCAATTTAGTTTATACTGAAGTAGCCTATGTGAAAATTTTGATGGATGTAAACGATGATCAGCTTGGAAACTACTATGAAAAACCAGTTTATGGACAATTTACTGAAGAGCTGAATACTCCAGTCATAGACCAGGGTGTAAATGATATCCAGTCATCTGACTGTTTTAATCAGGATCCAATGAAAGCTAATACTCCATTACCTGATCTTCCTACTACACAGATTCAGGTCGATGTGACAAAAACTGAAATGGTCGAACCAAATGAGTTTGCTTCAGATAATTTAGAGCCTGATTCAGATATCACTCAGACTATTATTACCCAAACATCAAACAAACCAAATGAAACTACAGAAGATCTATCAGCAGACGAATCCATTAAACAGGAAGAAAATTCGACTAAAAAGGATACAGATGTCAATCTTTAGCTGAATTGACGGCAATAGGAATCAAAAGGAATCCAACGAAATGCTGGATTCCTTTTTTTTTTAACAGGTTTACGTAAGATTTTCTATAGTCCTTTTGGGATTTTGATTTTTATTGAAGCAACCGTAAAACAGGACTTGATTTGTAAAAGAAAAAGTGGATTCAGACTGCAGCAGAATACACGAAATGTTTGTTTCTGAGTTTTGCTGAGGCTTCCATCCGATACTAGATCGAAATGATTTCTTCCATCACTTCCAAGACTTCAGCTTCTAATTCCTCCTTTCTCTGATTATACAGCGTTTCCAGGAAATGTTCAATCTTTTCACAGGCTTTCTTGATGTTATCAAGACTTGTAGCATAAGAAATTCTGACAAAACCTTCACCATGTACTCCAAATGCGGTTCCGGGAACAATTGCCACTTTTTCCTGTTCAAGAAGCTGTGTGCAAAAGTCATCTGAACTCAGTCTGCTGGGTTTGATATTGGCAAAAACATAGAACGTTCCATGAGGCATATTGGTCTTCAGCCCCATTTTATTCAAACGGCTCACCAGCAAATTCCGGCGCTGTTCATAGCTTTTTTTCATTTCCAGAACGTCCGGATATCCATTTTTTAAAGCTTCGATGGCTGCGTGTTGAGCAGGAGTAGGTGCAGACATAATCACGAACTGGTGGATCTTTAACATCAGACCCGAAATTTCACGGCTGGAAAGCGTGTATCCCAGTCTCCACCCCGTCATCGCAAAGGCTTTTGAAAAACCATTGATTACAATGACCTGATCTTTTACTTCATCAAACTGGGCAAGGGAAGCAAATTCACCATCAAACGTCAACTCTGCATAAATTTCATCCGAAATGACATAAATGCCGCTTTTCTTAATGATGGGAACAAGTTTCTCGTAATCTTCTCTGGTCATGACTCCACCAGTTGGATTGGATGGGTAGTTAAGAATGATTGCTTTTGTTTTATCTGTGATAGCTTTCTCTAAATCCTCAGGAAGAAGCTTGAATTCAGTTTCTTCCTTTAATTCAATAAATACCGGTTTGGCATGCTGTAAAAGAATTGCTGGTTCATACGCAACATAATTCGGATCCAGTACGATAACTTCATCACCTGGTTCTAAAAGTGTTCTGCAGCATAAATCAACCGCTTCGCTGCCACCGACGGTTACAATGATTTCCTTATCAGGATCATATTTTGTTCCATAATGTTCATCATGAAATTTAGAAATTTCCTGACGAAGTCTCAGCAGCCCACGGTTGGCGGTGTAATGAGTCTGTCCATTGGCAAGAGAATCGACACCAGCTTCAGTCACATGCCATGGCGTATCGAAATCAGGCTCACCAACCCCTAAGGAAATAACGCCTTTCATACTCGAAGCCAGATCAAAAAATTTACGGATGCCACTGGGCTTGATATCAATGACAGCTTGGGATGGTTTTTTTATCATGCGCTCACCACCAGTCTTTCTTCAATAACTTTTTCCTTGCCATCGCCAGTCAAAAGGCCGCTTTGCTTATACTGTTTCAAAACAAACAGAGTTTTTGTTGAGTTAACATCCTGAATACAGGCAATTTTATCAGAAACGAATCGAGCAACTTCAAACATGGTTTTCCCCTGGACAAGACAAATGAAATCTGAATCACCGGTGATCAGGTACATTGAATCAACTTCAGGATAATTTGCGATCAGACTCGCAGTATAATCGTATCCTTTATCCCGTTGAGGCTTGATATCGACTTCGATAAAGGCCATAACAAGTTCATCTTTGAGTACCTTGTTATAGTTAATGACCGTATGATACCCGCAGATGATCTTATTTTTTTCCATTTCATCAATCTGTTCGGCCACTTCCTGCTCATCTTCTCCTAAAATTTCCGCTAAATCTCTTGCATTTAAGCGAGCATCCTTTTCGAGAAGACGAAGCAACTCCTGAATATTCATAACAGATCTCTCCTTTTCATTTCTGTTCATTATAAACGCTGTTATCAAATCTTGAAACATTGTTTCATTCCTGATGATAAACTAAGACCTTCTTTACTGATTTCACATCATTTGTAAACCAGCTCTTACCGAAAGGTTCAACTTGATAGGAATTTAAAAGACTGAAGAAAGAAATGAAGAAAAAAGGTTTAATCCGTTTGATATTCAGACTTAATAATGAATTGGTAAACAAGTAAATATAATTTTACAAATTTGCTAGTCATCCTTCTTTAAAACAGGATAGAATAAAAGCAGATCCATGTTCGAGTGAGTTTTGGCTGGCTGCAAGGTCCTGTCTAAAAAAGAATTCACCGCGAAATTTTCAGGATTCTGAAAACCCCTGAAAGTTTTGCGTTTAACTGCCGGCTGTTTGATCATTGAGGTTTCGCAGTATCTGAATAACGCTGTTTTATAATCGTAAATCAAAAACAAGAAAGCGTTTCCAGATAACGAGCCATCGATCAAATAATCGATTTGCGGTTAAAATTGTTGCAAATTCTTAAAAAAGATAGGGCTTGAAAATGCTGAAGTACTCATCTAAAATATGGTTGATATTTAAAGGAGGATTTACTGAAAATGACAGTAAAAGTCGCATTAAATGGTTTCGGCCGTATCGGACGTCTTGCTTTCCGTCAGATGTTTGATGACCCTAACTACGAAGTTGTTGCTATCAATGACTTAACTAACCCAGAAATGTTAGCTCACCTTTTAAAGTATGACTCTACTCAGGGTACTTACAAATTAGCTGACAAAGTTGAATCAACTGAAGATTCCATCATCGTTGATGGTAAAGAAATCAAAATCTACAAAGAAGCTGATGCTTCCAAACTGCCTTGGGGCGACCTGGATGTTGACGTAGTTCTTGAATGTACTGGTTTCTATACTTCTAAGGCAAAAGCTCAGGCTCACGTAGACGCTGGAGCTAAAAAAGTTGTTATTTCCGCACCTGCTGGAAACGACCTGCCAACCGTTGTTTACAACGTTAACCAGGAAATCCTGAAACCTGAAGACACAATTATTTCTGCTGCATCCTGCACAACGAACTGCTTAGCTCCTATGGCTAAAGCTTTGAACGAACTGGCTCCTATTAAATCCGGTATCATGACTACTGTACATGCTTACACTGGTGACCAGATGACTCTGGATGGACCGCAGAGAAAAGGTGACAAACGTCGTTCCCGCGCTGCTGCTGTTAACATCGTTCCTAACTCTACTGGTGCTGCTAAAGCTATCGGTCTGGTTATTCCTGAACTGAATGGAAAACTGATCGGTTCCGCTCAGCGTGTTCCTGTTCCTACAGGATCCACTACTATCCTTGTAGCTGAAGTTGAAGGTGAAGTTACAACTGATCAGGTTAACGCTGCAATGGCTGCTGCTGAAACTGAAAGCTTCGGTTACAACACTGAAGAAATCGTTTCTTCTGACGTAATCGGTATGACTTACGGTTCTCTGTTTGATGCTACTCAGACTATGGCTACTCCTACTGGAGATGGAAACACTCTGGTACAGGTTGTATCCTGGTATGATAACGAAAACTCCTACACCTCTCAGATGGTTCGTACTATTAAGTACTTCGCTGAACTGGGACAGGAAAAAGCTTAATTACCCCCCATTTATTAAGATTTAGCGATAGGTATCCTTCGGGATACCTTTTTTTGTAAAACAATTAAAACAGATTTATAGAACTTTAAGGTTCAGCTTATAGGCTTACATCAGAAATACTCGGTAAATGCTATGAATACAGATAAGAAAACCACAATGAAGAGATGACTGAATGACGGCAGTTAATTCAGGAATTGATTGGACAAAAACCAAAGGAGAAGAAAAAATGAAGCGTTATTTAAGTGTTTTGGTAAAGAAGTCTCAATCAGAAGATGAATACAAAATAAAAAACCATCCTATTTTAAAGCAGAGAATAAGAATAACAGCTCTATTTGGTGGAATTACAGCTCTTTTCTTATCATTGATGGGATGTATGTCAACAAATGATTTTTCACCGGTTTCTTTTTCAAATAAATCTGTTGAAGCACTCAATTCCCACGATACTTCTCCTGCTTCAGAAGAAATTGCAAAGGAGGCTGCTGATGATTCCGAAATTCAGATGAATCAGGAAGATTCTGGATGGATTGACCCTGCAAATATGGATCAGACAAAAATGGTCTACACAGTAAATGTCAGTATGGAAACCCGGGATTATGAAAAAACGTGGTCAGGAGTCAGAGCTGATATCGAGAAAGCAGGTGGATTTATCACAGCAGAAAACCTCTCTAATCATTCTTATTATGATAATCCATCTGCTCATGAGCGTTCTTTAGCAGACGAATCTTCGCTGAGTCAGGATATTTATTATGGATCGTATACCCTGCGAATTCCTGCGAAAAACCTTGATTCCTTCTTAAATGAGATTGATAACGATGGCAATGTAGTTTCTCTTTCCAAGAATGCTGACAACATCTATAAGCGCTATTCACAGACTGAAGAACAGATCAAATTTCTTGAAAAACAAAGCGATCGGTTAAAGGAACTTCTCTCTCAGGCAAAAGATTTGTCTGAAATCATTGATATCGAGCAAAAGCAGATGGAAGTAGATCAGCAGCTTAAGGACTATAGAGAACAGCTGTCCAGCATGGATATGGATGTTGAATATTCCACAGTGTATCTGAACATTGAAAAGGTTGAAGTATTGAGCAGCCCAAAGGAAAGTTTTATCGATAATCTAACTTTTGCATTGAAAAATACCTGGTCATACATGCTTTTAGGTCTGCAGAATCTGCTGATCTTCCTGATTTATCTGTTTCCATGGATTGTGGTGATCGGACTGCTTTTATGGCTGATTCGAAAGTTTTACTGGAAGAAAAAACATATAGGAAACAAAGATCATCATTTTAAAAAATTCAGAAATAAAGAAATGTCCGATCAGGAATTTAAAAATCAGAATCTTCCGGAATTAAAAAACCATCAGGACGACCAGAATAAGCAGAAAGATTCTGATCAGTCTGATTCTTCCGCAAGAGAAGAATAATCAATCCGTTTTCAAAGGGAAAATAAATAATAAATATGGATCTGGATTGATCCCTGATTTTAAGCGATTTTTGAAAATTATCCTATCAAAATTTATTGGAATCAACGCCAGCCTGAAGTCAAAATTCAAGCTGGCCTTTCTGTATCAAAATTTTCTTTTTCTGCAGCATGATTGAAGGCGGGAGTCCTAGTAACGCTCTGTTTGCTGGAGAAGTCTATAGACCAACTCATAATAAAACCTGTAAAAATTGGCAATTTTGCATGAATTCAAAAATTCGGTATGATTACAATGTTTAGCTGTTTCTTCGATCTGGAAGAATAGCTGACTGCGATAGAATAATTAGCGTTAATTGAATTAAAGCTCGTTGAGAATAGAAAGAAGGCACTGATATGGCAATTCGTGAAAGACTCGTTGATGATGAACGTGATAATCTGACAAAAGATGTAGACGACCTTGATGCAGCCTACATTGAAAATATGAGAGATGAAGGAATTGATCCTGCATTAATTGAACAGTTTGCAGCATTGCTCAAAATGACTGATTCTGATGATAATAACTAGCATCTGTTTTAAATAAAAGATGGAAAATAATCTGAAATAAACAAGATTTGTCACTTTATATTGCTAGAATGATCCTGAAATTCAAAGCAGGATTCTTCTGAAAAGGAGATCGTTATGAAGCTTTACAACACCTATACACAGAAAACAGAAGAAATCAAACCGATTGAAGAGAATAAAATTTCAATGTATGTCTGTGGTCCAACCGTATACAATTACCCGCATATAGGAAATGCCCGACCAATTGTGGTTTTTGATACCCTTGTCAATACTTTAGAAGCATTAGGCTATGAGGTCACATATGCATCCAACTACACCGATGTGGATGACAAGATTATTGCAAAAGCCATCGAGGAAGGAGTCAGTGAAAAAGAGATCACAGATCGATACATCGAAGCTTATGCAAAAACGAGAACTGATCTCGGGGCCAGACAACCAGATTATGCTCCACGCGTGACCGAGACGATGGATCACATCATTCAGTTCATTGATGAGCTGGTTAAAAATGGAGCGGCTTATCAGGCCGGAAATGATGTATATTACCGGGTAAATAGCGATCATTGCTATGGGGAATTGTCCCATCAGAGAGTTGACGATCTGCTTGTCGGAGCCAGAATTGATGAAAATGAAAACAAGGAATCTCCACTTGATTTTACACTCTGGAAAAAGACTGATAAGGGGATTCAGTGGGATTCTCCATGGGGTAAGGGACGGCCAGGATGGCATACCGAATGTGTCGTCATGATTCAGGATGTCTTTAAAAAGAACTTAATTGATATACATGGTGGGGGAATGGATCTGAAATTTCCGCACCATGAAAATGAAGTCGCACAGTGCCGTTCGCTGCATGATACCTCTTTGGCCAATACATGGGTTCATAACGGTATGATTAACATTGACAATGAAAAAATGTCCAAATCGCTTGGAAATGTCTTATGGGCTAAGGATCTGATTGAACAGTATAGCGGACCAGTGGTTCGCTGGATGATGGTTTCCACGCATTACAGAGCTCCGTTAAACCTGAATGCGGAAGCGCTCGATAATGCAGGAAAAGAGATTAAGAAAATTGAAAAGCCAGTCCAGCAGGCTCTTCTTATCCTCACTCTGAATCAGATGACTCCTGGATTTGATCAAAATGAACCGCACTACGCTGAATTTATCACTCAGATGGCTGAAGATCTCAATACGCCAAATGCGATTACTGCGTTAATGGCTGCCATCAAGGCTCTCAACACAGCTCTTCGCAAACGTGAACCTGATTTAGAAGAAGTAGCCTTACTTTGTGGATCAGTCAATCAGATGATGAAGATCCTGGGAGTGAGAATGAATGTGCATATCCCTGATGAAACTGAAATTGAAACCTGGAAAAACTGGAAACAGGCTGTTAAGGAAAAAGACTTTGAAAAAGCAGATGGTCTGCGTGCGCAGCTGATGGAAGCAGGATTGGTATAATGGAGATTGTTACAGAGAATCCAATCAGCTTAGCCTGGATTGGCGATGCCATTTATTCATTAAAAGCCAGAAATCATATTCTCAATAAGGGGATTCAGAAACCTGCGGCCTTTGAACGTGCGAGTGCTAAAATTTGTTCTGCAAGAGGGCAGGCTGCGATCCTGAATGAACTAAATCAGAGAAATTTCTTTCTTGAAGACGAAGAAGAAATGCTTCGCCGAGGCCGAAATGCCAACGTGAATACCACTGCAAAAAACGCTGACCGCAAGACATATATGCAGGCAACAGCTCTTGAATGTCTGGTCGGTTATCTTAGCCGCTACCACCATGAAGAAAGGCTGAATCAGCTGCTTGATCTCTGTATGGAAATTGGAGATACGCTATGATCGTTTATGGCAAAAATGTCCTCAGCCAGCTGCAGGAAGACCCTTCTCAGATCCTTGAAATCTATTTACTGGATGGCTTTCGAGATAAAAAGATACTGGACATGATTTCGAAACAACATATTCGAAATTCTACAGTCTCCAGGGCTTATCTTGATCGATTAACCGATCGGGGAATCCATCAGGGGGTTGCAGCCAAGGTTAAGGATATTCCTTTATATTCGGTGGAAGATCTGATCAGAATGGTTCCTGAAAAAGAAAATGGTTTCTTCATCGCACTCGATGAACTGCAGGATCCACACAATTTAGGAGCCATCCTAAGAACAGCGGATGCCGCTGGAGCGAATGGAGTTTTGATTACAAAACACAACTCAGCTTCATTAACACCAGCCGCCATTAAAGCCAGTACTGGAGCGGCTTATACCGTTCCAGTATCCTGTGTAACCAATCTGTCCAACGCTATCGATACCCTCAAGGATAATGGATACTGGGCAATTGCTACTGATTTTGAAAACGCCAGGGATTACCGGGAAGGAATTTATGATATTCCTGTAGTCATTGTCATTGGAAATGAAGGAAAAGGGATCAGCCGCAACGTAAAAAAGCATTGCGATTATGCTGTCACTTTACCCATGTATGGTAATGTTCAATCGCTGAATGCTTCGGTTGCCGCAGGGATTCTGATGTATGAAGTAGTCAATCAGCGTCATCCATTGTCGAAGTGATTGCTTAGATATGAATCATTTCGGATATTCAAACCAACTGATATAGTTCAATATGGATGTTGAGTAGATGGTTCTGGAATTTCTTCCCTGATTTTTCCACGAATCATCTGGTTGGTTGTATTCTTAAAATTGCCTTAAGAAAATCTGCAGATATGATTTATTTCAGGATAATTGGTCTTGAGCCGCAGTATGGATTGAAAGAAATTGAATCTCTTCCTGTTTGAATTCGAATGCTTTGGGTTTCAGGAGAGAAGAATGGATTCCTTAAAAAATTTGAATGATTACGAACTGATTTACCTGATTATAATGAACGATTCGGAAGCCTTAGATTTGCTGTGCAGGAAATATCGCACGAAAGAGCGCATTTTATATCACGAGCTGTTCGATCAGTCCAAAATTGCCTATACGATTGAAGACTGGTTTCATGATTGTGATCAGGAAATTATTCATGCGGTCTATCGATATAATCCTCAAAGAGGATGTCAGTTTAAGACCTTTCTGGAGCACAACCTTCGAATGATGGCATCGAATGTCAGTCGAGGCTATAAGAGAAATGCCAGAAAAGATGGTTCTGATCGCCCGGATCAGTCTAAGTATTCTGAAAGAATCGATTACGAATCAACAGGGATGCTCAGAGATCCCCGGGCTCTGGATGGCTCAAAGATCATCGAGAAAATGTATTATGAGCTGATTTTTGAACGATTGAATCAACAGATTACAGACAGGCAAAAGAAAATTGTCCACCTGCTTGCGCAGGGAGTCAAAAAAGCAGAACTGATGAGAGATTATGGTTATTCAAGAGCAGAAATCGCCGATTTAAAAAGGACCTGTTCCAGAATCGTCTGCGAAATTAACAGTCATTGACATAATTTTTGTTCACTGATATATTTTAAATTTGCAAAGGAGGCCGAGTATGGCTGACAAAATAACTCTGGTTTGTGAAGAATGTCTTTCCAGAAACTATACGACTGAGAAGAATAAAAAGGCTCAGACCAAGCGTCTGGAAATTAGAAAATTCTGTCCAAAATGCAATAAACACACTTTGCATAAAGAAGCAAAATAACAATTCAAAAGAAATTTTAGAAAGCGGGATAACAATGGAAAACAACTTAAAAGATCCTACGTTCTCTCCAAAAGCAGTCTTAGCAGAATTAAAGAAAGTACAGTGGCCTTCACTCAAGCAGCTGTTCAGCACGTCTGGACTGGTCGTGATTTTCACGCTGCTCTTTGGGCTTTACTTCTTTGTCTGTGAAATGGCAGCTTCCGGACTGATCAGTTGGATCGTTTCTCTCTAAGTTTTAGCGCCTGAAGTAATAGGATAAAAAAGCTGCTGACCAGAAATGGGTGGCCGCTTTTTCTTTTACAGTTCTTAACCTGATTTCTAAACCGGAATTCATACCCAGCATATTTCTGGTTTTAGAAGGAAAAATCTCATTCAGTCTATGTTAAATCATTTAATTGGACTGAAGGTCTAATCAGTTGAAGTTTTAAAGATCTGAAAATCGAATTTTGACAGAACGAGCTGCGAAGAAGTTCTCTTAAAGAAATGAAAAGCATTCAATGCTATACTTGGCATTGATGGATCACTTTTGATCAGAATTACCAGAAAGAAAATGAACCAATTCGTATGGTCTGACTCCCTTCTGATCTGCTTTGTCTTTCGAATCTTCTGTTGAAGCTTCTTTGGTGATTGCTTTTAGCAATCGCTCAAAACGAAACAGACTGGAAAAAAATCTGTACTTGCTGTAGAGGACTTAAACCTCAATCTGAGAGCGTTTGACGATGGAAAGATTTGGCGGTATGGTTTTTTTGTCGTGAGTTCGATTCAAACGATGTTCTGATCCGCTTTTGATTTTTTCGATGATGAACATCGAATCAGAAAAATAAAGCAGAATTTCAGAACAATTGTAAATTCTTTTTAAAGGAGATTTAAATTATGGCAGAAGATTTGCAGAAGAACTGGTATGTGGTAAACACTTATGCCGGTATGGAAAGAAGAGTCAAGGAAAACCTCGAACGCCGCATTAAGACAATGGGCCTGGAGGATACTCTGTTTCAGGTGCTGATTGCTGAAACCAAAGAGATCGAAACGAAAAAAGACGGAAAGACCGTAGAAAAGATGCACAATCTTTTTGATGGTTACATTCTGGTCCAGATGCGAATGACAGATGAAGCCTGGTATGTTGTCAGAAATACACCAGGAGTTACCGGATTTATCGGATCGAGTGGAAAAGGGGCTAAACCTTTCCCTGTACCTCAGGAAGAAATAGATAATGTTCTTCGTCAGATGGGTCAGGTCACAGAAGTGACAATTGACTTTGCTCCAGGAGATCAGGTTGAAATCATCGGCGGACCTTTTGAAGGAGATTCCGGAAAAGTCATCAGTCTCGATCAGAATGAAAAGACCGCTTCAGTATCCATCCGTATTTTCGGACGTGAAACTGAAACCGATATACCATTCGCAGATCTGAAAAAGAAAGAAGAAGAATTCTAGAAAATCATTGAGATTCTTGCCTGGTTTTCTGGATATATTGAACGATTTTTAAACAATGTCTTCATTTAAAAAAATAAACTGATAAACTGAAAAAGCGGCAAATTCGGCCGCTTTTTTCTCTATACATAATATGAGATTTCTATCATTCGGTTCTTGGCATTAAACAGGGAACAGAATGAAAATCGACCTTTGATGGAGGAACTGATACCTATGAAAACATTAGTTTTTGATCTTGATGGAACGCTCTATCGAGGAACTGAACCGATCGAAAGCGGAGTCCGATTGGTGAATGAAGCGATGAAGAAGAAGATTCCAGTTTTATTTTTAACCAATAATTCGATGCGGACCCCTGAAGAAAATGTTGCTCATATGGAAAAAATGGGCTATCATAATCTTTTGCCAGAGCAATTCTATAATTCGGCAATGGCTGCGGCAGAATACGTGGCAGCCCATGAAGAGGGGACTAAAGCCTTTTACATTGGTCAGAACGGAATGAAGCAGGCTTTGCTTGATAATGGATTTACCATTACGGATGAAAAACCGGACTTTGTTTTCGTGGGTCTCGATAAAAACGCTGATTATGCGGCTTATTCAAAAGCGCTTGATATGCTTCTGAATGGAGCTAAACTGATCGGAACCAACAAGGATCGAATCCTGGCAAAACCTGGAGGATTTGAAGTTGGAAACGGCTCAGTGGTGGCGCTGTTTGAATATGCGATCAATCAGAAATCACCGGATATTTCAAAACCAAGTCCGGTCATGATGGATCTGTTCTGCCGCCATTTTGGCCTGAAGCCTGAAGATATTCTTTTAATTGGAGACAATCTGGAAACAGATATTGCCCTTGGATTAAACAGCAATGTTAAAACATTGATGGTTGAAAGCGGCGTTCACCATCGACAAGATATCGAAAGGTTGAATATTCATCCGGATTGGGTAATCGGTGATCTCTCAGAAGTGAGCCCTGAGCAGTTAACGACAATTTAAAAGCGAAGTTGTTATAATGATTTCGGGAAAATAAAGAAGAAAGAGTGATTTGATGGAAAACATTATCAATATTTTATTAATGGTCGATGCAGGACTTTTGATTATTCTGGTTCTGCTTCAGAGCGGAAAATCCGATGGTTTATCGGCAGCCTTTACTGGTTCAGGAGACCTGAACTTGTTCGCGGTTCAGAAAGAGCGCGGGCCTGAAAAAGTGATCAGCCGTATGACACTGGCCTGTGGCATCCTGTTTTTCGTTCTGGTTATATCTTTACAAATAATCTGATCGTAGGGGCCATTACCAAATGGCCCTTTTGAATTTTCTGGGAGGGCGAATATGAGAGATGAAATCATGATGCTTTTTGAAAAGAACAAAAGCATGAATGTAAAAGAGCTTCAAAAACGACTTGGAATCACCAATACGCGTGATTTTAAGGAAATGTGTGTCTGTCTGAATGAACTTGAGGATGAACGTAAACTGTACAACAATCACGTCAAATACATTCTGATCGATAACAAAAATTTCGTTGCGGGTAAGGCAAGAGATGTTTCTCCGATGGAATATGCCGTGTTTAACCGTGACAATAAAGTCTATGTCCCGAAATCAGATTCAAGAATTCTTCTCGATTCCGATGAAGTTCTGGTCAAGATCTCTCGCAAAGGCAATGAAGTCGTTCATATTTATGAACGCGGAATCAAATATGTCGTTGGAACATTTGTAAGCACCAGACGCGGACTTAAATTCCGCAGCGACGTGGATCTTCATACATCTTTTGATGTCATTAATGAAAAAGATTTCGCCCTTTCCAACAATATGAAAGCCGTTGTCAAAGTTGTAGAGTATACGGCTCCTTTAAAAGTTAAAATTGAAAAATTACTCGGTAAGGAAGACGAACCGGGTGTAGATGTAACCGGAATTCTTTGCGAAAACGAAGTTCGTCAGGAGTTCGGCAAGAAAGTCCAGAAGGAACTGGATGATATTCCTACAAAAGTTAAGAAAAAAGAACTCAAAGACCGTTATGATCTGAGAGCTTTAAAGACAGTAACCATCGATGGCGATTCGACTAAGGATTTTGACGATGCCATTTCAGTTGAAAAACTCACGAATGGCGGATGGCGTCTGTATGTTCATATTGCAGACGTATCGCACTATGTCAAGGAAGATGAAGCCATTGATGAAGAAGCCTTCAAACGAGGCACTTCGATTTATGTAGCAGACCGGGTTGTTCCAATGCTGCCATTCCAGCTGTCCAATGGAATCTGTTCATTAAATCCCGATGTTGATCGCCTGACCCTGACCTGTCGAATGGACTTTAACAAGGATGGAATCATGACCGATTACGATATCTTCGATTCAGTTATCCATTCTGATGAAAGATGTACCTATTCCAAGGTCAATGAATACCTTGATAATCCTGGAAGCCATCCTGGCTATGACAAGGTTGGAGACATGCTTCGCGATTTCTCTGATCTTGCCGCTGCATTAAAGAAGCAGACCAAGGACCGTGGACATATCGACTTTGAAACAAAAGAAGCCTATTTCGTACTGGACGAAAAAGGAAAACCAGTCGATGTCGTTGTTAAGGAACGCGGATGGGCTGAACAGATGATTGAGGAGGCTATGATTGCAGCCAATGTAGCTGTTGCTCATGAACTGCACACCAAAAAACTTCCAGGTATGTATCGGGTTCATGAAACCCCGGATCCTGAAAAGATTGAAGCTTTGATCAATATGGCCAGAAGCATGAATGTAAAGTGTGATCTGGATCCAAACAACTGCCGTCCACTTGATGTCGCTAAATTTCTTGACGCCATCGAAGATGAAAATGCGAAGGAAATCCTTTCTTCCGTAGCGATCCGCTCCATGCAGAAAGCTCGTTACAGCGAAGAAAATCTGGGCCATTATGGATTGGCTCTTGAAGAATACTGTCACTTTACTTCTCCGATCCGCCGATATCCGGATCTGCTGATTCATCGTATGTTAAAACGTCATGTCATCGATCGTCAGAACGATGAAAAGACGCTCAAGAAAGATGAAAAGAGAATGAAGAAATCCGCTCTTCACCTTTCTGAAAAAGAACGCGATGCCGTTATGCTGGAACGGGAAGTCAACGATCTGAAATCTGCTCAGTATATGGAAAATAAAGTTGGACAGAAATTTGAAGGAATCATTTCTGGCGTAACCAGCTTTGGATTCTTTGTCGAACTCGACAACACGATCGAAGGTCTGATTCCGCTGCGCACGATGAAGGATGATTACTACATTTACGATGCTGATACGATGTCCTTAAGAGGCGAAAACACCGGCAGGACATTTAAGATGGGAGAACATGTAAATGTCGTATTATCCGATGTCAACGTGCCAAAGCGTCAGGTTACATTCGAACTTGCCCAACCAAAAAGAGAATATCCAGTAAAGGTTGAAGAAGAACTTCCAGTTGTTGAAGGTGAATTCAAGGAAAAAGCGTTGGCTTAATCCCATTTAATCTGAATTCAATATTGAAAGGCAGAACACATATCGTTTCTGCCTTTTTATGTGGAAATTTCAAAATATAATCGAAGACGAGACAAGAGTTGTATGTCGTAAGACAGGAAATGGATTTAATATTGAAAACGGGAGCAGCATCGCCGTTATACAGAAGTAAAAATTAGATTATATATTTAAATTTTGCTAATTTATCCAATTTGGACTTCTATCATGTAAAATACAGTTATTCACACAATTTGGAACATTCACAAAAATCCTAGAATCAATGAAGAGTGAAATATGGTTCTGGATTATTCTGAAATGTCCATAGGATTGACAATGATCCGATTTGCAGCTGATGAAAGTCATAATTCCTGTTGAGAAATGCACAATTCAATCTTTTGTAACTAAACTTGATATGAATTTCTGCGTTTCGCAAGCCTTTGCAGGCCATGCCAATCAGACTTATGATTTTTACTGTAAAATGAAAACTGTTTTTTTTATATTTCAATAACCATTTCTTGAAAGGAATCGAAGATTATGTGTGGAATTGTTGGATATATTGGAAGCAGACAGGCAGCGCCCTTACTGCTCGAAGGACTTGCAAAGCTTGAATACCGGGGATATGACAGTGCTGGAATTTCCATTCGCAAACCGAATGGAGAAATCGAAGTTGTAAAAGCCAAGGGGCGTCTAAAGGTTCTTGCTGAAAAAGTAGATGATGGCAATGCAATCATCGGTACAGCCGGAATTGGTCATACGCGTTGGGCAACCCATGGAGAACCCTCCGAAGATAATGCGCATCCTCATGTTTCAACCAATGGGGAAGTCATTGCGGTTCATAACGGAATTATTGAAAACTATCAGGAACTCAAGGACAAACTGGTCAAAGCAGGTTATACTTTCTATTCGCAGACCGATACGGAAGTAGCCGTGAACCTGATTGAGTATTACAGCAACAAATACAAACAGGGACCAGTCGATTCGATTGCCCGTGCCATGATTCGTATCCGGGGATCCTATGCCATGGCAGTCATGTTCAAAAATGAAGATGACTCGATTTATGTCTGCCGCAAGGATTCACCACTGATTATTGGTCTGACTGAAGATGAAGGCTTTATCGCATCTGATGTTCCAGCAATTCTCAATTACACCAACCAGGTTTACTATATCGATAACATGGAAATTGCCAGAGTGCAGGGCGGAAGTGTCGTTTTCTATAATATCGATCGTGAAGAAACGAAAAAAGATCTGGTTACGATTGAATGGGATGCTCAGGCTGCTGAAAAAGGCGGCTTTGAACATTTCATGATGAAAGAGATCCATGAACAGCCTAAAGCAGCCCGGGATACGATTGGACACTATATCGTGGATGAAGCGATCAATCTGTCCGACATCAGCACTCAGATCGCGCAGCTTGATGGAATTGAACAGATTTATATCGTCGCCTGCGGTTCGGCCTACCATGTTGGAATTGCAGCGCAATACATTATCGAAGACTTTGCAGGAGTTCCTGTCCGTGTCGATTTAGCCAGTGAATTCAGATACCGCAAACCGCTGCTTAAAAAATCGGATTTAGTCATCGTCATCTCTCAGTCCGGAGAAACAGCTGATTCGCTTGCAGCCTTAAGACTTGCCGTTGATCAGGAAATTCCAACTTTGGCAATTGTCAACGTACTTGGAAGTTCAATCGCGCGGGAAGCGGGGGATGTTTTATATACCTATGCGGGTCCTGAAATTGCAGTGGCAACGACCAAAGCCTATTCCACCCAGTTATTGATTTGCTATGTTCTTGCTGTGGAATGGGGTCTAGCAAAAGGAAGAATCAGTGATGAAGAATATCATCGCCTGATTAAGGAAATCGAAAGTCTGCCTGCAAAAATGGATCGGACTCTCGAAGACAAGGAGCGTATCCAGTGGTTTGCATCCAAGTTTGCCAATGCACATGACATGTTTTTCATCGGACGCGGAATTGACTATGCGATCTCTATGGAAGGCTCTTTAAAAATGAAAGAGATATCCTATGTTCATTCGGAAGCCTATGCCGCTGGAGAACTCAAGCATGGTACGATCTCCTTGATTGAAGATGGAACGCTGACAGTCGGTATTCTGACTCAGCCTGATCTGTATGAAAAAACGATTTCCAATATGGTCGAAGTCAAATCCAGAGGAGGATATATCATGGGACTGACTTCCTATGGAAATTATAATGTAGAAGATACAGCTCATTTTACCGTGTACATTCCTAAAACCGATCCCCATTTTGCTACTTCACTAGCAATCATTCCGCTTCAGCTGATGGGATATTATGTTTCAGTTTCCAAGGGGCTCGACGTCGATAAGCCAAGAAACCTGGCTAAGTCAGTGACTGTTGAATAAGCATTCATTGCAAAACTTCAAAATTCTTGATTATTAACCATAAATTCAAAATAAAGATTATCAAGCAGCCGGCAATTTAGTCAGCTGCTTTTTTGCCTTTCATGTCAATGGATTGGCAGTTGGACAACATTCATTTTCTGAATGATAATAAAAGAACAAAAAGCAGGTATGAATTCTCAAGAATACGGATTCAGATCCTAATTTAAATGCAGTTTCTAATTCTGAAAATGAACAAAACTCAGATAGAAACTTTCTGAAACAGTTTTTTTGATCTGTTTTGGTATTTGTTATTCTGCTAACTGTTAAACTTTTCATCATATCTGCTTTGAAAGGAAGAAATGATTATGCCTAATGATGTTGATCGAACTCTTTCGATGGGAATTGATGCATACAATGCCGGACTTTCAGTCGTGGGAGAATGTGATAAGGAATTACCTGAATTTTCTGTTCAGTTAAATACACCGCTGAGTGTTCAGTATCGAGCTGAACTGCTTTCTTATCTGCTGTTTTTAGCGGAAACTCATGGAAGTGTTGACGAAAGAAGAGCTGAATTTATCCGTAAAGTTCTCGACTATGACTTTAAATCGGATGAATTTACAGATCTGATGCACCGTCTTGATTTGCATAAGCAGGATTTTGGAGGATTGATTCCAACCTCCTTAAGAGCTGCTTATCAATATGATTTAAAACATGGAACAAAAAATGCATCTGAAACGATCATCCGGGTTCTGGATCGGTTAGGAGATGCTTTCCGTCTTTATTCGATGAATAAGGATATGCTTGAAGAAATGGACCAGAGGATTTATATTCTTTCCTTAACCAACTGGCTGGCAGCTCAGGGCTTTTCCGATACGCTGAATATGGCGATTGATGTTCCGTTGCCTGAAGCCATTCCTTCAGCGATTCCATCGTTGGATCTTGCCGGAACTCAGAATCAGTTTGAAAAGCAGACAGAAGAAAAGAGAAAACTTGAAGAAGAGCAGGTTCCTGAGCCAGAAGATCTTGACACTCTAATGAAAGAACTCAATGATCTGACGGGTCTTGATTCCGTCAAGGAAGATGTCAATTCGCTGGTGAATCTGCTTAAGATCAAAAAGCTTCGCAAAGAACGTAATTTCTCAGATATCGATGTCAGCATGCATCTTGTCTTTACCGGAAATCCCGGCACTGGAAAAACCACGGTAGCCAGACTGTTAGCAAGGATCTACCATGCGTTAGGTGCTTTAAGCAAAGGACAGCTGATTGAAGTTGATCGCTCAGAGCTTGTCAGCGGCTATGTCGGACAGACTGCAATCAAGACTCAGGAAGTAACCAATTCAGCAAAAGGCGGCGTGTTGTTCATTGACGAAGCCTATGCACTCACTTCAGGAAAAGACAAGAGCGACTTTGGCTATGAAGCGGTTAACACCCTACTTGTGGAAATGGAAAATAACCGCAGTGATCTGGCGGTCATTGTTGCAGGATATCCTAAACCGATGGAAGATTTTTTACAGTCCAATCCAGGTCTGAAATCCCGCTTTAACAAGTTCATTGATTTTCCAGATTATACGCCCGAAGAATTGTACTCAATCTTTGAATCGATGTGTTCAAAGTCTGGGTATACCTTATCTGAAGATTCAAAAAATAAGGTTAAAGATGTCTTTACCCGGATGTATGAAAACAGAGACAGGGACTTTGCCAATGGGCGAACCGTACGTAATTACTTTGAAAAGGCTATGGTCCATCAGGCCAACCGTCTGGCCAAAGCTTCAGAAATAACCGATGAAATGCTTGCGGCCTTAGAACCTGAAGATCTCGAAGATTATCCAGTAAAAAAATCGGAGAAGAAGGGCGAAAAAAAGTATAAGAGCCAATCAGAGCTGGGGATGAATCCGGATTTAAATGTGAATCATTCTGATCAATCTCTTGATCATTCAATGAATTCAGATTCGGAAATCAATCCGTCTTCACTCCCGTTTAATCCGGAAGAATTCAAGCAGGTTTCAAATGAACTGAGTGCCATTCTGGCTAAAGCAAAAAACGTTTCTTCAGAAACTCAGTCTGATTTATGCGTATATAATGAACCGGATGAATCAGAAGAAGATCATCGGGATAGCTCGAATCAGAGTTCTATGGAACAAAATGATCTTAAAAAGTAAAAAAAGATCCTGAAAGTGTAAAGAAGATTCATGAATTGCTTTTGAATGTGCCATTATTCATGGAAACTAGAGCATTCCTGGAGGTTATATGTCATAGCCTTTTACAATATGAATTGCAGATGTTAGAATTTCAAGCGGGTTTTTCACAATTTTTCAGGACAGAAAGGTGACGGTGATTTCATGAAAGCAAAACCAATTCGATCATTTCAGGAAATTGTCAGCAAGGTAGGCAACGATCTGTCCTGGTACATGATTTATCGGGGAATCTCATACGCTCAGGAATCACTGCATATTTCCTTTGATGAGCTGGATGAATCTCCACTTCAAAAATCCCTGTTCATGTATCTGATGAAGCATGAGATGAACCGTCTTATCTCCCAGCATATTTTTTTTGAAGACTGTATGTTGAGTGAAAAAGCATTCGAAGAAGCCAAGGATTTCTTCATTCTAGCTCATCGGTACACTACGTTTTTATTATCAAGTTATCTGAATTATCTCGACGAATGGGTCAGTGCATTTGATGACTGGGTAAAATATCCACCAGTTCCATTACATAATCTGACAATGGTCAAAAAGGACTGAGAGCTATTCAGAACTTTTGAATCAAATCATACTTAAACGGCTGTCTGTTTCTCAAATTCAAATCTGTTAAAAAAGCTGATTTCAGAGCTTAGAGAATAAATAGCAGCATAAAGCTAAAAATAGAATTAAGTCTAGCCCAGCACAGCGATTGATCAACGGATTAAATCGTAATGCTGGGCTTATTTTTATCTTTTTTACATGTTTTCAACATGTATAACGTAAGTTCTTTATATTTGACGGGGTTAAACCCTCCGGTGACCGTTGTTAGATTATCTACAACGAAACTGGAGGATTTTTCATTATGCCGAATTATCACTATGCGTCAACCAGAAAAGGAAACCGGGA
>Ga0209694_1001742_pt1 | contig 21489 bp, 19 predicted proteins | sample GluameincwithD2O_FD_187499 | JGI IMG/M metagenome (GOLD analysis project Ga0209694, IMG submission 187499) | Mouse cecum microbial communities from Vienna, Austria - Glucosamine amended microcosms incubated with D2O (SPAdes) (version 2) | ecosystem: Host-associated > Mammals > Digestive system >... | reverse complement strand
TTAGAGGCTTTACACAAGACCAATCTGCAGAAGAAATTAAAAGCCAGGCACCCCATGCAGGTGCCCGGCTATAGATAAAGCCTGTTTATGGGCAAATCTTATAGTCTAATCGACTGGGAAAGTTGTAATTTATAATAAAAGCCGCTATCGTTCTGATTTAACATCAAGCGATAGCGGCTTCTTTCTTTGTTTGAAAGCTGGCATTCTATTTTTTACGATGATATTTACGAAATGACTCAGGATAGTTTGTCAAATCCATCATCTCCTGGAAGAAAAATCAGTGGATCATTGGATTGATCTTTCAGGCTGTCATTACTTTCATAAGCTAAATCAGAGTGAGTTGGATGACCATGATTTCTCTTTTTAGTAAAAGTTGGAATTGAAAGATCCAGGGAATCTTCTGAATAAATTTCAGATTGATTTGTTTTGGAATTCTTACTGAATTGAGTGGATCTGGTTGATTTATCCTGGAGTCTGACATGAGTTTCATCATCTGCAGTTTCATTGACTTTGTTTATATATTCAGAAATGTTCTTGTTCTCTAATTCTTCATCTTCAAGATCATTAAATTCTATATCGTATTCATCATCATATTCATCCTCAGCAGTTTTAAGATCAAGGACTCGATCGATCAGTGATTTTGGATCTGGGATTTTTACTTTTGGTAAAGACGTATTTGAGAATAATTTCATTTCGCCAAACTGATTCTGTACTTCTTCAGGTGTTGGCCTTGGAATTTTAAGAATCGGCAGGATAGCCCACAACAGAATTAATAATCGAATTCCATCAAACAGAGCAAACCATAAAAAAACAGAGAGTCTGTAAACGTGATCTTCAAGCGGATGGATATAGTAGCCTCTCAGAACATAGAAATAGCTGATTCCTACAATGACTTCAATCCCAATTCCTATTACAATCAATGCTTTGACTCCAGTCTGTTTTAGATACAGAAAAAACATTGGAATCGTCCAGATCACGGCGGAAATAATGCATAGAGTAAACATAATTGAAGTTGCAAAAGTGAATTTGCCATTTGCCGATTTAAACAGTATGCTGCAGACTTCAGTCAGAATTGGAAACAGAACCATTTCTCCGTAGACAATCACTCCTAAGCGAACTGCGGCTTTGGGATAGGTCAAGGGCTCGTGATCGAGCATGAAGATTCCAGCAAGCCATGGATGTTTTGCAAGTCGATTGCGAACCCGACTCTGGCTTTGGCTGTTTTCTTTTGGGCCATAATTATATTCAGCCTGATAACGAGCATCCGGGCTTGAGAAATCAGGAACTCGTACCGAAGCAGCATTAGGGCTCTGAAACTCTCTTTGAGATTTTTCTGATTGTCGATCTGGCTGATTGTAAGAATAGGAGTTGCTTACCCGTCCTGGATTCGAAACTGGTCTTTCATTCATGTCGGAGTCCTCATATACGACAAGGGTTTTATCAAAAAAGATTTTTCCATAGTATGAGGTAAACATCCATCGTCCAAAACGAAACAAAAAGTAAGTTTCAATCAGCATTAGAATTGCCCAGATCAGCCAGACAATCCAGGCGGCCGGGTCTGAATAAACCTTGTATAACAGCCAGAAGGAAAAGGCCCCCTGCAGAGCGCTCATTGCATAAAAAACAGTTTTAGCTGCAGGCTTGCCGGTATCAATGACAAATACGACAAGAAGCCATGCAATGGAGCTGATCACTGTAGACGTGATATAAATCATGTCGAGGAATTCGGACTGTGGAAGAAAACTCTGATTTAATACAAAATATGCTGCAAAAAAGAACAGGCATATTAATGCATACATCATAATGGCAGAGGACATAATCCTCCGTTTTGCTTTTTTTAGCAGTCTGATATCATTTTGGTAACTGGTTTTCATGTATTCCATTCTATATCATCAAAATCAGTTCCGAAAATCACAGGAAGAAAATCATTTGGAACCTCTTCATGCCAAAGGGCTTTCAGTGTGAAATCAGAGAAAAAGCCTGATTAATAGAATGATTTGATCAGCTGAAATCTTTTTACACAATTATTTAGAGGCCTGCATCTGTGATCATGCAATTATTGAAAGGAAAAGGAATATATAGTATGAGCAAACACCAAACATCAGTATCAGTGACAAGAAAAGTCGAAGAAGCAGGACTGGCCTGTACGATGAAAAGCGGTTCATTGCCTGTATTGGCTACTCCGCAGATGATTGCCTGGATGGAAGAGGCAGCCTGTCTTTGCCTTGATCTTTCAGAAGAGCAGACATCGGTAGGAATTTCAATGAATGTCTCCCATGATGCTCCTTCACCAAAAGGAGCGGACATCCGAATAGAAGCCAATCTGCTTTCAGACCAGGGAAAAATTCTGGATTTTGAGGTCACCGCCTGGATGAAGGATGTCTGTATTGGTAAAGGATTACATCGTCGAGCCATAGTGAATAAGAAGAAATTTCTTTCGAGAGTTTATCCTGAACAGTAAGCGATAGTAAAACCTCCCATGATTTCGCGACAGATTCGAGTCGAAATCATGGGAGGTTTTGTTTATATGGATTATTTATATTGGTTATACGGAAAACATTCAAAATGAGAGATTACTGGTTTTCCTGTTCTTTCTGATAGGCTTCGAGGGCAGGATCTGTGGAGATCAGACCATCTTTTAAATAGTCGAGCGTATCCATTGATCCCTGGTCCGTCCAAACCAGATATCCAAACAGATTGGCATCGGTCAATCCGAGGATTTCACGGCGTAAACGATCTGCGTTCGTATTGTTATAGCCTTGCAGCCAGGGTCTCATTTCAGCAGGATAAACGGTTGAGTTACCGAGTTCATCAGCCTGCTTAGTGAAAGCTTCTGTGATTTGACGGGCTTCTTTATCAAGATCCTGAAAGCCATACAGCCAGGCAGGAAACTGGTCAAGGTAAAGCATCGGAGAAACAATATCCGCAGCCGCTACCAGCGCCGGATAATACTGACCAATATCGTAATCATATTGTTCTGCCACTACACCTGAATAAAGGTCAGCCGCAACATAGGTATGGAGCGGTTCAAGAAGTTCTCTAAGATAGTACAGAAACCCCTGGATGGCACTGACTTTTGACTCATTGTATGTATTATGGAATTCAAGTTTTCCTTCGGCTTCCAGCTTTGTTCCATTATCCGGAAAACGGCAGTAATCCAACTCGACTTCGTCAAACCCAATTTCTGCAAATTCCTTAGCAAGGGCTCCGTTATATTCCCATACGTCTCGAACGTAAGGACTGGCCCAATAGGATTCGGAAAGAACGACTAATTCATCGGTGCCTTTATACGTTATGGCCTGTTCAGGATGATCAACGGCATATGAGTTGTCTGCAAATGTTTCCATACGGCCAACCATATAAAAGCCTGCCTGTTCCATTTCAAGAACAAGGTCTTTGAGATCTTCCTTGCTGATCAGTACATTTTTTAACACATTTTCAGTGCTGTTGTAATATTGTTCTGGAACCTCACTGTCATAGTAAAGCTGTCCATTCAAGCCTTTCAATCCAACCACAAGACAATTCACACCAGATTCTCTGGCGATTTTTTTAATTTCTTCCTTATTCTTGATTAAGTTTTCAAGGGTTACGTGAACTCCACGCAGATTTTCCCGGATCGGATTATCAGAGTAGTTAATGCTTTCCATTCCTTTGAAATCATTCTGATCGACATAGGCCCATTGAGAATAACCATCATAAAATGTATTGTCATAAACCGCATTGTATTTCAGATCGGTTCCGTATTGCTTCATTGCATTTTCATGGGTGGTTTCAACCAGACCGCCAGGAATGAAGTAATTCTGGCCATCTTTTTCAATCTCAAACCATGCGATTCGTCCGGTTTCAGGATCAAGATCACTGGCCAGAGCATTGACAACTTTGAGCTGTTCACCTTTTTCAACAATCAGATCAGAAAGATGACCTTCCTTATCTTCACGCAGGTTCAGCATTCTTCTTGGATAGACATACTCGTAATCCACACAATCGAGTTTGCTTTCTGAAAGATTCTCATTTGGAATTGTCAGAATAGCATCTTTATAGGAAACTTTCGTTTTTTCGTTTCCGCGTTCTTCGACGGTTACTTTTGCTCCCCTTGGAATCGTGTAAGAATCTTCTGCAACCTCTCCGGCCAGCAGATAGGGTTCTGTAATGGTCAGCTTTTCGCTATCTGAAAGAATATACATTTTTGGATGAATCAAATCTTCAAAAAATGGATACACCAGAGCAGCAAGCGCCGCACAGACCAGAACAAGAATAAGAGCAGGCCGCAGCCATCGGCTTTTTCGGTTGTTCATCAGATATCACCATTTTCAATTTAGCATAATCAGTGACGAATTGCCAATTATGCCATATTTACCGTATTTTCAGGAATTTTGTGTCAGGATGATTTTGTGTTTTTTAAGGACGATATTGAAAGGATACTATGCAGAAGAATTCCGCATAAACCTCCACAGGTATCTAACAGGACGTCGCTGAACTGACCTGAGCGCTGATCCGTAAATGTCTGATGCCATTCATCGCTGCAGGCATACAGAAATACGACTGCTAAACTGAGCAGAAATGGCTTTTGAAATCCATTTTGCAATATCCCGCATTTATTTTGATCAGCATCACTCAGATTCGAATGATCAGGGAAGTTTACGGGTAAAAATACTCCGTTGATCGAAAACCCCAGACAAAAATAGATCGAGAAATGAGCAGCTTTGCGAATCAAAAATGAGGCTTGCTGTTCACTCAGAAACCAGGTTAAAAGAAAGAGAAAGCGACCTGAGAGGCCTGAAGAATCACTTCCGTTCTGACTTGAAAAAAAGAAGATAAGCCCCATCAGGAATATGGAAAGAATCAGCCAGGCTGCCTTTCTGGGGTTCTTAAAAAACGAAAGGTTCATCGTATATTCATCCTTGAGCCAATTAAGTAATCAATTAAGAAATTAGATTCATTTAAATCATAAGGGTGATGGATTGGGTTCAAATTCATTCGCTTTCTCCTAATATATTCATATCCATTGCTTTAATTCGTTTTACGACAATAAAAAAGGCTTTAAATTATAGAAATGAAAAATTGCCTTAGAAAACATAGTAAAGATTCTTTGATCAGAAAAAGAAAAAAATGACTGTACTCTGTAAAAACAGCAGAGAAAACAGTCAGATCATAACAGAGTTCCTGATTCGCTCATGATTGAAAGCGCAGGGCAGACCGCGCTTTTTCAAATTCAGTAAGATAAAAACCGTTCGGGCAATGAATGAAATGATTTCCAAATGGCTTTGAAAGGTTCATATCATCCAGGATGATGTACTTCACTCCAGGATGATGTCTGAGGTAACTACGAATCAGGTCGGAGCGTATGCTCCCTGAAGGAAGTTTTGCAATTACGGGTTCTATTTTCTGAATTTTCATCAAAGCCTTCAATTCAGACAATGAATGAAATATTCGCCAGGAAGAGGTGACAACGATTTCGGCATGAAATTCCCTGATCAGTTTTTCAAGGAATGCGCAGCAGACAGGATCAAAATCGCGGTAAACGATATTTACAATTGAATTATTGATATTTTTGAGTTCAGGTTCACCAAGTTCGTCTGCCAATCTGATATTGAGATCATCAATTACGGGGGATAAGTGATCAGGTTTAAGATGTGGCTCCAGAACTCCACCGAAATCAAGAAAGATGACAGGATGGTCCATGGTTATAAGATTTATCCTTTCTTCAGTTTATTCAAAAAGGTTTGAATAAACTGAGCAATTAGAAAACTGAGTCTGCTCTATAAAGTCAGACAGTTGAATGGGACTATGGATCTGAGTGCAGATGGTTTTAAATCCAGCTCGTTTGACCATTCAGATAAAGATCAGTTTCAGGTGGTCTGCAATGAATTCTTTTACTAAAAAGATATAACGGTATAAACCCGGTTTGAACAAAATGAGAAAAAGATCTGTTTTCGATCCCAATAAATACATAAACTTGACGGTTTAAAGACCAAATTTATATCCTTTCGACCTTAGAATCTGGTAAAACAGAATTAAAATCACATATTAAAGTTCATTGGTTTTATAGTGCTGAATCAGGGATCTGAGCGCTGAAGGTTGGTTTGTCAGATGGATAGGCTATGATGAAGCTGAATGGGCAGGTCTGTTTTGTTTCTGATGATGAATCTGTCTGAACCTGTTGTTTTATGAGAGAAGACATACAATTGAACTGAAAGTGAAAGCTCAATCATCTGGATTTCAGTCTCTAAAGTGACTGATTCTCATACTGAACTATCCTTCCATAAGGCGAATCAAAGCCTTATGGATTGTTCCATATTAAAATTGGCTTTGGTTGAATTCAGTAGAATAACTTTGATAATTAGAAGAAAACGAATTAAAAGTTTGAAAATTGAATATAGCAGTGAAAAGGAAATGAAAATGACAAAGAATATCAAACGATGGTTTGTGAAGACTTCGCCGGCGAGGCTTCTCGTCGTCGGTTTTGGACTGGTGATGTTAATTGGCGGCTTTCTGCTCTGGCTGCCGATCAGTCGAAATCCGGGAACTGAAGTCAGTTTTTTTGACAGTCTCTTTGAGGCGGTCAGTGCGGTTTGTGTGACTGGTTTGACTGTGGTGCCTGTTGGTCAGACCTATAACTTTTTCGGGCGTCTGGTTCTGGCTGTCTTAATCCAGATCGGAGGTATGGGAATTGTCCTGTTGGGAATTGGACTGATTCTTCTGGCTGGAGGTAAGCTGGGATTTAAAACCCGTTCTTTATTTATTCAGGCTCAGAATCTGATGGGGTATTCCGAGATTCTGAAGATGGCTCGTAAAATTTTATGGGTGATGTTTGGAATTGAACTTGCGGGCGCTCTTCTATGCTGGCCGATCTTCATGGAGAACTATGATCCATGGTCGGCGCTGGGATTTGCCTGCTTCCATTCAATCTCCGCGTTTAATAATGCCGGATTTGATATTCTGGGTGGCTATGATTCATTAACAATGTATGCCGATAATATTCCCATGGTGACGGTGACTTCGTTTCTGGTGATTTCAGGCGGCTTTGGGTTTATTGCCCTGATTGACCTGTTTAAGCAGAAGTTTCATTGGCGGTCTTTACTTTTAAATACCAAGATTGTCATTGTGATGACTCTAAGCCTGCTGATTGGCGGAACGATCATATTTAAACTGACAACGGATCAGACATGGCTTGAAGCCTGGTTTCAATCCGTTATTGCAAGAACCGCAGGCTTTGCGACCTATCCGTTAGCGAATTTCTCTCATTCAGCCATTCTGATCTTTACCATATTAATGTTTATCGGAGCCAGCCCAAACTCAACCGGCGGCGGAGTAAAAACGACAACTGTTTTTGTTGCAGCGGTAAAGGCTTTTTCAAGTTCAGCTGAGCATGATGAAGACAGCGTGTTTTATCGCCGAATCCCTGATCTGGTCTTTTCAAAAGCGTTTGTCGTTTTGTTTTTTGGAATGTTCGTTGTTCTTTGCGGCTCGTTTCTGGTGATGATTGGAAATCCGCAGGCAGATATGGATCAGGTTCTTGTAGAAGTGACAAGTGCTTTTGCCACGGTTGGATCATCCATGGGGCTGACTCCGGATTTGAGCTTTTTCAGCAAGGCGGTCATCATGATCTGCATGTTTATCGGACGCCTTGGTCCGGTTACGATTGCCAACCTGTTGGTTACCGGTTCAGAAAAGGCTGCCCGGTATACCGAAGAAAATGTTCTGATTGGTTAATCAGTTTCGCATCGAAGAAGATGAAAACATTGCTTTGAAATCCATGAATGGCATGGATCAGATATCGATTACTTTTTTCTGATTAGAAGCAGAGGATAATAAATTCTGGATATGGGCTTAATCTGCAATGGCTTAAAATGTTTTTGAAATCTGTCGAAGATGAAGGTATTCCAGAAATTCGTTTTTAAATCACGTTCTCAAGTAATACGAGGGAGGAACTATGAGATATAAATTTTCCAGACAGCAGGCTGCCTATGCCGTCATCGGACTTGGACGATTTGGAACAGCCGTTGCCGAAACTCTGGTTGATAATGGCCAGGAAGTCATACTTGTCGATAAGGACCCGGACCGAGTCCGCGATCTGCGTTATCTGAGCGATTATGCTTACGTCATTAATCATATGGATCAGAAAGCTCTTGAAGAAATTGGAGTAGGCGATGTCCAGGTAGCCATCGTATGCATTGGATCAGCGATGGACGTCAACATTCTGACCACGCTCTATTGCATCAATCTGAAAGTCCCAAGAGTCATTGCCAAAGCCAATTCTTTGGATCAGGGGCAGATTCTTTCCAAGATCGGCGCTGAAGTGGTCTATCCTGAGCGGGAAATGGGCAAACGTCTGGCCAACCAGCTTCTGAATAAGCGAGTGATGGATTACTTCTCTGTTTCTGGAAATATTGATGTGGCTCAGGTAGAAGTACCAGATGAATTTGCTGGCAAGAAACTGGATTCGCTGAATCTGCGTCAGAACTGGGGGATCAGCATTATTGCCATTCAACGCGGAAAGAATTCAATTGAAGATGTTCAACCGGAATTTGTTTTTGAAAAGGGAGATACGATAATCATTATTGGAAGCAATGATAATATTCACCGGTTTGAAACTGAATTTGACGATGAATAATCCTGCTCTGGCAGGATTTTTTTGCGTGAATAGCCTGTGATAAAATGACAGAAAAAGGGGGAAACCGGGTATGGATAAAAAGATTGTCCTGGTTACAGGAATGTCCGGTGCAGGAAAAACATCGGCGATGAATGCTCTGGAAGATCTGGGGTATTACTGCATTGACAGCTTTCCAAGTGAACTCTTGGGTGAAATGGAAAGCCTGATGGAACAAGGGGATCCAAAATACGACCGGCTGGCTTTTGCGGTCAGCGCGTTGGAATACCTGAAGTTTATGAATTTTTTCGATGCGCTCAATCGACCAGTTCAGGTGATCTTTGTCGATGCGGAAGATGATGAACTGCTGCTGCGCTATCGATTTACAAGAAGACAGCATCCCTTAATCACTATGAATATGGCTACAACACTCGAAGAAGCTATAGAACTTGAACGTGATTATTTTGATCATCTGCAGCAGAATATGAAAAACACGATTCATATTGATACGACAAAAATCACCCCGCAGGCTTTGAATAACCAGGTCAGAAGATATTTTACAAACGAAACCAACGACCAGTTTGGAGTCACTTTTCAATCTTTTGGATTTAAGAATGGGATTCCGATGGATGCGGATGTGGTCGTTGACGTACGTTTTCTTCCAAATCCGTTTTATGAAGCGGCTTTAAGAAATAAAACCGGAAATCAGAAAGAAGTCTACGATTATGTGATGGGTAAGGAAGAAACTCAGGAATTCATTCGAAGATTAAAGGAATATATCGATTTCGTCCTGGACTCCTACCGAACTCAGCAAAAAAATCATACAATCATTGCCATTGGCTGTACTGGCGGACAGCATCGTTCTGTCTCCATCGCCAACTGGCTGTATGAAACCTATAAAGATAAGTACCGGTGCTGGAGAAGTCACCGCGATATTCAGGAAGAGGCTGCTGATGATGAAAGTCAGGATGAGACTTCCAATAGAGGAGGCTTCAGATGAAAAACGTCGTTCTGATCGGAGGCGGTACCGGATTATCAGCGATGATGCAGGGCCTTAAGGAACTTGATGATATTAACCTGACGGCCATTATCTCTGTAGCCGATGATGGCGGAAGTACCGGCCGTCTTCGGGATAACTATGATATGCCTGCCATGGGTGATATTCGTCACGTCCTTTGCGCTATGGCAGCCGATCGTGATGATTCGATTTTTCCGGCTTTGATGAATTATCGGTTCTCGGGAGATGAAGATGTAGGCGGTCATCAGCTTGGCAATCTGATCTTCACAGCGCTGACGGATATTACCGGTTCATTTATGGGAGCCGTTCAGGCAATTGGAAAAGTTCTGAAAGTTCGTGGAGAAATTCTGCCGGTTTCATTGGACAATGCCATTCTGTATGCGCTGATGGCTGATGGAACTCTTGTACGTGGCGAAAAGAATATTCCATCATTGAATAACTCCATTGAAAAGGTCTTCTATCAGCAGAAGGTTCAACCGTATTCCAAAGCGGTGAAAGCCATTGAAGAAGCTGATCTGATCATTTATGGTATTGGCTCATTATATACGTCGATTATCCCTAATCTGATCGTCGATGGAATCTCGCAGGCGATTTATAACAATCTGTGTCCAAAAGTCTACTTCTGCAATGCGATGAGTCAGCCTGGAGAAACCGATGGATTTTCCATGGAAGATCATGTAAGCGCCCTTGAAAAACACCTGTATAAAAATGCAGTGGATTGCTGCATTTTAAACAGCCGCCCAATTCCTGAAGAAACTCTTCAGCTCTATGAAAAATCGACGGGTTATCCAATCAATGCCTTATCCGAAACCCATACCTATCAGGTCTGGAAACGTCCATTGATTCTAATCGATGAAAAAGGAAAAATCAGGCACGATCCAATGGCTGTTGCCGATGTTGTCGAAGAGCTCGTAAAACAGCTTTCCGATTCAGTAAAGCCTGTCATAAAGACTGACCTGCAAGCTTCAGAAATATCGCAATAGAAAATTCGGAAAAATTCTGTGACCTCAATCAGAGCAGTCAAAGATGATCCGCAAAGTCAATGATCAGATTATATAATTCAAAGAAAAATAGTGACAAAAAACTGAATGATCAAAAAGATCATTCAGTTTTTAAAGAGTAGAAATAAGTTGAAACAGCAGAAATAAAGGAGGCCGCTATGTCGTTTTCAAGTGAAATAAAAAAAGAAATAACCCTGGTAGAACTTGATCCGGCACAGGCCAGAGCACAGCTTTGTGCGATCCTGCTCGATCGGGCAAGTCTGAATATGAATCAACGCGGCTGGTATCTTTCCTTTCAGACTGAAAATGCAGCGATTGCTAAACATGTATTTTCATTGTTTAAGGTAACTTATGCAATTGAACCCAAATTATCCGTAATACGGAAGATGAATCTGAAAAAAAACAATATTTACCAGATTCAGGTTCATGACTCGGCTACTCATATTCTCGAAGATCTGACGATCATACGGGAAAGCGGTTTATCTCCTGTGCCATCCTATCGTCTGATTCGGTCTGAGAAAAATGCGCGAGCTTTTTTACAGGGGATCTTTCTGGCTTCGGGTTCGATTAATAATCCAAAAACTCCAAATTATCATTTGGAAATGTCCTGCTCTTCACTGGAACTGGCGGCCTGTATCGAAAAGCTGATGAATCGATTTTACTTTCCGGCAAAACGAATCGGGCGAAAGAATTTACAGGTCGTTTATATGAAAACCGGGGATAAGATCGCTGATTTTTTAAGACTTTTAGGAACAAGCAATGCTCTGTTTGAATTTGAAGATACCCGGATTCAGCGGGACTTCTATAATCAGATCACTCGTCTGGATAATTGTGAAGTGGCCAATGAGATGAAATCCATCAAGGCTGGTCAGGAACAGCTGATCTGGATTGATACGATCGAAAGTGAACAGAAAACGGGAATGCTTTCTGAAAAAGTCAGGCGTGTCATGGAAATTCGCAAGAAATACCCAGAGGCATCAGTCAATGAACTTTGCGAACGAATTCAGGCAGAATATGGCGAAAATATTACCAAATCAGGAATGAAGCATAGAATTTCGAAAATACGGGAACTTGCAAACCTTTTAATCAGGGAAAAGGAGCAAAGTATTCTTCGAAAGCAGAAAAAAGAAGCTGTAGAAGGGAGTGCTGGCTCTGAATAGACAAAATGATTATGATCAACACTCTTTGATGATCATGAAAGATCAGATTACCCAATTCCTTTTTCATAAAAAAGGAATTGAAGGGGATAAAAATAAAGAGGATAAAAGAGATTATTCGGTGTCTAAAAAACTCTGTGTGGCGGCCGCGGTTTCTTCTTTACTGTTTGCGGGCTGTTTTCAGCCTCCTAAACTTGCCAAGCAGACATTTACACTCGAACTTGGAGCTGATGTCTATGCCAATCCGGATGTTTATCTTGAAAACGCTGATGATGTCAATTCAAAAAAACTCTCGATCGAAGTAGAAACTCCAGGGATTGCCAAGCTCGATAATCGATTTGTGAGTACTGGCAGTGAGTATCTGGCGGTTGGGGAATATGACTTTGTTTTAGTCAATGGATCGAAGCGAACACCTTTTGCGGTCAAGATCAAAGATACGAAACCGCCGACGATTACCAATGACGTCACTGAACTTTCAGTAGGGTATGGACAGATCATCGACTGGGCATCTGTGTTTGATGCGAAAGATCTTTCTGAAGTTTATTATGAGGCTCCTTTGGATGCATCTCTTGTCGTGGGAGAGCAGGATATAACCGTTCGAATTACTGATCGCTTTGGCAATGGAGTGGACCGGGTGGTTCATTTAATGGTGGGTGTATGAAAAAAGCAGATGGGATTTTAATAATCTGCCTGATGATCTTTTCTGTGCTTTCTTTGATTCCTCTTTTCAATGGTTCGATTATGCCTTCAACAGCCGTCGTAAAGATCCGAAATGAAGAAATCATGCGAATCGATCTGAGTCAGGATGGAGATTATGATGTGGATGGAACCCTGGGAAATGTACATATTTCTGTTAAGGATGGATCTGTTGCGGTTACTCAGGAAAATTCACCGAATCATTATTGCTCAATGCAGGGATATGTAGATTCAGTCAATACTCCAATTGTCTGCCTTCCAAATGATACGGTTATAACCATTGAAGGAGCAGATGAAGAGGAGGATACAGTCATTTCATGAGGCGTTCACCAATTCAAAAAATGGTACGGCTGGCCATGCTGACTGCTGCTGGCATTTTGCTGCAGCTGATTGAAAGTTTCTTCCCGGTGGTTATGATCGTTCCTGGATACAAACTTGGTCTTGCGAATATTGTCGGGTTATATGCTTTATACGCGTTTGGACTTCGTGAGATGGTTATTGTCACTTTGCTTCGAATTGTTCTGGCAGCTCTTGGACAGGGAACTCTGTTTTCCGTTGCGTTCATGCTTTCCATGGCTGGGGGAACTCTGGCCATATGCGCAATGGCTGCAGCGTATAAAAGCAAGATTTTTTCGATTTATGGCGTGAGTGTAGCGGGAGCTGCTGCGCATTCGATCGGGCAAGTTGCTGCTATCACCATTCTTTATCAGCAGTACTTTATGCAGTTGTATTTACCGATTCTGGTGGCCTTATCGATTGTTTCCGGTTTATGCATTGGATTGCTCACCAATTCGCTCTTAAAACGAATGCCGATGGATAAGCGGCAGGCAGCTGTTTGATCTGCTCCTTCAAGAATCGAATTACTATGAGTAAAAATTGTCAATAATCTATCAGAAATGTATGAAATCTGACTAACGCTATCCCGTTGGATAGCGTTTTTCTCTGCATTTTTTTTGAAATCGTTCATAATAATCCTATTCGTTTGTTCGACTGAGAAAATCGATCCGTATGATTCTGAATTCTTTTTAATCATTCAGGATTTAATTTGTCATGAGAATTGCGGATTTCGATTTCTTAGAAAGGGTTATTCATGCTTCGTATTGGACTGGATATTGGATCGACGACGATCAAATGCATTGTTCTTGATGAACAGGATAAAGTGCTTCATTCGAGTTATGATCGTCATCATTCACAGATTATTGCTAAAAGCAAAGAGGTCATTGAATCATTATCAAAGATGTATTCTGATCCACTTTATATTTCTGTTTCCGGATCAGCGGGGATGGGACTGGCGCAAAAGCTTGACCTGGATTTTTCACAGGAAGTCTATGCCACCAGAAAAGCCATCCAGCATTTGCTTCCAGAAAGTGATGTGGTAATTGAACTTGGTGGTGAAGATGCCAAGATTCTTTTCTTTAATGGAGGAATGGACTTCTGCATGAACGGCAGCTGTGCAGGAGGAACTGGATCCTTCATCGATCAGATGGCTTCTTTACTGCAGGTATCTTCAAAGCAGCTGAATGAACTGGCTAAAAAGGCGCAGCGCTTATATCCAATAGCCAGCCGCTGCGGAGTCTTTGCAAAAAGCGATATCCAGCCTTTGCTCAACCAGGGTGCACGAAAAGAAGATATCGCGGCTTCCATCTTTCGATCGGTCGTTTCTCAGACCATTGCAGGGTTAGCTCATGGAAGATCGGTTGAAGGAAATGTCGTTTATTTAGGCGGACCTCTGACCTTTTTTTCTGAGCTGCGAAAATCATTTGATGAAGCTTTGAATGTCAGAGGAATCAATCCTGATCTTTCTTTGTATTATGTTGCCTTTGGTGCGGCTGCTCTTGCTAAAGGAAAATCCGTAGTTTTAAAAGATCTTTTAGCGAAAATGGATGCAGTTGAGCAGATTTTTGATTTTGAGAGCCTGCCTCCTTTATTTAAAAACGAACAGGAAAAGAAAGAATTTCATTTAAGACATTCGATAGAGCTTCCAAAATTTTCAGATCTTCTCGATGAGCGGCCAAAAAACTTATATGTGGGAATCGATGCGGGTTCAACAACGACTAAATGCGCTGTAATTGATGAAATGGGAAGGTTGTGTTTTTCCAGTTATGATTTTTCAGGCGGAACTCCCATTGAGCATGTTCGAAAGTTCTTATTAGATGTTCAGGAGCAGTTTCCAGATGCATCGATTGCAGCCAGTGCAGCGACTGGATATGGAGAAGAGCTGATTCAGGCAGCTTTTCGGGTTGATTTTGGAGTGGTTGAAACTATCGCCCATTATTTAGGAGCCCAAACTTATGATCCAGAGGTAGATTTCATTATTGATATCGGTGGACAGGATATCAAATGCTTTCACATTCATGAGCAGACTGTTGATCAGATTTATTTAAACGAAGCGTGTTCTTCAGGCTGCGGCTCATTTCTGTCGGCTTTTGCACAGACTCTCGGTTATGATATGGAGACTTTTTCAAAGAAAGCCCTTGAAAGCAGACACCCCGTTGATCTTGGAAGCCGCTGTACAGTTTTTATGAATTCAAGAGTCAAGCAGGCTCAGAAAGATGGAGCCTCATTAGAAGACATAGCGGCAGGCCTGGCGATTTCAGTGGTAAAAAATGCTTTATATAAAGTGATTCGAATACCAAAGGGGCAAAAACCCGGAGAACACATTCTGGTGCAGGGGGGGACATTCTTAAATGATGCCGTCCTTCGCGCCTTTGAGCTTGAAACGAACGCTACAGTCATAAGACCTGCGATGGCCTCGCTGATGGGCGCATATGGTGCGGCTCTTTATGCCAGATCACAACAGGAGACACTTTCTGCAGGCTCAACGATTCTAAAAAAGGAGCAGCTAAGAAATTTTCAGCATCAGACCAGAACCTTTCGCTGCAAAGGTTGTACAAATTCCTGTTTATTAACCATGAATTCTTTCGGACATCTAAAAACGCACATCTCTGGTAACCGATGCGATAAACCTCTCGTAAAGCGAAAGTCACAAAATGCCAATAATATCTATGAATATAAAAGGATAAAACTAGCAGCTTTTGACTCATTTGAAACAGAGAAAAAGACAATAGGAATTCCACTGGTTCTCAATATGTACGAACTTCTTCCTTTCTGGCATACTCTGTTTTCACGACTTGGATTTGGAGTAACGGTATCGGGCTTTTCAGATGCGAAACTGTATCACTCAGGCCAGTCAAAAATTCCAAGCGATACAGTCTGCTATCCTGCGAAGCTTTCTCATGGCCATATCGAACGCCTGAAGAAAATGAAGTGCGATCATATCTTCTGGCCTTGTCTTTCTTATAACCTGGATGAAGGAAAGAGTGTAAACCATTATAATTGTCCCATTGTGGCTTATTATGCTGAATCCGCTCAGAGTACAAACTCTGGTCTCGAGATTCTAAGACCTTATTTTGGGATCCATCGGCCAAAGGATTTTAAAAAGCGATTCACAAAATGGATTCGCGATGAAATCGATCCAACCCTATCGGCAATTCAGATTCATCGTGCCATTGATTATGCTTATCAGGCTTATTACGACTATATGGATGATGTTGCCAGGATGGCTGATTCATGGCTTGAAGAGGCAAGAAAGAAAAAACAGAAAATTATCATTTTATGCGGACGGCCTTATCATATTGATCCTGAAGTGATTCATGGAATTGATCAGTACCTGACTTCTTTGGGGTGTCTTGTTCTATCGGAAGATTCGATTGCCCACCGTACGAAAAAGGCGGATACAGATGTGTTAAATCAATGGACTTATCATGCAAGACTCTATGCAGCGGCTGAATATGTGGCAAAAATCAATAGTCCTGATTTGCTTCTGGTGCAGCTTGTCAGTTTTGGATGCGGCGTCGACGCCATCACTGCGGATGAAGTCAGAGCCATCCTTGAAGACAGTTCTCAGTTATATACCCAGATTAAGATCGATGAAACTTCAAATCTGGGAGCCATCCGCATTCGACTTCGTTCTATGCTTGCAGCCGCCGATTCTCAGTGGAATCCAAAGGGATCCAGTTCACTTCAGAATCTGAAAAGAGAACAGAAGCCTGATCATGAAACAGAGGAGAAGTATGACCAATCGAGTAAGCCAACCGGTATTCACCAGAGAAATGAAACAAACCCATACCATCCTTTTTCCAAACATGCTCGACATTCATTTCCGCTTTCTTGAAAATATCCTCAATGCAAGCGGCTATCATGCCATGCGCCTGATGAATGAAGGAGCGTCGATCTGTGAACTTGGATTGCAGTATGTTCATAACGATACCTGTTATCCAGCTCTTTTAACGATCGGGCAGATGCTCGATGCTCTTTTGAATGGAATGGCAGATCCAGATCATAGCGCTCTGATTATGCCGCAGACGGGCGGCGGCTGCAGAGCAAGCAATTATGTCTTTTTACTGCGAAAGGCCCTGGATGCGGCTGGTTATCAGCAGGTTCCGGTGATTTCTCTGAATATTTCGGGTCTGGATTCGCAGCCTGGATTTGATCTGAATTTGCCTTTGCTTCGAAAAATGCTCGCAGCTATGGCCTATGGGGATTTACTGATGGCATTATCCAATCAGACTTCTCCCTACGAAACCCATAAAGGGCAGACGGAAGAGCTGGTGGCAGCGTGGATCAATGAGCTGAGTCAACATTTTAATGAAGGACATGGATATGATCTGAAGACGATGAAAAGAAATGCAGCTAAGATCGCGCAAAGCTTTCATCAGATTCCAGTGAATTGTATTCCAAAAATCAAGTGTGGAATTGTTGGAGAAATCTATGTAAAGTATTCTGCCTTGGCCAATAATCATCTCGAGGATTTTTTGAAGAATAACGATTGCGAAGTCATGGTCCCTGGAATTATGCAGTTTTTGCTTTATGCGGCGGATATGCCCATTGAAGATGCCAGACGGTATGGAGGAAGAAAAAGCTCTCAGCTGATGTCGATAGCCATGTTTGAATTTTTGCAGAAGTATGAATCTTTGATGCTTGATGCCGTTGCACAGTATTCTGAATTTACTGTTCCCGCTTCATATAAAGAGCTCAAGGAATTAGGCGCCGAAATGATTTCTACTGGATGCAAGATGGGAGAAGGATGGTTATTAAGTGCTGAAATGGCCGAACTGGCCAGCAAGGGATATGACAATATCATTTGTGTGCAGCCGTTTGGCTGTCTGCCGAACCATATTATTGGTAAAGCAATGATGGGACGAATTCAAAAAAAGTATCCTAATGCCAATGTCACAGCCATTGACTATGATCCAGGATCCGCTAAAGTGAATCAGGAAAATAGACTCAGACTTCTTCTTTCAATCGCCCAGGAATCCTTACAGGATCAATTCGAATCGTAAAAAAGAATAAGGAGACTGCTGGTTAAAAACAAAATCGCTGAAGCGGTTTATCACTGGTTTGGTATTCTGTTTTAAACGCAGACTTAAAGAATTTTGTAAGTAGTAACAATCGTAAGGATAAGAGGATCGTTTGAGTGAAGTTTGAAAGGAGTTGAAGAAATGGCTGATCGATTTATTGCTGCCCTGAATCAGATTGAGCGGCAGATGAAGGATATGATTTTATCTGTTTCTTCAGACCACACTCCTTTTCACGAATTTGTCAGTGAAATTCAGGGTGAAAAGATGTCAGATAATGACTATTTTCGAATTCTTGAAACTTTCTATGGCGAATATATGCGAAAGCAGCAATCAAAAGCTCAGATGTATTGTCTGATGCGAATGATGCAGCTTGAAAAAGCGCAAAATGTACGATGGATGCGAAAGATGTTTCCAAAGATTGAATTTTCAAATGCTCCAAATCCGTCTCTGAAAGCTTTTATCGATCGAAAAAGACCATTTTATCAGGCATTGTCGGATAAGATCGAAAGAAAATGCGTGATGATCAGTACTGCTATTGTACTGATTATCCTTCCGATTCTGATCTTGTCGCTTAACTTGAATTCGTTTCTGAGTCTTTTGATCGTTTTTAGCTTATGGGGGTTTCTGCTTCGTCTTTCATCGCGCTGGATTGTGCCCACACTGCTGCAGGAGCGGATTGGAATGCTCAGCAGCAAGCTGTCTGATGTCCATCAGGGATTTGAAAAAGGGATGAAATTTAAAAATCCACCCCTGGTTCTTTTTGATATGCCCCGATTTGTAAAAAGCGGTACCAGACGTCTGATGAAAGCTTTTTGTTAATAAAATTGATTTATTCACAAATTAAATCATTCGTGTTATGATAGCTTCGGTGATAAATATGAGAAACGCGAACAGCGTACCTAAGGCAACTCTGCAGCGATATCCAGTCTATCTGAAGGCGCTTAGAAAGCTGCAGAAAAATGGTGTGTCGAAAATCATGTCCAAAGAACTCTCGCAGTTTGTCGATATTGAACCGACGACCATCCGCAGAGACTTTTCATTTCTTGGGAACCTTGGAAAGCAGGGTTATGGATATGAAGTCGATAAGCTGATTGATATTTTCAATGCAGAGCTTGGGGTCGATTTCGATGAGAAAATCATTCTGGTCGGAGCTGGCAACCTTGGCAGAGCTTTGCTTAATTACAATAAATGGGATTATGTCGTAGGAGAAATTGCCTGTGCTTTTGATACCGATCCTGAAAAAGTCGGATCCATGTTTGGAGTTCAGGTTTACCATATGGATACGCTTGAAGAAATGATGCCTGCAGGATGCCGAATCGCAATTCTGACGGTTTCAGAAAATATTCAGGATACTGTCGATCGGCTGATTAAGAATGGAATCACCGGTATTGTTGACTTCACGCACGAACATTTTAAAGTCCCGCGCGGCATTGTCGTAAAATATGTAGACGTGGTATCATCGATTCAGGAGCTTGTTTTCGTGACAAATTCCATGAATACCACATCTTCGGATGAACCTCATCCACAAATCGCCACATCCGATCAGGCCTGAAAATAGAAAGCAGGTCATGATAAATCGGACCCATTCCTGAACCAGTCAGGAAATCAAGTAGTTGAAATACAAGATTCTTAGTAGAAAAATCATTGAGAATATTCAAAGGCATCGAAGCAGAACTTCAGGGATCGAAAGTTGAAGAGAGCCGGCATTATGGTGAAAGCCGGTCGCCCGCTCCCAAAAAGAACAGCTGTGAAGCCGGATTGGAGAGAGTCCAGTAAGATCTCAGAGGCATTATTATTGTCTTATAGGTTTATGGAAAGGTAGACAGTCCCGGAAACCGCCGTTATGGTCAGAGTGCTGCAAAATTTAACTGTTTTTGCAGAAGTCGGGATGGTACCGCGGTCTTGTAAAGAATCGTTCCTGTCATTTTATATGGCTGGAACTTTTTTTGCTTTCTGTCATAAATTATTGGATGATCAGAGCAAAGCGACAAAATTTGTGATGAATTCAGGCAGATCAGCTCTGCTGATCAGGAAAGTGAAGAGATAAAAGGAGTTAACTATGTTAATTAAAAAAATCAAAGAAAATCTGCAGGATTTAGATGGGCAGGAAGTTGTACTGCAGGGATGGGTTCGAACTAACCGCAAGTCCAAAAATCTGGGTTTCATTGAGTTGAATGATGGCAGTTCATTTAATGGGATGCAGGTCGTTTATTTTCCGGAAATGGATGATTATGAAGAAGTAAAGAAAATCACTACTGGCTCAGCGATTGAAGTGACAGGAAAAATCGTCCTGACACCTGAATCCAAACAGCCAGCTGAAATTCAGGCTTCTAAAATTGAAATTCTTGGCATGGCTGATCATGAATACCCGCTTCAAAAGAAAAGACACAGCTTTGAATACCTCAGAGAAATACCGCATGTCCGCCCACGCGCAAATACTTATTACGCCATGTTTCGCTTACGTTCAGTTCTAGCCATGGCCATTCATACGTTCTTTCAGGATCGTGGCTATGTTTATGTTCATACCCCTGAAATTACAGGCAATGATGCTGAAGGAGCCGGAGAATGCTTTACCGTAACAACCCGAACCGATCAGGATTGGGAAAAAGACTTCTTTGCGAAACATGCGCAGCTGACTGTTTCCGGACAGCTTCACGTTGAACCATTTGCCTTAACATACAGAAATGTTTATACCTTTGGACCGACTTTCCGTGCCGAAAATTCAAATACTACACGTCATGCTTCTGAGTTCTGGATGATTGAGCCGGAAATGGCTTTTGCCGACCTCTCTGATAACATGGATGTGATTGAAGATATGATCAAGTACTGCATCAATTACGTTCTTGAACATGCTCCTGAAGAAATGGAATTCTTTGAAAAGGTGATAGATAAGGAATGCATTAACCGCATTAAGCATGTGGCTGGTTCTGATTTCAAACGAATGACCTATACCGAGGCGATTGAAGAGCTTAAAAAGGCGGCTGATCAGTTTGAAAATAAAGACATCTTCTGGGGAATGGATCTGCAGAGTGAACATGAACGTTATATCTGCGAAAAAGTGGTTCAGGGACCTGTTTTCCTGACAGACTATCCAAAGGATATAAAAGCTTTCTATATGCGTGAAAACGAGGATGGAAAGACGGTAGCTGCCTGTGATCTGCTTGTTCCATATGTTGGAGAACTTGTGGGAGGATCACAGCGTGAAGAAAGATATGATGTTCTTGAACAGAAGATGAAAGACATGGGAATGGAACTAGAACCATTGCAATGGTATCTTGATCTGCGTCGTTTTGGCGGCTGCAAGCATTCCGGATTTGGATTAGGATTCGATCGTATGCTGATGTATCTAAGCGGAGTTCAGAATATCCGTGATGTTCAGCCTTATCCAAGAACTCCACGTAACCTGATTTTCTAAGATTCAGAACTCAGCAAGACAAAAAAATCAAAATGCGAAATTCATTGGATGTTTCGTTTTGAAGCGATGAGCTGATATTTTGAGCCAGTTATTCTGAGTCATCCAGACAAAATCATAGAACTTTAAAGGGGCTGTTAAATTTCGACTGATTTTTCATCAGCGAGATTTACAGCCCCTTTTTCTATGCTTTTTATCTGATTCAATCCTGTTTTATGATGTGTTTTTCCGCTCAAGTCAATTTTTGAACGCACT
>Ga0209694_1001730_pt1 | contig 21684 bp, 26 predicted proteins | sample GluameincwithD2O_FD_187499 | JGI IMG/M metagenome (GOLD analysis project Ga0209694, IMG submission 187499) | Mouse cecum microbial communities from Vienna, Austria - Glucosamine amended microcosms incubated with D2O (SPAdes) (version 2) | ecosystem: Host-associated > Mammals > Digestive system >... | reverse complement strand
AGTGGGACACTGCATCGACAACGGCCCCATGGAAAGTATCCAGGGGATCTTAAAAGACATGCTCAAAATACTGTATCCAAATATTGAAACGGTAGCACAGGTCAGAAAATCGGTTAAAGAAACCATAAACTATTATATGAATGAATATCCACAGGAACGTTTTCACGGTCTTACTGCATCTGAAGTAAGAGAAGCTGCAAAAGCAACCGATGAACCGGTACTGTATCCAATCAAAGAGAATAAACGAATCAAAAAATACTGGGAAGGTATAGATAAAAAAAAAGGCCTCTTTAATAGCAAGTGCTATTAAAGAGGCGGATCTCCAGTAAATTATTTCCCGTGTCTACTTGACAGGGGGCTGATCAATCTATAAACTTCTTCTTTCTATTGTTCGATCGAAGCGAAATACGCTTGTGTCAATGGGATCTTTTCCTCCATCAAGTCGGGATAACGAAGATAGTATTTGTAGCTTTCCGCGAAAAATTCAGTCGGAGAACTCGCGCCATAAGCGTTGAGCTGACTTCCCTCGATATCGTAAAGCGATTGAAAATCCTCGTTCTCGCTTAAAAAATGCTGTGAATACGGCTCTTGATAATCCACGATATGACCTAGCTCATGCAAGAGCGTATCCGTATAATAATCACTAGGGAACATGACCTTTTCTGGAATCGAAAGATCGATATAAGGCTCTGTCCGATCGTTTCTCAAAATCGTAATGCTGAAATCGGCACTGTTCGCGAATCCAACGACATTCGGATTTTGCCGCGTGATCTCTTCTTGCCGAAAATAAGCTTCATCCATGAAGCGGATCGCGCTTACTTTGTTCAACGCCTCTTTCGGAACTTTCTCTAGAGAATCTTGAATGAGCGAATCCACATATTCATCGCTGATCGTCTCGTCGCTCATAAACACAAGCGAAGGATAACCTTGCCGCTCGAAGATCTGGCCATATTCTTGATTGCCTTGCTCCAAAGATAAAAGCGCGTCTTGATGCAAAAAAGAAAAATACTCACCCTTCATGAACGAGACAAGCGGCTCATAATAACGAGAAATGCCAACACCAAGAAGCACAGCTAACACGACCATCGAAAGGACATGCAGCTTAAAAAGAGTCACGATCCCATTCCAGCATGCGAAAACCAAAGCGATCCCGAGCGGATCGACCATTCTTAGCAAATGCAACAAGAAACGCGAGATTTCGATTTCTTGCCAAGAAAATGGATACGTCATCAAAGCCCCTACGAGAAGATCATACCCAAAATACAATACGATAAAAGTCGAAACGAACGAAAAAAACGCTTTAACGACTCGTTTCATCTTCACCTCTTAAAAACTCGTCCACGATTTGTCTCGCCTTTTCTTGTTTGATCTCGATCGTATCTTGCGCTTCGACGAATTTCGTGTTCGGAAAATAGGAAGCCGCTTTTTTTAAAGCTGCATTGGAAAGAAGCGCCTCCTGCCTATTTTCCATCCGGACAGGATTGCTAAGCTGCACATATTTTTCAATTTTCGCGCTCGTCTCTAAGAACAAGATCAAATCATATCGCTCCTGGATCGAATCCAGTTCTACACTTTCCTCTTCTAAAAGACGCAGGAAATCTTCGTGATCCAAAAAACCTGCATGATCGTACAAACAGCGATCAATGAACAAGATCGCGTCTTCTTGATTTTTCAGCGCTTTAACATACGCGTCTTCTTTTGCCTTCTGGATCTCGAAAATCAACTTCTGAAAACGATAGATCCCTTGATTTTCGATCGTAAAGCCGCTCTTTAAGACATCCGTGCACGTTTCTGTATCGATATAGGTTGAATACCCTTGTTTTTGAAAGACGTCCTTCAAGTAGTAAAGCGTTTCGCTTTTTCCTCCTCCTGGACCTCCCATCAAAACGATTCTTTTCATCCTTTTCCCCTCCCAATCATTATCCTACCAAATCCAAAAGCAAGGAAAAAGAGGCATTCGCCTCTTTACTCCTTTTTATGTTTTTTGAATAATGAAATCCCAAACAAGGAAGCAGCCATGCCGACCAGACTTTGGAATATACCTGTATGAACAACTGTAGGCACCGAAGAAGAGGTTGCTTTTTTTTGTATAAGCCGGGATCTCCGTTTGATGTTCTTCTCGACTTGTGTTGTTTTTAGCAACCGGCGCTTGATAAGCGCTCCATTCTTGGATGTTGCTGAAGTGATCCCAGTCCCATGTCGTTTCTTGACTCCATTCGTCTTTTGTTCCCTGCAATATGAAGGTCACGGTTTGTTCGACCGGATCTTTCAATACGTTTTGATTGGCTTGATCGATAAAATGGATCGTGCGCGTCACTTTTTTTGTAAATGTCGTTGGCGATTTGACATGTTCTAGATGGATCTCGAAGATGTTTTTCGCCGGATCATCCATATTGATGATCCGCTTTTCATAATTATCCGAAACAACCTTCATGCCATGATCCGAAAACCATTTTTTATAGTAATCCCGATAGACGAATTCGATCGGCTTGTGTTCGGCGATCGTCGCTTTCTGGCTCCAAACGATCTTTCCGTCTTGGTCGTCGTCGATAAAATTCAGTACAGCTTCTTTGATGCGAATATAAAATTGTTGTATGCTCAAAAAACCTGTTTCATCACCGCACGTGACCTTCATCGGACTAAATTGTGCTGGATCAGGCTTCATGTATCCTTCAAAAGTCGGGAATGTATATTCGAACATCACTTCTTTTGGATCCTCGTATACCCCAAATGTGATCACGCCAGTAACAAAATCGGTGTATTGAGGCCGATAGAACGTATGGCTCCATTCATCGTGGTGCAATAGCTTCCATGTTGTTTTGTCATTTGGATCGCCAGCCAAAAGATCGATTGGCACTTTGACAGTATTGCTTACGCGTTCGGTTTTGATCTGATGCTTTAAATAGATGGCGTAACCGTTCAAAGTCGGATCGTCATTCAATACAAGCCCTTCTTTGATCGGATTGGATACGAGATCATAATAAAGTGTTTGATAATGATCGAGCGTCTGTTGGACGTTTTCGTCAAAAACGATCGAATCGTTCGCTTTTCCTTCTTTTGAAGTCCATGTTTCCAGCGTTTTTCCAGTCGTTTCATCGACCCATCTTAAAATGGCTTGATAGGCAGGCACAAAGTAGAGATCAACCGTTTGATCGGTGTCGTTTTCATCATAGACGACAGTCTGGGCCGGTACAGGATCGCTCAGCAAAATATATCGATCGTTGTTTTGAGTCGCCAAATAGTCTTTAATTTCTTTCGCACTCAGCGCCTTCCAAGATGATGTATCGTTAAAATGATCCCAATCCCATGTCCATTCCTTGGCGTGATAGCCGTAAACACCAGGAAGGCTAAAATGCACGATTTGTTGGATCGGATCGGCGATCTCTTTTTGATTGATTTGATCGATCAAATGGATCGTCCGTGTGACATCTTCATCGTAGGTATCGTGCAGAAGCCGATGTTTATAATGGATCGAGAACACGTTCTTGCTTGGATCGACGCTGTCATCATAAAAATTGATCGTAGCGACATACCCTTTGGCGAAGTATTCAACAACGCTTTGCGTATCGTCAAGATCATCATAATGCACGATCAAATTGCTCGAGATTTTCCACGGTTTAGGCCTATACCCTTGTTCATAGATACCTAAAGAGCTCAAATCGATCCCTTTTAATTGGAACGGATCGGGTTCTGGTCCCCAAACGAAGTTGCCATTGACTTGATCGACTTTGCATGTTCGTTCAAAATGAGCGGTCTGCGTGATTGGAGCATGAAGGACGGCATTGGTTTCGTAATCTAGAAACTCTGTCGTTACATGAACATCTTTTTCACGGACCTCTTCCTTAAATACGTGGCCTAAATACAATTTGAATTGGTTATTATTGCTGTCGGTTTGATAGATTGGATCAATATCCCACATTCCGGAAACGATCGTATATTTTGTGCTTGGATATTCCGCTTCGAGCTGTTCTTTGGAAGGAAGCCCGATCGGATCGCCAACATAGCTTGTATACGTTTTTGTCTCTAACAAAGAGCCTTCGACTTGATCATAAAATCGAGTGTCGCCACGCTGTTTTGTTTTTCTGGAGTAGATGACTGCGCATCCGCTTCTATCCTTGGAGTCGCTTCGTTTTTTGGTTGATCTTGAACTTACTTGGCGCTTCCTCTTGCGTTGCTGGTTGGTTCACAGATTCTGGGTTATCGAGCGAGAAAGATGGCTCTTTGGTATTTTCTTCGATTATAGGAGGAAGTTTTTGGGCTGGATCAGACAAGTCTTCATGGAGGCTTTCTAAACTTGATTCATTTGGTGAGTTTTGTCCTTCTTCATGACTCGTTTCTTTTTCGACTTCTTGAACGGGATCGACAGCATCTTGTCCTTCCGCGTAAATAGGCAGCTGCATCAAAAACGACGAAAACAAAAGACCACTGATCGTAAAAACTGTTTTTTTAGCAAGATTCCACGAATTTGAGTGCTCGTCACGTTTAGTATGATTCATAGTCTACCTCCTAAAACTTCTAAATTTGAAGTTGGTGAATTCTTTTCATTTTAAAAAAAGCCTGCTGGAATTTCAGGCTTAAGAACAAGAGTGAATTCGTTTACAACTATATGATATTTCTAAGTTAGAGAAAATATAACTTTAATGCTCTTATACTCAATATAACATTATATATAAAAAAAAGAGGCTAAGCCTCTTTCTCATTGATTTCCTGAATGATCTTTTCGATCTTTCGACCTTGTTCCAACGATGTATCTTGCACAAAGATCAATTCTGGCACTTTCCGCATTTTCACATTTTTCGCGATCGTGGATCGAATAAATCCTTTAGATTGATTCAAGATCTTCATTCCCGCGTCGTTGCGTTCTTGCTGGCCAAGAAAAGATACATACACCTTCGCTTGCGACATATCACGCGTGCATTGCACATCGGTCACAGTCACAAAGCCTAATTTCGGATTTTTTAATTCGAACTGCAGGATCCGGGAGATCTCTTTTGTCAAGATCGAATCCATGCGGTCTTGTTTTACAGTTGCCATTATTCTTTCACTTCCTGATCTTCAAAGGCTTCAATGATATCGTCGACTTTGATGTCGTTGAAGTTTTCGATCGTCATACCGCATTCATAGCCGCTTGTCACTTCTTTGACGTCATTTTCGAATCGACGCAAAGAACCGAGCTTGCCTGTATAAATCACGATTCCATCACGGATGAGGCGGACCGAACAATCTCGGCGGATCGCTCCATCTGTGACCATGCATCCGGCGATCGTTCCAACTTTCGAAACTTTATAAATTTGACGAACTTCGGCTTGTCCGATCACGACTTCCTCATAAACCGGAGCAAGCATACCTTTCATGGCGCTTTCCAATTCTTCCAGCGCTTTATAGATAATGTTGTGTAAACGGATCTCGACGCCTTCTTCTTCGGCTTTTTTGCGGATCGCAGCCGTTGGACGAATATTGAATCCATAAATGATGGCGTTGGAGGCGCTGGCGAGCATGATATCGGATTCTGTGATCGTTCCCACGGTCGAGCGGATCACATTGACACGGACCGTATCTACATCGAGCTTTTCCATGCTTGCCTTGAGCGCTTCGGCAGAACCTTGCACATCGGCTTTGATCAAAATGTTGATATCTTTGACATCGCCTTCATTGATTTGACGGGCGAGATCTTCAAGAGAGAGTGCGCTGGATTGGTTTCGTTCTTTCTCGATTTGTTTTTCTAAACGATGGTTGGCGATCTCGCTTGCCTTTTTATACGAATCATAGGTCATGAAGACATCGCCTGCGCGAGGCACTTCATTCAGACCGATGATCTCGACTGGCATCGATGGCGTTGCCGTCTTGATTTCCATTCCTTTATCATTGCTCATTTTACGAACACGCCCATAGCTTGTACCAACAACAACACTATCTCCTGTATGAAGCGTTCCTTGTTGCACGAGCAAAGTCGCTACCGGTCCTCGCCCTTTGTCGAGCTTGGCTTCCACGACCGTTCCTGTCGCATTCGTGTCCGGATTGGCTTTCAGTTCTTGCATATCCGCGACTAAAAGGATCGTTTCCAAAAGATCGTTGACCCCTTCTCCGCTGCGCGCCGAGATCTGAGTGAAGATCGTGTCTCCGCCCCATTCTTCTGGCATGACGCCATTATCAGCGAGTTCCGCCATGACTTTGTCCGGATTGGCGCCTGGCTTATCGATCTTGTTGACGGCTACGACAATTGGTACACCTGCGGCTCTTGCGTGGTCGATCGACTCTTTTGTTTGCGGCATGACTCCATCATCAGCGGCGACGATCAAAACGACGATATCGGTGATCTGCGCGCCTCGAGCACGCATAGCGGTGAACGCTTCATGGCCTGGTGTGTCTAAAAACGTGATCTTGCGATTGTTCAAATTGACTTGGTACGCGCCAATATGTTGGGTGATGCCTCCAAATTCGCCAGTGGTCACATGGGTTTTCCGGATCGTGTCAAGCAAAGTCGTCTTTCCATGGTCGACGTGTCCCATAATCGTTACGACTGGTGGACGCGGCTTCAATTCGGATTCATCGAATTCCATTTTGTCGATTTGTTCTTCGATATCGTCTTCATCGATCACGACTTCTTTATGCGGAGTGACATTGAATTCCATGCAGATCAATTCGACTTCTTCATCGGAAAGGACCGTGTTGATCGTCGACATGTTTCCCATCATGAACAAGAACTTGATGAGTTCTGAGCTATTGCGTTTCATGAGCTCGGCGAGCTGTCCTACGCTGAGCGCATTGGAGTATGTGATCTCGGTAGGATAATCGTGGCTCCTTCTTGGAGCGCTGTTGTGCGGCCGGTTGTTTCGATTATTATGTCCTCGTTTATTGGTTGGTTTTCGTTTTTGTTGTGGTTTTGCCATTGAATCACTCATCCTTTCCTATGTTTCAATATTCCCTTCGCGAAGTTTTTATCCAAGATGGAAAGCGAAGAGATCGGCGAATTTGAGATCGCGTCAAAGTCTTTGGCGTCGATTTCATAGATCGGCACATGGAATGTGGCGCATTTGTCGATCAGCTTCTTGCTTTTGTTCTCTCCGCAACTCGAGGAGTAGAGCACGAGCTTCGCCTTGCGGCTTTGAATGCTCGAAATGACTTGATCGCCTGTCGCGACCTTTCTTGCGCGCATCGCCATTTGGATCATTGAAATCATTTTATTCATCAAGCATCGCCTCGAGCTGTGTATAGATCTCTTCGGGGATCTCGATTTCTAAAGCGCGCGCGAGCGCTTTGTTCTTTTTGGCTTTCTCAAAGGTTTCTTTTGATTTTTGGATATAAGCGCCATGTCCGTTTTTCTTTCCGGTCGTATCGATCACGACTTCGCCTTCTGGCGTGCGAACGACGCGGATCAATTCTTTTTTAGGAAAGCGTTCGTTGGTCACGACACATTTTCTCATCGGTATTTTTCGCATTCTGACCTCTAATCATCATAGTACGAATCGTATTCTTCGTAGTCGATATCATCGTCCCAGACATCATCGTCGTATTCGCTCTCTTCGATCTCGGCCAACTCTTCATCCGAATAGATCGGCTTGATGCCTTCGACAATGGCTTTCTTGACTTCTTCTTTTGGACTTTCCACTTTAGGCTCTTCTTTTTTAACTTCTGTGACAAACGCTTTTGGTTCTGGTTTTCCAGTGCCGGCGAACTCTTCGAATTTAGAAGTGTATTCTTTGACTTCATGACCGGATTTGCGTTTTTCTTTGGCAAGACGGGCCGCTTCTTCCATTTCCGAAAGCTCCCGGTTCTTTTCGGTTTCGAACAAGCTTTCGACTGGCGCGTTTTCTTCTTCTTCCTCGTCGTAATCGAATTCAGCCACATCGACATTTTCGATCTCGTCGTTGCTTTCTTTGAGCGCTTTGATCTTTTCTTGCTGTTTATAGGCTCTTTCTTTCGCTTTCTTCGCTTCGTATTCTTCCTGCATCTTGGCGGCGATGCCCATATAGTCGATGCCAAGAGCATCCATTTCGGATTGCGACTTGATATCGATCTTATGGCCGGAAAGCTTGACAGCTAAACGGGCGTTCTTTCCGCCTTTTCCGATCGCAAGAGAAAGCTGATTGTCTGGTACGACGACGATCAAGCCATCTTTCACATTGTCGTTTGGAATGACAGCGACTCCTTCGCTTGGAGAGAGCGCGTTGGAAATGAGCGTGGCGATATTGTCCGACCATTCGAAGATGTCGATCTTTTCTCCGTTGAGCTCATTGATGATCGCCTGTACACGAGCGCCTCTTGGGCCGATACAAGCGCCGATCGGATCGATATTCTCGTTATGGGAATGCACGGCAATCTTGCATCTTTCTCCAGGATCCCTGGCGATCGCTTTGATCTCGATCGTTCCATTGTAGATTTCCGGCACTTCTCGTTCAAACAAGCGTCTTACAAAGACGGGAGTGGAACGAGACACGTGGACTTGGGCGCCTTTTGTTTCTTTATTGACTTCGGTGATGACGACGTTGATCCGCTCTCCTTCTTTATAGGTTTCTGTCGGGATCTGATCGTTTTTCGTCATGATCGCGTAGGTCTTTCCTAAATCGACTAGAATGAATTTTTCTTCAACGGTTTCTACGACACCACTGACCATTTCATCGACCTTATCGCAATATTCTTCATAGACGAGCTGTTTTTCCGCTTCGCGGATCTTTTGTTTCATGACATTTTTGGCGAGAACGACTGCGGCTCGATCGAATGTCGTGAAATCGACTTCTTCATCGATCATATCGCCGATCTTGGCGTCCGGTTTGATCTTACGCGCTTCTTCGAGCGAGATCTCGAGTTCGTCGTCTTCGATGTCGTCATCGTTCATGACTTCGCGCTGCTGATAAATATGGATGATTCCATTGACGATCTCGACTTTGACCATGACATCTCTCAAGTCGTTGCTTTTGACAGAGAGCTTCGCTTGTTTTTGGTACGCTTTGGTCAGCGCCTCCTTCAAGGCTTCTTCGATCGTCGCTTTGTCCAATTGATGGTTGCTTTCGATCCCTTGAAGGGCGCTAGTCAAAGCTTCTACTTTGAGTTTAGGGCTTTTTGATTTCGCTTTCATGCTTCTTCACTCCTATAGTTTGACAGCTGTCTTGATCAGCTGGATATTGTCCATTTCGATCGTGATCTTTTTTGGACGTCCCTTGACTTTATAAGAGAGGGTGATCACTTCGGGTTCGACGTGAACGAGATCACCAAAAACTTGATCGACTCCTTGTTTCGGATTTTTAAGTTTTACAAATACGTAGCCGTTTTCTTGGGCTTTGATCTGATCGTAGTTTTTGAGTTCGCGCTCCGCCCCTGGCGAGCAGACTTCGAGCAAATACTCGTTGTCGTTCCAATCTTTTTCATCGAGCATGGCACTGATCGCGTCTGAACACTGCGTGCACGTATCCAAATCGACAGAACCACCTTTTTTTTCGATCGATACACGAAGAATTGGGGTCGCTTCTTCTTTGAGCCATTCAAGTTCATAGAGAGAGCAGCCATTGTCATTCAAGACTTGTTCGATCCATTCTTTCAAATGTTCCATACTTTTCCTCTTTTCAAAATTGAAGGAGTGGGCCAGCCCACTCCTCGTTTCCTATCGTCCCTAATGTACCACACCATCTATCCTTTTGCAAGGTTAGACCTCTTTGTTTGCTTCAAGCTCGATATTTCGCAATACGATCGTCTCGATCAGCTCAGCCGCGAGCTTTGGATCATCGTTGCAGACGATATATTTATAGTTTGGCACCATTTTCATTTCGTTGGCCGCCTTGGAAAGCCTTTGCTGGATGATCTCTTCTGGCTCTGATTTTCTGCCTCGTATCCTTTTTTCCAGCTCTTCCATCGAAGGCGGAATGATGAAGATCGAGATCGCGTCGGGACATTTTTCCTGGACTTGAAGCGCCCCTTGCACTTCGATTTCAAGAAGCACGTTCTTGCCTTCGTTCCTCAAGCGTTCGACTTCACTGAGTGGTGTTCCATAAAAGTTTCCGACAAACTCCGCGTACTCCAGCAATTCTCCTTTTTTGATCGCCTCTTGGAAATTTTCCTTGGAGGTGAAGAAATAATCTTTTCCATCCACTTCCCCATCTCTTGGTTTTCTTGTCGTCATCGAGGTCGAATACGCAAGATTGAGACGTTCATCTTTTTCGAAGTATTTGCGGATCGTTCCTTTGCCTACGCCGCTCGGTCCGCTCAAAATGATCAATAAGCCTTTGTGCATATCTTTCTCCTTTTCAATTATTTTAGTCCTAGTCCTAGTTGGTGTCAAAGCTAGATTTCTGTATAATAGATAGGTATGTTGAAAGGAGGGATCGTTCGTGGCACTCGATGGCCTCATGCTGCATTGCTTGAGCAGGCAGCTCAAGGATCTTGAATCGGGAAAGATCGGCAAGATCCAAAATTTAAGCGAAGAAGAAATCGTTCTTCATATCCATACTCAAAAATTAGGAAATGTCCGTTTGATCATCAATGTTCATTCGAATACGAATCGGATCTATTTTCATGATCATGGTTTGAATACGCAGCCCAATCCGTCCAACTTCGTGATGGTTCTTCGAAAATACCTTTCGCAAGGGATCGTCGACTCGATCAATCAGGCTGGTTTCGATCGGATCTTGATCTTTCATATCAAAGGGCATAATGAACTTGGAGATGCGAAAGATCTTAAACTCTATGCGGAATTGATGGGTAAGTATGCCAACTTGATCCTAGTCGATGAGGGTGGGACGATCATTGACGCACTCAAGCGGATCCCCGTATTTGAAAATTCGAAGCGGTTGATCCATCCTGGCGCAAAATATATGTTGCCTCCACAGGAAAAAAGATACACGATCGATCGTGTCAAACTTGAAGAGCTAGATCTTGATTCCCCTTTGACCAAGCAAGTACAAGGCTTCTCGCCTTTATTGAGCAAAGAGTATCTTTATCGTCTTCATCAGGAAGAGTCTTTGGAAGAGATCAACGACGCCTTGTTTTCTTCGCAAAACTTATATGTGTATGATGAAAAGAATTTCCATGTCCTTCCTCTCTTGCATCTTCAAAAAGAGGCGAAAGTCTATTCTTTGATGGATGGGCTCGATAAATTGTATGCCTATAATGAAGCGAAAGTTCGGATCAAGGAGCAATGCGGAGATGTCTTTCGGATCGTTGATCAGGAACTCAACAAGCATTTGAAGAAACTTCCAAAATTGGAGAGTTCTTTGCTCAGGGCGAAAGATTATCAAAAATATCAAGTGTATGGCGATCTACTTTTCGCCTATATGGGAACAATCGAGAAAGAAAAGATCGTCACGCTTCCGGATTTCGAAAGCGGCAAGGATGTGAAGATCCCGATCGATATGCGTTTTGATTTGAAACAAAACGCAAACAAATATTACCAGAAATATCATAAGATGAAGCGTTCGCTTTCGATTTTAGAAGAGCAGATCGCGCGCTGCCAGGAAGATATCGAATATTTCACGCAGCTCAAAGAACAGCTGCAACACGCTTCTTGGGAAGATGGTCTCGAGATCCGGGAGGAATTGATCAAAAATAAATATTTGCTTCCTAAAAAAGCGGCGAAAGGGAAAAAGAAGCCGAAGCGTCCCCATGTCTTACATTTAAAAGTAGACGAAGCGGATATTTATGTTGGCAAGAACAACTTGCAGAACAACTATATCACGCATCATTTAGGCAATAAAAACGATGTCTGGTTCCATGTCAAAGATTATCATGGTTCGCATGTATTGTTGAAAAGCGAAGAGGTGGACGAGTCTCTCATTAGGATGTGCGCGATGTTGGCGACTTACTTTTCGAAAGGAAGGCACTCGAGTTCGGTTCCTGTCGACTATACGACGATTTCTCAGCTGAAGAAGGTCCCTGGCTCTAAGATCGGCTTTGTGACGATGAAATCGTATAAGACGATCTACATCGATCCGGATGAATCGCTCGTCGAACATTGGATCGAGAGGTATCAAGTTCGTTCATGATCAATACGTTCGAATTTTTGACGAGCTTTCTTCCCTATTTCTTTCTTTTAAATCATTTGAAGAAAAAAGGGATGCTTTACATCAGCAATCCGCTGTTTTATCTGCTCGTGACTTTTGGTGTCTATATCGCTGGCATGCTTCACTTCACCGATCCGAGCACGATTTTTGATATTTTGGATTTTACATCCGCGGATCTCAATTTGAATTTTGTCCCGTTTTCGACCGGGATTTCGAAGATCGGCTACGTTTTGAATGTCGTGCTTTTTGTTCCTTTCGGGGTTTTGATTCCCTTATTGTTCAAGGAAAAGCATCCATTTCTAGAAACTATGGGGTGCGGTTTTCTTGGTTCGCTGTTCATTGAGTTTTCCCAGTTGTTCAATGAAAGAGTGAGCGATGTGGATGATTTGATCATGAACACGTTCGGTGTTTTCATCGGATGGTTGATCTATTTTGTATTCTTCAAAAAGATTGGATCGTACAAGCTGCCGCTTCGATGGCTGTTTCTGTTTATCTTCGTCTTGAATATTGGTCGGTTTTTCTTATTTTATTGGTATTGATCAGAGGCAGAAACGCCTCTTTTTTATATACAAAAAAAGGATAGATTTCTCTATCCTTTGATCGTTACCGTTTCCCCTTCTGGTCCTGGGGTGTTTTTTAAGTAGTCGATGATTTCCGCTTTTTTATCGGCTTTGCATGGCTTGCATTTGAAGTCAGAAACTTCGCCTTCCACCATTGCTTCCGCCAGCGCTGAACATCCAGCATAGCCGCATCCGCCACAATTGTAATTAGGAAGAAGGGCTGATACGTAGTCGATTCTTGGATCGGCTTCCACATGCAAGAACTTGCTGGCAAGACCTAGGCCTAAGCCTAATACGGCGCCTAAAACGAGCATCATTATGATCGCTGTACCCATACGTAGCTCCTTTCTTATCGTTCATGATGCGGATTGTTCGTGCAGGCATAATCGCGGCAGCCTTCACAATCCGCTTTTAGATCTTCGCATCCTGGAGGAAGCGGCGTCTTTTTATTGAGCTTGTATAACGTGATGTATACGCCGACAAGACTTCCAAAGACGACGATCGCTCCAAGCGCTGATTTTAATTCCATTATACGATGCCTGCAAATCCGCTGAACGCCATGGCCATGATAGCGGCCACGATCATCGCGATCGGATTTCCTTTTAATGGATTTGGCACATTGGCGATATCGAGTCGTTCCCGAATCGTCGAGAAGATATAGAGAACGAGCGCGAAACCAATTGGCGTACCAATCGAATAAACGAGCATATGAGCAAAATCATAACTGTTTGAAATATTGACCAAGCATACGTTCAATACGACACAGTTGGTCGTGATCAACGGCAAGTACACGCCTAATGATTTATAGAGGGCAGGACTTGTTTTTTTGATAAACATCTCTGTCAACTGCACTAAAGAAGCGATGACTAGAATGAAAGCGATCAGATCCATATACTGCAAATTGAGCGGAACGAGGATCCAATAGTAGATCGCGTAGGTGATAAGAGCGGCAACGACGATAACGAAGATAACCGCAAGACCCATACCGATCGCAGAACTTCTTTTCTTGGATACACCCATGAATGGACACATTCCTAAGAATTGGTTCAAAACGACGTTGTTGATCAATACGCTCGTAACAAACAATGTGATCAATTCGGACATCTTACTTTACCTCCTTTGCTTTGGCTTCCGCTTTTTTATCGGCATGTGTTTTATAGGCGCTCAAAGCGGCTGCTAATAACGCAAATGTGATAAAGGCGCCTACTGGCGAATTAAAGAGCGGGATCGTATAATCCGCAGGGATCAATGTGACCTTCAGCCAAACTTGCGCATCGTTGAACGGATTGACGATATTCAAGATGCCTGTGGATAAAACTTCACGAATAAACGACATCGCGATGACAGCCACCGTATAGCCTAGACCCATTCCGATTCCATCCAATGCGGAATCAAGGACACCATGCTTGCTGGCGAACGCTTCCGCGCGCCCAAGAATGATACAGTTCACGACGATGAGCGGAATAAACACGCCTAGCGAAGTGTTCAACGCTGGCGCGTACGCTTCGATGAGCATTTGGATGATTTTTACGAGTGTTGCGATGATCACGATAAAGACTGGAATACGAATATCATCTGGCACGATCTTGCGGATCGCGGAAATGATCATATTCGAGAGCACCAAGACCATGATAACGGCCGCGCCCATACCAATCGCGTTGTTGACTGTTGTCGTGATGGCAAGAGTCGAACAAATTCCTAAATATAAGCCGAAGACGGGGTTGTCTTTGATCAAGCCCGCTTTAAAATTTTCAAATCGGTTCATACATCCCCCTTAATCGATTTCGGCGACGATATCACTCGCCTCATGAATTCCTTCGATCACTGGTGTCGAAGTCACAGTCGCTCCTGAAATCGTATCCAATTCCCCATTGGATTCTTTTCCGATCAAGCTTTCCGCAAATGCGCTTTCTGTAACTTTTGAACCAATGCCTTTTGTATCGCCATTCGAAATGGCTTTAAAAGCAGTGATCTGTCCATTGTCTTTGTCAATCGCTACCAAGAATGTCGTTCCATCTTTGTAGCCAGACACAGACATATTAAAGATATAGTTGTTTTCATAGCTGTAGATCTTATTGACTGTTGGGTTGTCGACCGTGACATCCATGATCTCAAAGTCGTCGACTTTCGCTTTTGGATACATTTCCAAGAGCACTTGTTTTTCAGCTCGTTCGTTGTTTTCTTGAATGATCGGCGCTGTTAGCTGGTTGGCGTAGGCGAGGGCTCCGCCTGCGATCGCCGAGACGAGCGCTAAGAACACAGTGAGATGGATGATCTTTTTCATAAAGAGACCTCCTCTTGGATCGTTGGCATTTCAAAGGCCGTGGCTCCGTTTGTTGCAGAAGAAGAAGTATTCAATTCGCGAACTGGCTCTACGCTGCTTCCGGCGAAGAAAGAAACGCCAAGGGCTAAAACGCAGAAGCAAGCGAATGTGATCCAAACTTTTTTCGCGATCTTGAGCTGATTGCCATCCATCGCTGACTCGATCATTGGCGTGAACATATTCATCAACAAGATCGAATACAGGCAGCCTTCTGGCAAGTTCGCCTTCATTCTTAAAAGAACGGTCAGGATCGCTGCACCCATCGCGAAGAACACACGGCCTGCAGCGCTTGTTGGGTTGGTGACTGGGTCTGTAAGCATGAACACCGCTCCAAACACGATTCCTCCTGTCACTAAGTGAAGGGCCGGATACCAAAGCAAGGCTGGGATCCCATTGTACGATTCGATTCCTGAAACAAGAGCGATGATCGCTGTCATGACGATGATCGTTCCTAGATACATGACAGGTACACGCCAATCGATGACATGACGAACGATCAAGAAGATGCCTACGACCAAGATCGCCAAGGTGAAGGTTTCTCCGATCGCCCCAGGATAATTTCCGAGGAATAAATTCCAGAAGCCTCCATATTCGCTCAAGAAACTATCGAATACTTCTGGCGTTGCCGGAAGCCAATGATAGTTGCTGGCGATCGTGGCGGTCGGTGTAGCGGAAGTTACGATATCTGTCGTGGCGCCTGCGAATGCGGCGAAGATGACAGCTCGTCCTACAGCGGCCGGGTTGAAGATATTTTGACCAAATCCGCCAAAAAGAAGGCGTCCGATCACGATCGCGAAGATCGTGGCGATGATCAAAGCGAATGGCGTGATGGAGATCGGGCACATCATCGTCAAGATGATCGCCGTTACCCAGCCAAATGAATTTTTCAAAAAAGTTTTAATATTAATTTTTAAGATCTTGGCGTAGATCGCTTCACACACCAAAGTTGTCAATAGAGAACAAGCCAGCAAAAGGAACAATTGGAGAACATAACGCATTCCATAATTCATTCCATAATAGATGCATGCGCAAAGAAAGATGACGAGAAGTCCAATCGTTAGATCGCGCATGATCTGCTGCGTGGTTTGTTTTCCTTTCAAGTTCGGGCTGACGTGGAAATTAAACTTCATACTTCATCCCCCTACTTCTTTTTCTGCAAAGCCAATGCCCGTTTTGCTTTGCGTACGTTTTCTGTAACTTCGATGTGGCTAGGACATACGTAGGTGCAAAGGCCACATTCGATACAGCTCATCGCCTGGCGGCGTTCCATTTCTTCAAGATTGCCTTCTTTGACAGCGTTCGCGATCCGCACTGGCTGCAATCCGGCAGGACAATGATCCGAACAGCTACCACAGCGTAGACATGCGATAGCATCGTCGACGGTTCCAGGAAGGATCGTGAGCGCGTTCATGGCGCGGTCGATCACGAACATATCGTTCGGAATGACTTTTCCCATCATCGGTCCGCCTGCCATCAAACGGACAGAATCGGTGTTGAAGCCAGTTTGCTCGAAGATTTCTTTTACTGGCATTCCTACAGGAACGCGGACATTGATCGGTCGTTTGACCGCTTCGCCTGATACGGTGACGATTTTGTTAGCGATCGCTTCGCCATATTCCATCATTCTTGCAAGCTCGATCGCCGTTCCGGCATTATTGACGATCACGCCTGCTTCACTTGGCAATTTGTCGTATTCTTTTTTCATGACTTCGCGGACGAGCACTCTCTCCCACCCCATCGGATAGACATTTGGCACTTCCTTCACTTCGATATCGCTGCCTTGAGCGGCTTGTTTGACGATATCGATCATATCGGGATGATTCTTTTTGATGCAGATGTACGCATGTTGAGCGTTAGCCATTTTTTTCATGATCTTGGCGCCATCGATCAAGTGCTTTGGATCGTTCATGACGAGTTTATAGTCGGCTGTGATATATGGTTCGCATTCGACCGCGTTGATCAAGATCGTATGAATGCCTTCTGGCTTCAAGTATTTGACATACGTAGGAAAACCAGCGCCTCCCAATCCAACCAAACCAGAATTTTTTGTGAATTCGAGAAGCTCTTCTGCGCTCGCGTTCTCATATTGGATCGGTTCGAAAGCTTGTATCGCTGTTTGTTTGTGGTCGACTTGAATGACCATGTGATTTTGCGGACGGAGCGAAGAATGCATTCGTTTCGTTTGTCCCGTATACGTTCCGGAAACACTTGAATAGATTGGAACGTTGAATCCCGTTTTGGTTTGGGCCAGCTTCGTACCAACATAAACTTGATCCCCTTCATTGACGAGGATCTCGAAGTTAGTATTGTTTCCAGCGACTAAAGGAATATAAACTTCTTTAGTCGGCATGATATCTAATATGGACTCATGATCGGTCGCTGACTTGTGACCAGGGATCCGTTCGCACATTTTTCCAAGAAAAAGTGACATAGATTTCCCTTACCTCCATTAGTTATACAGAAATTATTCTATTCTACTTTTTAAGCGATTGCAAACAAGTGTTCACTTGATTTTAGGATTCCTCCTCTTTTTTGTATAATGGGACCATGGAACAAAATAAACAAAAAAAACAGACTTCACATATCAAGCTGTGGATTTTTGGTTCACTTTGCTTTTTAGTGTTGATCTTTGGCTTAGTTACCTTTATGAGTTCGCGCTCTTCAATAAGCAAGACAAAATTGTATAACGAAACGTATACCGACTTAGGCTTCGATACGCCGATTTCCTTCCAGGCGACATGCACGCCAGAACAGTTTGCCAAGTATGAATCGATCTTAAAGGACACATTCAAAGAATACAACGAAATCTTTGATCAATATCATTCGTATGAAGGAATCAACAATGTCTATACTCTGAATCAAGAAGCGTATTCACATCCTGTCAAAGTCGATCCGGCTCTGATCGATTGTCTTGATCTTGCGATCGAAGCTGGAGAGCTCGATCAGCGTTTCGATGTTTCTGAAGGAAAAGTTTTGAGCTTGTGGCATGATGCTCGAGAGGCCGAAACTCCCTATGTGCCTAGCGCATCCGATATTGAAGAGGCCAAAAAGCATGATGGCATTCACGCGATCAAGATCAGTGGCGATACGGTAAAGTTCACGGATCCTAATTTGAAGCTCGATCTTGGCGGGATCGCCAAAGGATATACGGCGGGTGTCGCGGCTAAAAAATTGAAGGAAGCGGGATTGAACAATGGCTATATCAATGCTGGGGGCAATGTCGTTCTTCTTGGTGAAAAACTCAACGGCAAAGATTGGATCATTGGCATCCAATCTCCCGACGAGTCGGATAGTGTTGTACAATTCGTAACGAAGCGTCCAGTCGTGATGGTCACTTCCGGAGACTATCAGCGGTATATGGAAGTGGATGGTAAAAAGTATAGTCATATCATTGATCCAACGACTGGATATCCTTCCGAATATATGCGTAGTGTCACTGTGATCGATACGCAAGATAAATCGGCATGGGCCGATGCGATGAGTACGACTCTATTCTGCATGCCTGTCAAAGAAGGAATGGATTTCTGCAAAGCTAATCACTTGCAAGCTGTATGGATCGTCGATCTTGATCAAAAAATCGATGGACTCGTTCCACAATTCACTACGGATCGATATGCGATCTACTGTACAGATGGTTTAAAGGATTCGCTTCGTCTAAGCTGAGCACAGGAGGATCGTATATGGGTTTTATTCAGTTTGTCAAAGGGCAGATCAAGACAATCAAGCGTTTAGATCCTTCTTTGCATAGTACGGTCGAGATTTTTTTCATGCCTGGCTTCAAGGCGTTGAATACGCATTATTTTACGCATAAATTGTATCCAAAACATCCTGCTCTCGCTCGTATCCTTTCTTTAAGATCACAAAGAAAGACGGGGATCGATATTCATCCTGGAGCCGTGATCGGCAAAGATGTTTTTATTGATCATGGCAGCGGTGTCGTGATTGGCGAGACATGCGTGATCCATGATCGCGTAATGATCTATCAAGGTGTTACGTTGGGGGCGACAGGGAAAGTGAGCGGCAAACGGCATCCGACTGTCGAAGAGGATGTGGTGATCGGAGCTGGAAGCAAGGTGATCGGAAATATCGTGCTTCATAAAGGCTGCAAGATCGGCGCTGGCTCGATCATCATCAAATCGGTAGCGCCATATACGACAATGATCCCTTCTCCTGCCTATCCGGTTCGGGAACAAAAGGAGATCAACAACGCGCTTGCCCAATTGAGAAACGAACATAAAGAGCTAGGCCATTGAATTCCTAGCTCTTTGTTTTCCAGACTAAACAATTGTCTTGGAAGAAAGCGTCGATTTTTCCAGTATCCTTTAGCCAAGATAGATAGGAGCGGATCGTGCTTCCCACAAAGACATATTGTTCAAAATTCATCGTCAGATCATACGTATCGAAGATGGTCTTTAAAAGTTCTGCTTCTGTTGTTTCATTTTGACAGATCGCAAGGATCGTATTCGCGATCTCGCGCACTTTTTGGATGTTTATTTCCGCAAGATCCGTTATTTCTTCGCATGCGTTGGCATGTGAGGGAACGAAACATTTGGCTTGAAGCCCTTTAACTTTTTTTAGCGTATTCAAATACGATTCGACATCGTAGATGAAGCTGATTTGGTATTTGTCCAGTGTCTGTTTTGAACTCAGACAATCGGCTAAGAAGATCACTTCATCGGGTGTTTTATAGCCCACCATATTCATAAAGTGGCCAAGTAGCGGTAGGATCTCGATTTCTTTTGGAAAATCCGGGTCGGTGATTGGTGTTGTATCGCTTTCCTTGGCCATTAAAAATTTATGACGCAGATCTTTGCACGGATATCCGCCATATAGAAAAGAAGGTTCTAGGATCGTATGCTTTGTGAAGGTGTCTTCGATTGCGGGTGCATAGATCTTGCAGTGGGTTTGATTTTGAAGATATCGGTTTCCTCCGATATGATCGGCGTTGGAGTGGGTATTCAAAATCGCTTTGAGTTTCCAGTTCTTCGCTTCTAAGATTTTTTTCACTTTTTTGGCGCTTCTTTGTCGTTTCCGCTGTCGATCAAATACACGGATGAATCTTCCATCACATAGATCCCGATTTTGGCTGGGGATTCAATATAATAGGTGTTTTTACCGACTTGTTTGAGTTCGTACATCATTTTCTCCTTTTAGTAAAAGATCGTATTATAGATCTTGCAGATCTGATCGTTCTTGTTTTGGTAGGTGTGTTCGATATTGGCGAAAAAACGGATCGCTTGTCCTTTTTTCAGTTGGATCTCTTCTTCTTTCAGTTTCATGGTTAATTCCCCTTCGATCACAAAGATCGTTTCTTCCACATTTTCATCATGGGGTAAAGAAATATGTTTACATTCTGGATCGAATTCGATATAAAACGTTTCGAAGTTTCGAAGCGGATCGTAGGGAAAGATCGTATAGGCGCGCATTTTTCCTTTTTCACTTAAGATTGGTTCTTCTTTTTTTTGATCGATGATCGTATATTTGGTCTCTTCTTCGACCAGAAACGTGGATAATGGGACTTTGAGCCCGGTCGCGATCTTCCATAGCGTCGTGATGGTCGGGACTGATCGGCTGCGTTCGATTTGTCCGAGCATCGGTTTGCTTACGGATGTTAGGATAGAGACTTGTTCTAGGGTCAGGTTCTTTTGTTTGCGAATTTTTTTCAGTTGTTCTCCGATCATAGGCTCCTCGAAAGATGCTTTTTCATCTTTTTTTATATTATAACATCTATTCAAGGATAAAAAAATCCGAGAGTTGATCGCTCTTGGAATTTTTGATTGGTTAGAATCTAGATTCATGCCTCGATTATTTTAAGATTACGAGAATCGCAAGAATAATACCGACAATATAGAACAGACACTCGCCAACATATTTTACGTTTTTCATCTTGTTTTTCTTATCCCTGAAGCGTTTTTTTGATCTATGCTTCCATTTTTCGTTTCTTTAATTATCTAAATTATACTCTATAAACAATCGATATCCAGCACTTTATTGCATTAGAAAATTAACATATGGCATTCAATATTCTGGCTAAAGATCATCCATACAATATGGAAGTGGAGCGTATCGATCATGCAACTTTTTATTTCATTGACTTAAAATTTTGTAAACTGAAAACTTAAATTCCAATCCATACCATCAAAATCGGAATTTAGTCATTCAAAAATTCCAATTCGAATTTACTCGTACATTTCCTTCTATTTCCGTGTATCCTTTATTTGGATCGTCTTCTTTTGCTCCCCCTTTCAAAAGGAGAACTGTTATGTCCAAAAACAAACATCTAGATCGTAATGATCGTACGATCATCCTTCGCGGGATCGTTGAAAGATCTCCCCGCACTTCTGTCGCCCTCACTCTGGGCAAAGACAGCAGCACCATCGCCAAGGAGATTCGTCTTCACCGTCTGACCATTCCGCCAAAAAAATTTCAGATTGCTAAAAATCTCGGCGGTCCGATCGTCCACTGCGCCATCAAGGATTGTATCCACATCCAAGACGGCTCCTGTCCTCTCCACAGAAAAACACAGAACAGCAAGTGTTTCGAGCCTTACGGCATCGACCGTTTCTCTACATGCAGGGCCGTTCATCCAGACTTTCCTGGAACGATCCTCCAATTTCATGATCGCGCATCTGTGCACAGAAAAAACAGCGGATCAGATGCTGGAAGGAATCGTTCGCATCCGTGATCAGCTCTCAGAAGAGGAATTCAAGAAATATTTTCAGGTGATTCTCACCGACAGAGGCTCGGAATTCACCAAGGCTGACGAAATAGAAAAGCTTGGATGCCGCCTCTTCTACTGCGATCCGATGCA
>Ga0209694_1001721_pt1 | contig 21774 bp, 18 predicted proteins | sample GluameincwithD2O_FD_187499 | JGI IMG/M metagenome (GOLD analysis project Ga0209694, IMG submission 187499) | Mouse cecum microbial communities from Vienna, Austria - Glucosamine amended microcosms incubated with D2O (SPAdes) (version 2) | ecosystem: Host-associated > Mammals > Digestive system >... | reverse complement strand
TGCAGACCACGGGGATGACCGTCCCCAGCCTGGCAATCCATCGCATAATAGACTCTTTCTCTCCCGTTGAATCTTAGGTATTTATTCTTATCGTTTCGCCCCAGAACGTCAATCCAAAAAATTAATTAAATGGAATTTTTTTATAAAAAAACAAAACCGGGCCCCATTTTCATGGCGCCCGGCGATAAAAATCGGCAAAATTTAGTATCAGCGTTGCCGACGCGCGCGATTTAACGCGGCGACATGGCGCATTAATTTATTACTGATTTGGCCATTTACCGGACGCATCAAATAATCGATTTCCAACCCCGCATTTACAAAATCGACCGGATTGCACGTATTTGTCGTGCGCACATCCATGTCGTTGGGCATGCTGGCACGACGCGCGGCGACATCAAAATTATTTTCCGGCGCCAGAAAGTACGCCACCCGGAAATTATAAAACCGGTCCAATTCGTTGCGCCGAAACCAATCAATCATATCACGGACATAGCGGGGCTGAATCACGTCATAGACCAAATTTTTGCCCAGGTTGGCGCGAACCTCGGCCGCGGGCACACCATACAGCCATTTGGGCATGCCGGGGCGCCAAAACGCGGCATTGACCCACAAACGCGTGGCCATTGGGGTGATGTCAAAGAATGCTTCGTCCCGGAAATAATATTCGCGCCCGTCGCATTCCCCGTCGCGCATGGGCCGGGTTGTGGCGGATTTCAGATTGTAAAACAGCCCATCGGGCAAACTGTTGCGGACAAAATACGATTTCCCACTGCCGGACAATCCCGTACAAAATAACAAAGTGTTTTTCATAATCGTTTCCTGTGTCTGAAAAACGCCCCGACATGGGGGCGTGTTTTATTAATCTTCCAAGAAGCTGCGCAGTTTGCGCGCACGCGTCGGATGTTTCAGTTTATTCAGCGCCTTTTGTTCAATCTGGCGGATACGTTCACGGGTCACCCCGATGTATTCCCCGACTTCTTCCAGGGTGCTGGTTTTATTGGTGCTCATCCCGAAACGCTGGCGCAGAACCGTTTCTTCCTTGGGGTCCAGTTCGGACAGAATCTGGGTCACAATTTTGCGCAGATTCTTTTGCGCGGCCGACATAAACGGATTTTTCGCCGTTTCGTCCGCGATGATTTCGATACGGCTGCTTTCTTCGTCGGTGCCGACGGGCGCTTCTAATGAAATCGGTTTCAGGTTGACCTTCATCGCCTTGTGAATCTTGTCCACCGGCAAATAAATGATTTTCGACAATTCTTCGGCGGTCGGCTGGCGGCCATATTTGTGCATAAACTGACGCGACGCACGCTGAATCTTGTGAATATTGTCAATCATATGCACCGGGATACGGATTGTGCGAGCCTGGTCGGCGATACTGCGCGAAATCCCCTGTTGAATCCAGTTGGTGGCATATGTTGAAAATTTATTCCCCAAACGGTAATCGAATTTGTCCACCGCCTTCATCAGGCCGATGTTTCCATCCTGGACCAGGTCGGAAAAATCCAGCCCCAGACCGCGGTTGCTGTGTTTTTTCGCGAATTTGATAACCAAACGCAGGTTGGCTTCTATCATTTCGCGTTTGGCGCGGGCGGCTTCGGTTTGGCCACGACGGACCAGTTCGACAACCTTCTTATACTCGCTGGTGGGTTGGCCGGTTTCCATGGCGATGGCGGTGATGTCTTCCTGGATTTTCAGGATGTCTTTTTCATGCTTTTTCGCAAAGTTCACCCACACCGGATTTTTATGCTTGGCCAATTTTTTGACCCAGTTACGGTTTAATTCGTTGCCGGTATATTCGGCCAGAAAATCTTCGCGTTTAACCTTGGCCGATAATGCCAGACGCAACAGTTTCCCTTCCAACCCCATCAGCAATTGATCGCGTTTGGTCAATTGTTCCAAGATTTCCGCATTGCGGTCATCGTTCAGACGGATTTTGCTGACGTGTTCGAACAGTTCCAGACGCAGTTTTGTGTATTTCTTTTCCAGTGCTTCGTCGGGCTTGGACGAAGTCAACAGGTTATCCAAACGCTGGGCCTGTAATTTCTGCATGCTGTTAAAGATGCGCTTTATCTTGGTGAACAAATCCATCACCATGGGCATCAAGGCTTCTTCCATCACGGGGATGGGAACGCCGGACGTGCCGCGCGGGGTGTCTTCTTTTTTGACACCATCGTCAGCGTCGGCATCTTCGTCGTCTTCTTCGTCATCTTCGACGGACGATTCTTCCAAATCATCCAAATCTTCGTCGTCCAGTTCATCGACGTGTTCGACACCCTTGGACTTTAACGCTTCGGACAGTGCGGCCAGCGATTTCTGTTCGGCTTCGCTGGAATACATGACTTCCAGATTGACGATATAGCGCAACCGAATGTCGTCGTTCAACAATTGCTGGTACCAATCCAACATGGCCTGGATGGTCATGGGGCTTTCGCACAGGCCATATACCATCAGACGCGACGCCGCTTCGATACGCTGGGCGATGGCGACTTCGCCGGCGGCGGTCAGCAATTGCACCGTACCGATTTGTTTCAAATACGATTGGACGGAATCCTGGACGCCCAAAACCAGACTGCCGGTTTGGCTGCGTTCCAATTGCTTGGCAAAGTGTTCGTAATCGTCGTCGTTGACATCGACCTGTTCGGCATCCGCGTTCAACAGATTGCGTGTTTTATCGCGCGGTTCGTCGTCACCGTCATCGTAATAGCGGTCCAAATCCTGGGCGAACGTGTCGGTTTCCAGAATTTCCAGGCCCAAATCTTGCTGGAAAAAGTCCAAGACTTCGTCCTGTTCATCGGCGGGGATTTCGTCCGCTTCGGTTGCGGTATTAAAATCCATCTGGGACAAATATCCCACTTCGACCGCGGACGTCGCAAGTTTTTGTAAATTTTCGGGCAACGATTCTATTAACAGCCGCGTTGCATCATCCAGTTTTTTCGCCATCAAAAAACCTTTGCTGTATTAAAAGGTGTATGTGTAATGTCTTATTTTTTCGCCTTGGCCACCGCGTCATGCAGTGCGGATTCAGAAACCAAACCCAATACAACGGGGCTTTGGATTTGAATCAAGGAATAAGATTTGTGCGTTTTGTTGCGGACCGACGCGACGGTGGGATTCGTACTGCGCATCAGGCGTGCAATCTGGCCGTCGGACAATTCCGGATAATTTTTCAGAATCCACAAAATCCCGCCCAAACGGTTCTGGCGGTGCAGTTTCGGTGTATATCCGATGCCCTTTTTATTCTGTGCCTTTTGCGCGGCGACGATATTTTCGCGCAGTGTCAGACGCGCATCCGGGTCCGCTTCACAGCGTTCGATATCTTCGCGCGTAACCTGGCCGTTCAAGATGGGGTTCAGACCCTGGATTTTATATGTTTCGGCGTCGGCGATATTTTTCACTTCCAATTCGTGCATACCGCAGAAATCGGCGATTTGTTCAAACGACAGTGCTGTGTTTTCAATCAACCACAGTGCGGTGGATTTTGGCATATACGGATAATTCATGAACGTTCCTCTTCTTGCTGGGGGCAATATACCCCAAAAGACGCCTGTATTCAAGCCTTTTTTTATCGAAATTATCCCCGCCGGTTTGGCGGGGATGTGAATGGGAATGGTTATTCATCCTTTTTCACGATTTTAAACCCGTCGCGGGTATCGACCACGCTCCATCCCATCGCGTCAATTTGCGCCCGCAAATCGTCGGCCGTCGCCCAATCGCGTGCGACCTTGGCCGCGGCGCGCCGCTGGGCCAATTCGGTGATTTCGGCCGGTGCATCCGCGGATTCGCGTTCCACAATACGCCGCGCCCGGTCCAAAAATTGCAATCCCAACAACCGGTCGATAAATTCAAACAAATTGATTTTGGTTGCTGCATTCATGGTGCCATCGCGCAAAATTTCTTGGACCAAGACCAGTGTTTCCGCCGTTTTCAGGTTGTCCGATATCACGCCCAGCATTTTGTCATGCCATGCGCCCACCGCCGTCGCATCCACGTCGCCCGGTGCGTTGTCCATCAACAAATCGGCCACGCGACGGGTAATGTTTTTATATCCGGCCGCCGCCGCATCCATCGCGTCCCATGAAAACGCCAATTGCGTCTGATAATGCCCCAGCAAAATCAAATACCGGTACACCATCGGGTCATAACCGCGGCGGCGCAACGCATCCAGCCCCAAAAATTCACCGGACGACTTGCTCATCTTTTCGCCGCTTTTATCGACCAAGAAACTGAAATGCACCCAATAACTGACCCACGGGGCCCCGGTGATGGGTTCGCTTTGCGCGATTTCGTTGGCATGATGCACGCGGGACAAATCTTCGCCGCCGGTATGGATATCAAAATGATTCCCCAGCAATTTCATGCCCATGGCACTGCATTCCGCATGCCAACCCGGAAATCCCACGCCCCAGGGGCTGTCCCATTCCATTTGACGGCGCACACCCGCGGGCGAAAATTTCCACAACGCAAAATCCGTCGGATTACGCTTTGCACTGTTGAATTCAACGCGCGCGCCCGCACGGTTGCCGGACAACGCCCCGCCCGTCAACGCCCCGTACGCCGCGAATTTCGACGTATCGTAATAAATCCCATCCCCCGGAATTTCATAGGTATATCCCAACTGTTCCAGTTTTTGCACCAATTCGATTTGTTCGGCGATGTAATCGGTCGCATGCGGCATATCGGTCGGCCGCATGATGTTCAAATCATCATAATCGCGCAGAAATTCATCCTTGTAAAACTTGGCAATATCCCAGACAGATTTGTTGTCACGGGCGGCACCCTTTTCCATTTTGTCTTCGCCGCTATCATCTTCGTCATTGGTCAGATGGCCGACGTCGGTAATATTCATGACATGATGCACATCGTACCCGTTTTCCAGAAACATGCGCTTTAAAATATCATTGTGAATCATTGTGCGCAGATTGCCGATATGCGCATAGTGATAAACAGTTGGGCCGCACGAATAAAATCCGACGCGCCCGGGGTTCAGTGGTTTGAATTCTTCCAGTTTTCTGGACATGGTATTGAATAATTTGATGGTCATGATATGGTTCCTGTGTGTATCAAAGGGGTGTAATTTTGGGCGCATTTGCGCCGTCGGCAATGGTATCAGCGACAACAACAACAGTAAATTTTGTAATTAAATAAAGCCATACTGACAGTATGGCGCATTCTGAAATCCAAGTCAATTGTTAAAACACCGCGCGATGCGCCGCATGGCAATCCAGTGAACAAAAAAATCCCCCATTCGGGGGATTTGGAATCTATTAACGAGAATAGAATTCGACAACCAATTCCGGGGACATCTGGACCGGATAGGGTACATCTTCGAACGACGGTACGCGGACAAATGTCGCGACGAAATTCGCGCTGTCGACATTGATATAATCCGGGAAGTTGCGTTCCGCAGATTCCAACGCCAAAACAACCAACGGCATCTGTTTCGCTTTTTCGCTGACGGTGATGACATCGCCCGGTTTAACCTGATACGACGCAATCTTTACGCGTTTATCGTTAACATAAACGTGACCGTGGCTGACCAACTGACGCGCGGAAAATACGGTCGGGGCCAATTTGGAACGGTACACAACGGCGTCCAAACGACGTTCCAGCAAACCAATCAAGTTATCCGGTGTGTCACCTTTCATATTGGCGGCTTCCAAATAATAAGAACGGAATTTCTTTTCGCCGACGTTGCCATAGTACCCTTTCAGGGTCTGTTTGGCGCGCATCTGTTTTGCGTAATCGGACGAATTGCCCCCACGGGATGTCGGGCCATGCTGACCGGGTTTGTATTTACGCTTGTTAATCGGAGATTTCGCCTGACCCCACAGGTTCACACCCAAGCGGCGGCTGATTTTCAGTTTACGTGTGCTGCGTTTCGCACCTGCTCTTGCCATAATATAATCCTTTTGGTTTTTTTATGGTGCCGGATTTTCAACAGAATCCTTATCACGAATGGGACCAAAAAGCACCATTGTTTAATCAGTTCTGATTACCCAGCGCACCCAGTTTATAGTCTTTGATGACAAAAATCAAGCTTTTTATCACATCCCCGCCCGGGCACATAAAAACAGACGCCCCGATTGGGGCGTCCGCGTAACCAAAATTATTGGTTTAGTTCAAAGCATCTTTCAAAGCTTTACCCGGCTTGAACTTCGGCTGGGTGGACGCCGGAATTTTAATGGCGGCACCTGTCTGCGGGTTGCGGCCTGTGGTCGCTTTGCGTTTTGCGGTTGTGAATGTACCGAAACCGACCAAGCGAACTTCGCCTTTCTTTTTCAGAACTTTTGTAACTGTGTTGATAAAGGCATCCAAACAACCGGCAGCAGTTGCTTTTGTCACTTCGACTTCGTTTGCAATTGCTTCGATCAATTCTTGTTTGTTCATTATATTTCTCCTTTCGTGAGTTTTAAGGTTGTCCGGCAGACCATAGGCAATGTCGCTGGTATCTGTGGCGCCCGGATTTGCTGGTCTTTTTCAATTCCATCCCGTCGCAGCCCCCAATCACAGGGACATTGCCCGTCCTGCTTGCCCGAATCGTAGAGAAATCCGCGCTTTAAGTCAAGAGTATATTTTCAAATTCGCCATAAATTGTTTTATGACTTGACATTATTGGCCCATACTGGTATGGCGCCCGGCGTCGTTTCATCGCACAAGACCCACTGCCCGTCTGCGCCCGCGATATCCACCAAACGGTAATGATTGGGCGTCGCCACCAACAGCATAACTATCATTCCGGCCCAGAAAATAAACTTTGTCAATGCCCAGGGTTTCTTGAACGCATCGTCTTTGAATGAATCTTTTAACAGGTTTTGATACAACGCCCAGCCCCAGCTGAACAACAACATCATCACCCCGAAAAAGAACACCATGCTGATGATGCGCACCATGGGACGCATTGCCGTCGCGACCATATTCCATGTCGTTCCATCGGCCGGACACACAAACAACGCCATCCCGTCCGCCCCCGCGGGTAATGCCACCGGGTCCGTCGGCATAATCTGCAACCCAAACGAAGACGCCAGCACAATGGCCGTCAGCAATACTATCGAAAACAGCATCAACGGTTTCATATAAATAACCTTTCCTGAACTATGCGACCATTATATCATAAAAAACTAACCCATTGCAATGTTGGTGGTTCTGGGTGTATAGTTTATATTATGTTTCATCGCAAAAATCGTATTATCGTCGGATTAACCACATATAACACAGAATTCCTGCGCATTTCAGTGCCGGCATTGGCGCGGTTGGGACGACGGATTTTCTTAATCGTGCATAATGACAACCCGACCGTAAATGTCACACGTCGTGATTTACGGAAATTGGGGTACCGCGGGCGCGTTCATATTATTAATGCACGCGAAAATGTTGGCGCACTGCGCGCGCGACTGAACATCCTGGGGGCGATTGGGAAACTGAAACTGCGCGACGAATGGATGGTGTTCTGCGATGACGATGATATTTTAACCAATATTGACGTCCCGGCGGTCGCCCCACATAACTTTGCGGTGTTGCAAAACATGATTGAAATTCGTGGGCGGCTGATTGACGTACTGCGCGCGATGGACGATACCAACAAATTAATGGTCGATGATGAAAACGTCATTTTGCACCGCCCGCATATCGCCATGGCGGGCACACTGGTGCGCACCGGCATTATGTGCGCGGTCGGCCAATTGATTAATGACGCCATCGATGTTATCCGCCAAATCGACAACAGTTTGGATTACCGGGCGCCCGATGACGCAATGCTGTGGCAATCGGTTGTCAGCTATGCCCGGCATATCAACCCGGCCGCCGCCCCAATTTATATGGACCGCGTGAATTATATCGGCACAAATGTCGATACCGCCGCCCAGAAATACGGCCGTTTGCGCTTTCCGGCGACGCATGCCGCGGCGCGGCTGGAAAACGCCTTGCACAGATATGCGACGGCATGGACGGCCATTATCGCCGAAATTGGCCCGCGGCTGTAAAAAAATGACTTTTTCGAAAATATATGATTGAAACCGGCGGACAATATTTCTACAATTGCGCCGATAAAAAGGAATTTTAACAATGAAATACAACGACATCAGACAGGTTTTCTTGGATTATTTCGCATCACGCGGGCACAAAATCGTGCCGTCCGCGTCATTGGTGCCGAACGACCCGACATTGTTGTTCACCGTGGCCGGCATGGTCCCCTGGAAAGGGATTTTACAAGGTGCCGAAGCCCCCTTTGCCCCGCGCGTTGCCGACGTTCAGAAATGTATCCGCGCGGGCGGGAAACACAACGACCTGGACGAAGTTGGCTTTGACGGCCGTCATCATACGTTCTTTGAAATGATGGGGAACTGGTCCTTTGGCGATTATTTCAAGGCCGGCGCCATCGAACAATCCTGGGAATTATTGACGGGCGTTTTAAAACTGGATCCGGAAAAAATCCGCGTCACCACGCACGTATCGGACGAAGAATCAACCGAACTGTGGCGTAAAATCGCCGGCAAAGAAGCCATCCGTCTGGGCGACAAAGACAACTGGTGGTCGGCGGGCGACACCGGTCCGTGCGGCCCGTGCACAGAAATGTTTTATGATTTTGGCGCCGATATTGAAAACGAAGACGACCGCTGGGTTGAAATCTGGAACGACGTGTTTATGCAGTTTGACCGTGACGCGAACGGCAATCTGACACCACTGCCGAAACAGAACGTTGATACGGGCGGCGGTTTGGAACGCTGGGCCGCGATGTTACAGGGCGTGCGTGACAATTACGACACGGATTTGTTTGTGAACCTGATGCGTGCGGTCGAAGATGTGGCCGGCGTGAAAAAGACCGCCGACAACACCCCGTCGTTCAAGGTTATTACGGACCATCTGCGCGCGGTGGGCTTTGCCATTGCCGACGGTGTTATCCCGTCCAACACCGACCGCGGCTATGTCATTCGCCGCATTTTGCGCCGCGCAATGCGTCACGGCCAAATGCTGGGGCACCGCGGGCCGCTGTTGTCGAAATTGTATCCGGCATTGATTACCGAAATGGGCGCGGCATATCCGGAATTGGCCCGCGAAGAATCACGCGTTGTCGAAATTATCCGCAACGAAGAAAACGCATTTGCCGACATGTTGCAAAACGGTATGAAATTGCTGGACGGCGAATTGCCGAAATTGCATGACAAAACTTTGCCGGGCGACGTGGCGTTTAAATTGTTTGACACATATGGATTCCCGCTGGATTTGACCCAGATGATTCTGCGCGACCGCGGCATGGACGTGGACACGGTCGGATTTGAACGCGCCATGACCGAACAGAAAGAACGGTCCCGCGCCAATACCAAGGGCACGCGCACCCTGTGGGAATCGCAAACCGAATTGCCCGACACCGACGACACTGGCAAATATGCGCCGACAACCGACATGGAATCGCGTGTATTGTCCGTTTTGCGGGGCGGCGAATTTGTACAATCGGCCGCCGCCGGGGACGAAGTCGAAGTGGCATTGGATAAAACACCGTTTTACGGCACCCAGGGTGGCCAGGTCGGCGACAGCGGCACCCTGGCCATGGGTGACGCGGTTGTCATGAACATTGGCGAAGCCGCCCGCGTCAACAACGTCGTTATTCACAAGGGGACGCTGACGGCGCCCCTGGCGGTGGGGGATGTTGTACGCCCCGCGATTGACGACAAAATGCGCGCCCAGACCACGCGCGCACACACCGCCACCCATTTGTTACAGGCGGCCCTGCGCACTGTCTTGAACGAAGACGTGCAACAGCGCGGGTCCAAGGTGTCGCCGGATTCCGTCCGATTTGACTTTTCATTTGGGCGCGCCATGACAGCAGATGAAAAACAAGCGGTCGAAGACCTGGTTAACAAATGGATTGCGGCCGACATGCCGGTTGAACATGCGGAAATGTCACTGGACGCGGCCCGCGACCGTGGCGCGATGGCGTTGTTTGGCGAAAAATATGGCGACATCGTACGCGTTATCACGGCGGGCGACGTATCATGCGAACTGTGTGGCGGGACACACGTTCACCGAACGGGCGAAATTTTGCGCGCCAAGATTAACAAGGAAAAATCCATCAGCAGTGGTATCCGCCGCATCACGATGTCGGTTGGAACACTGGCCGAATAAAAAATCGCCCATCCGGGCGATTTTTTTTACAAATTTAAAAATTCCGACTGATTTTATCCCCGCTGGGGATAAAAAATGGCGGAGTGTATAGGACTGGACTCCCCTTCCACTTGCTCCGCCCGCGGTGGGGATACCCCTCTCCACTCGCGACGATTTGGCTACGCTTCACTTGCCAAATCTGCTCCGTATCGAACCTATGCGGTTCTCGGACATTATCTTTCCACCCTTTTTTATCCCCGCTGGGGATAAAAAATGGCGGAGCGTATAGGACTCGAACCTATGGACCAAAAAATCTCGGTCACAGATTAGCAATCTGCTGCATTACCACTCTGCCAACGCTCCGCGTGGTTGCGATGGGTATTATATAGAACACCGCAATGAAATGCAAGTGCGAAAACAGATTATTTTCACGGCCGATGCGCGGGCCGAAAAACATGCTTGAACAAAATGGCCGAATGCGGTATAATTTGGGGCATTGGATGGGGTGAATATATGCCTAATCCAAGGGAACGATTATAATCCCCGTTCGCGTTTTTGAAAAAATCCCCATTTTCTGCCCCCTGTTGTTTATGATTTTATGCCGAATCCAATCGTTGGTTTAATGACCACAATAACCAGTGGCGCATCGGCAACAACCACCAGCTATCCGGCATGTGCGGATTGTTATTGTTGCACCGACGGTACCCAAACCGAATGTCGGGGGACATGTTATTATAACGTAAAATGTTGTTTCGGCACCGGCGGCGAAGTCCACATATGCCCCGACGGTCAGGTTTGGGATGCCGACCAAGGAAAATGTGTCCCGGGAACTTCCACGACCGTTTGCACCCGGGGGTATTATCCCACCCCGTCTGGATGCGCCCAGTGTCCAGAACCCAGCAATTTCACACCCAGCAACAGTCGTTGCGCCACATCGTCAACAGGCATCGCCGACGCATCCGACCGCAGAGCCATTGAAACATGTTACATGCCCCAGCAATATTTATCGCTGGACAATGGCGTGGTCCAAACCCCATGCGAATACAGTGATGATTCCGGCCAATTCGAATTTACCCAAAATTGTCATTACAGTGCCAGTGCCACCGCCAATTAAAAAACGCCCCAAACGGGGCATTTTTTATGAAATCTTTTCAATCCGACGGACCCGGCGTTCGATGTTATCAAACGGGCTGTCCAGAAAGGTTTGCGCGCAGATAAACGCCATTTCAATATCAATGTCATCCGCGGCCAGCGCCAAAACGTTGATATCATCATGAAATCTGTCATCGCGGGCCTGTTCCGGGCGGTCACAGCGCGACGCGCGAATATGTTTATACCGGTTGGCGGCAATCATCACACCCGCCCCCGTGCCGCAAATCAAAATACCACGCGCCCGCGGGTCATCGGCCATCGCATCGGCCAAGTTTTTGGCAACATCGGGATAATCGACCATTGTATTCGGGTCATCCACCCCCAGATTAACCACGCTGTACCCGGCGGCGGTCAACATTTCAATCAAATATAATTTCAGCCCCGCCCCGCGGTGGTCAGATGCCAGAAAGACTTTGGACACGTTTTTGTTCATTTCTATTTATCCTTTCGTTTTGCCAATTTGCATTCCAAACCGGTGTTGCCGGTAATATTCAACGTATGATATGACAATGTCCCGACCATTTGGGCATTGCTGAAAACGTTTGCGGTGCTGACGGTGGCGGGGCCGTCCAAACTGCCGTGCAAGAACAGGTTGGTTGCCGTGATTTTACCCACAACGCGACCACCGCGCCCGATAACGACGGTTTCGGCCACAATCGACCCCAACACTTCGCCGTGAATCTGGACGGTGTGGTCGGTTTTGATGTCGCCCGTCAATTTGCATCCCGCGCCGATAACCGTCGGGGACCGTTTTTCATGTGCGTTTGTAAATGCCTGCATTTTTATTATTCCTTTACGAATTTTGTTGGGTCGAACGGAACGCCTTTGTATCTGATTTCATAATGCAGATGCGGCCCGGTTGACCGACCGGATGAACCGCCCAGCCCCACAACCGTGCCCGGCCGGACCCAGTCCCCACGCGACACCGTGATTTGGGACAAATGGGCGTATAATGTCGAAAAGCCCAGGCCATGGTCAACCTCTACCGTGGTGCCGTATCCGACGCGTTCACCCGCCGACACGACACGTCCCGGGGCCACTGCATATAATTCCGTACCGATTTTACCGGCAAAATCAATGCCACGATGACGCTTTGGCTTGCCATCAAACGGGTCGTTGCGCATACCGTAATTGGATGTAATGCGCATCTTGGCCACCGGCGCCCCAATCGGCAACACCGTATTCAAACGCGCCAATCCATGCCACAATTCCAACCCGTCGGCCAATTTCTGATACTTGGGGTCCAATTCTTTGTCCATGTCCAGGGGGCTGAACGCGGCGCCGACAATCGGGTTCGCATATCGGTTGGCACTGGCGACCAGTTTGCTTTCCCCCAGCCCCAGCGGCGCGATTGTCCCATTAATCTTTTTAATATTCTTGCGCAGTTCTTCTGTCTTGTCCGCCGTCAATTGGGTGACCATGTCCACAATCTGGGCATCGGCGTCGGCAATTTCAAACATCGCCGTGGTGATTTGCTGGTTGCGCTTTTTCAGTTCTTCGTTTTCCGCGCGGGTCAATTCGAATTCGGCCGACAATTCGGACAGTTTCTGGTATTCGGCGGTGTAATCTTCGTTGGTGAACATTTCCGTCAGCCGGTTTTGCAAGAAATCCAATTCCCCCCATGTCTTTAAACGTTGGTCCATCAGGGATTTCTTTTCGGCATCGGTCAATTTTTTGGCATTTAACACCTTGTCATCAATCAGGTTCAGACTGCGCGTTAATTCGTTGTACTTTTTCAGGTACGTCATCAAATCACTCATCTGCCGGGTGTGCAGGGTGCGCGCTTCTTCCAATTGCTGGGTGCGCTTTTGCAACAGCGGCCGGTGATACACGAACACATATGTTGACCACGTCGCCCAGATAATCAGCCCCAATTTGCCGCAAAACTTGGTAAAGCGCCAAAAACTGCTTTGTTCATAAGTGTACACATTCCCGCGCGGCGTATCCATAACGGTGAATTCGCGGGGCGGGAAAATCCGCACAATCAGGCGCCAAATCGCGCGCACCGGCGACGTTATCAAAGACCACAGGGATGAAAAATATCGTGTAATAAAGTTTAACATTTGGATAGAAGTGTAGCCAATGCCGCGTCAATAGTCAAGCCGTCACGCAACACCGGTTCAAAGTTCATGGACGCCCCGGAATACAGGCCCATTCCACCACGCGCGCCCAATTTTGCCCGGATAAGTGCGCGTTCCGCCACGCGCCGCCCCCCAAACAGCGGGAAAACCGTGATGTCCCCGCAACGCCCCCCCAACGCACAGATAATTTCATCCGCCACCGCCGCATCAACAATGGTGCAAAATGTCCCCATTGGCCGCACACGTTTAACACATGCGCGCGTCCATGCGGTCAAGTCAACATTGTGATGGGCGTTATGATGGGCGGGCGTGCCCTTGAAATAAGGCGGGTTGGTAACAACCAAATCAAATGTGCGGTTCGTTTTCCAGGTCAGAATATCAGTTTCGATTAATTCGATATCCCGCCGGTTCAACGCCGCATTTCGACCGCATTCATCCAACATGTCGCGCGAAATATCAATCCCCGTCATCTGAATTGATGGCCGATGCGCCATCATACACAACGCGACGCCCCCCGTCCCCACCCCAACGTCCAGGACCGTTCTGGCGGGTGCGTCGGCAAATGCGGCCAACCAAACCGCATCCGATGTGGGGTTGTATCGACCGCGATTTATCTGGACGCGCCCCCCCATCAGGGTAAAAATATCTTGTTTTTGCGACATGGCTATATAATAATTCATCAAAATCAAAAGGCAAGACAGATGTTTAATGATATGGTTGTTGTGCAAAGCGCCGTCAGCAGTTTTAACAACGCGGCATTGGCGGGGCCGGCTTTCTTTTGGACGGGAATCTTGATGTTGCCGTTGCTGGCGCTGGTGTGGTTGTGCCGGGATGCAATCGTGAACCGTCTGGGGTGGAATGCGGCCAAAATCAATGCGCGCATGGCCACAATCGCCATGGCGATGATTCTGGTGTGGCTGGTGGTTATGGGCGGAAATTATGGTGTTCTGCGGGATGCGGCGTCCACACTGCCCTATGTCATGGCAACGGTGATTTTCGTCACAGCGGCGACAATTACGCGCCAAATGCGGGGCGTTTCCATCCCCAAATTGACATGGCCAAACAGCGCGCGCGGTAAAAAAATCTGGACCATTGGCGCCGCGTTGGCGATTGTGGCGGCGGTGGCGTTGTCGGGTTGGCCGACGTGGTGGGGGGCCCTGATGCAGGGGGCGGCATTCGTGTGCGGATTTATCGTCGGCCGCATGATGCGTCCCAGTTTTGCACCCGTATCCATCGCCAGCGTTATAATGATTACGGTCACAACCGCCATGTTGATGCAGCCAGAATATTTCCGCTTTGGCCAGTTGGGTAATCTGACGGTGGCCCATCTGGGGTGGCTGGTGCTGACGGGGGCGGCGGCGGTGGCGACACTGGCGCTGCGCAATATCCCGGCGCGCGGTCGCATTCACAACAGCGCGTTTGTTAAATTAAAATGGATGATGCGCTTTGTCGCGTGCTTTGCATTGGTGCTGTTCGCGCTGACTGAATCCGTGCCGGTGTTCGCGGGACTGATGGGGACACTGTTTGTGATGTATGCACTGTCCATCTGGCACGCCGCGCGCGTCCCGGACGGCGTGGCTGACAAAATCTGGGCGGTGGCACTGATGATGTTTGGGGTGCTGACAGTGATGCCGGTTATCGCAGCACTGGGGGTCTTAATCTGGCCGCGCGATGGTCTGGGGCGCACGTGGGCGGACAGCAAATTCTTGTTATAATTCGTTATATTTATTTAATACCAATCATCGCGGTTGTGTTGTATTATTTGGGCGATATTAATCTTATATTATTATAAAAGCGAGCCACAATATGATACATCCAACCGCGATTGTTCACGAAGGCGCCGTTTTGGGCGCCGATTGTAAAATTGGACCTTTTTGCATTATTGGGCCGAACGTTGTCTTGGGCGACCGCGTTGAATTGGTATCCAACGTCGTCATCGATGGCAAGACATCCATCGGCGACGATTCCATTGTTTATCCCTTTGCCGTTTTGGGCGTGATGAGCCAGGATTTAAAATGGCAGGATGAATCCACCATGACCGGTCTGCGCATTGGCAAACGGTGCCGCATTCGCGAATACGTCACCATTCATTCGGGCACACCCGCATCCGACGGCACGGTTATCGGCGACGATTGCCAGATTATGGTGAACGCCCACGTCGGCCATGATTGCAAGGTTGGCAACGGCGTCGTGATGTCCAACCTGGTACAGATTGCCGGACACGTCGAAATCGAAGACAATGCCATTTTATCCGGCGGTGTGGCCGTATTGCAATTTGCGCGCATTGGCCGCAACGCATTTATCGGCGGCATGTCGGGCGTTGGCAACGACGTGTTACCCTATGCCATTTACGAAGGGCCGCGCGCCATATATCGCACGATTAACCGCGTGGGTCTGATGCGTCATGGTTTCACGAACGAAGATATGCACGCCATCCACAGCGTTTATTCCGCGGTATTTCGCGGCACAGAAGGCACGGCGGCCGAACGCCTGGCCAAGGTACGCAAGGAAGTCAAAAACAACAAATACGCCATGGACGCCATCGATTTCATCGAAAACCGGTCCAAGCGTGGCATCGGCACCAGCAACGCGGCGGAATAAGCAAACGCTATGTCACAAAAAATCTTTATCATTGCGGGCGAAGTTTCCGGCGACGTTTTGGGCGCTAAAATCATGCGCGAAATGCCGGATGTTGAATTTGTCGGCATGGGCGGCGAAAACATGGCCGCGGCGGGGTTAAAACCGCTGTTCCCGATTTCTGATATTGCGGTTATGGGCGTGGCCGAAGTGGTGGCCCATGCAAAAACACTGACCGCGCGCATCCGCGAAACCGCCGACGCCATCATCGCGGCGCGCCCTGATATTGTTGTGACCATTGACGCCCCCGGATTTGCCTGCGGTGTTATTAAATCTTTGCGTAAATCGCCCAGTGGGCGCGAATTAATTGCCGGCGGATTGAAATTCCATCATGTTGTCGCCCCCCAGGTTTGGGCGTGGCGCCCGGGGCGCGCAAAAAAATACGCGGCGACATTTGATAAACTGTACGCATTTTTTGATTTTGAACGGCCATACTTTACAAAATACGGCCTGGACACGGTGGCGGTGGGCCATCCGATTGCCGATGGGATGGATAAATATCGTCGCATCGCCGCCCGCAAAAACGATGAAAAAATCATAACCCTGGTCCCCGGCAGCCGCATGAGTGAGGTAAAAAAACTGATGCCGGTATTCCGCAGTGCGGTTGAAATGTTGGTGTCATGCGGTTATCGTGATTACAAATTTGTTATCCCGACCGTCGAAACAACGGCGGATTTTGTCCGCGCCCAGACCCAGGATTGGCCGATTAAGCCCGAACTGGTGCCGTCGGCGGATCGCTATGACATCTATGCCCGGACATATATTGCCATCGTGGCCAGTGGGACCGTGTCGGCGGAACTGGCGATTTTGCATATTCCAACAATTGTTATTTACAAGATGAACCCGATAACGATGTGGCTGGCCCGACGGGTTATTCGCGTCAAATGGGTGTCGCTGGTTAATATTTTGTTGAACAAATGTGTGTACCCCGAATTACTGGGGCCGGCGGCGACGGGTGAAAATATCTTGGAATGCGTGCGTCAATTATCTTTGCCGGCGCGGCGTCGTGATATAATTGCCGATTTGACCGCGGCGGATAAATTATGGCACCGCGATGCCAACGCCGCGCAATTGATTGCGGATAATCTGCGCCGGGAAATTTCCCCCCACGCATAACCAATCCCCCATCCGGGGGATTTTTTGTTTTGCGCCCCGGCAATTACGTTAACAAACACACCTGTTCAAAGACATATGTTCCGTTGGCGTCATTGTAATCTGTTTCGGCCGGGGCATACATAATGCACGACCCGCCGGGCGACGGCAACAAACAGCTGTGGGCCGCGCGGCGGATTTCCGCGGGGTGCGCGGCGTTGCGGGCGACATGGATTTTTTTACCCGATTGCTTCGCCACGTGGCAACCCAGAAACATTGAACCAATAAAATAAAATCCCGGTGGGGACCGGGATTATTTTTCCATACCTTCGGGTAAATCGGCCATTGGGGTGCCACCCTTTTGACATTGTTTCAGCGACGTCAGCCCCGGGTTGCCGGACACATCAATCGGGCAGACCTGATTGCTGGACTGGCCATCGGCACCATCGGACAACAACGTTTGTGTGCACCAGCTGTCGGCGGAACGCGGTTGTTTTTTATCTTTGACGATATCCTGGCTGTACACGATTTTCCCCGTCCATGTTTTCGCCCAATCGGACCAGATGTGTTTGCCATCCTTGACCACGACGCAATTGGCATCATTGGCATAAGTGGTGACGGGCTTGTTGGTTTTGGGGTCAACTTCTTCGATTGTTTCGACCGGCAACGCCGCAACACATTTGACACTTTGGCCCCATTTGCTGCGCCGTGCACCATTTTCCCAGCACAAACATGCCCCCCAGGATTGCGTATCCACCCCCAGCGCATAATCACGCGGGCACATATTTTCCCCTTGGCTGACGCCATATGGGCCGACCAGGGAACTGTAAGCCTTGGTCCCGTCAAACTGGGATACACAGAAATCATCCGCCTTGTACAGGTTGGTTTTAACAAACTGCGGTTCAACAAATCGTCCCTGGACGTTGGTGCACTGGGTCGTCAGATTGTCGATAATCTGATAATACACCTCTGTTGCGACACCCGACGGACGCAGATACCGTTCATGGAACACCTTATTCGACGCCAGACCGTATTTCTTGGTGGGCGACTGCGCGTCCAGTACCCATTCAGATCCAGCAAACTTAACCGGCATGTAATCCAACCCGCCAAAGGCCTTTTCCACGGTTTCTTTCTTTTTACATGATTCAATCTTGGCCAACTGCTGGGCGCACTGGGACACGTATTCGCAACCGGTGCCGTCATCTTTGCATTTGGATTCGGCATCCTTGGACGCGTCATACAGCGTGAACCAATCGGGGGCCGCGCCGCCCGCGAACAGACCGCTGTACGGGTAATAGAAGTTTTCATACCCCGTCCCGCCAAATTTATCAAAGCATTGCTTTACAACCGCGCGGCATGCGGTCAATGTGTCTGTTTCGTTACGGTTGTTGATATACTCTTCGACAATTTTGTTATCGAACATATTGTTACATGATTGGACGTAATCCTTGCAGACTTCGGCATTCAGCGAAACCTTGTCCGGTTGCAAGACAATGCTGGCGTCCCCCACCAATTCTTTCATGGCGGCGGTCAATGCGGCATCCCCGTTCATATAACACGCAGACACAAAATCAAAGCATCCCTGTTTGATTTCTGACACCTTGGCCTTTTGCGCATAGAAGATGTCCAACATCGCCTTGTTCAGGTATTCTTCCCAGACGAAATCCGATTGTTCCACGCATTTATCCAACGCGGGCTGGGCAAACTTCTTGACCCGTTTTTCAAAATTCTGGACAAATGTGCGGTTGTTCGGCACCTGGGCCAGTTTTTGGTCCGTGGCGTCTTTATCCTGGTTGAATACCAACAAATTCTGCAATTCATAGAAATTGACCACGCCGGCAATCGGGGCACCGGTACTGATATCGATAAATTCCCCATTATCCAGGCAACGATGATATCCCGCCCCACAGACTTCTTCGCTTAACACGGCGGCTTCCACATTGTTCAAGCATGTTGTCACGTCGTCTGAATTGTGTTTCTGGCGATTTTCAACACGCGCCAGGTCCAACATGGCACTGCCTTCGCGGACGGCGGACTTCATTTGCTTTTGCCGGGTGGTGATGGCGGTTTGGACGGTATTACAATCCTGTTCCACGGCCATCAGATACGCCGTAATCGCGCGCTGTAACGACGCATCGTTACAATCGGCACGAACCGCATTGCGACACTGGGGGTAAACGGCGTTGTACAAATTGGTTCCGTTATATGCTGCAATGGCCGCCCCCGCATCGGTCAACCCGAACGCATTGGTGGTATCGAATGACAAATTAATACTGTTTAAATCTGAATACTTGCCACCAACGGTGCTGTCTTCGCCGCGGATGGAATTCATGATGGCCTGTAACAAAGCCTTGGACGCGGACGTATCCGCCGTCAGGGCATTTTCCCCTTCGGACGCGGTGCGCATGGCGGTGGCCTGGGCCGCGGTCATACCGACAACGTCCAGGTTTTCTGTAAATACGGTTAATTGTTCCCCGGCATCTTGCAGGGTTTCGCGGGCATCGGTCAAATCAAAGACGCGATTGCTGCACGAACAGCGGCGATAATCATCATTCTTTAACTTGCAAAATTGGTCCATGCACGTAAAGTACGCGTTTTTGCATTGTTCATACGCCGCCCCGGTGCGGGTTTCAGTAATGGCCATTGTCTGGTCGGTGGCGGCGCGCGCGGTGACGGCCGGCATTGCGGTTCGGGCGGTGGCGCCATTGGTGCGTGACGGGGTAACGGTTGCGGCGCGGGATGACGTCGCCCGGGAAACGGTTGCGGCGCGGGGTGTTGTTGTGGTGGCACTGCGCGCGGGGGATGTTGCCGCGCGTGATGTTACGGCGGGCGTATCGGCATTTGCACGCAACGTGTTTTGTGTGACCGCCGTCCGCGCTGTTGTCGCGCGCCCCGTGGCGGTATCAGTTTTTGAAACAGTTGTTGCAATCCGCTGTTGCGTTGCGCCACGCGTGGTGGCCGTGCCATCACGAACCGCCGCGTGACCATACGTCACCCAGCCCGCAGAAATCAGCGCAAAAAGCAGAATCTTCTTCATCTCTTGTTGAAATCTTAGCAAAAACACAAAATTCAGGGCAAGGGAAATCTAATGGTAAATTGTATGAATAAAACTTATTGACAAGGCCACCCCACCCGCGATAGGATATGGGGCGCATATCTCTGTGGGGGATATGGCGGAATGGTAGACGCTGAGGACTTAAAATCCTTTGGTTATTGCAACCGTGTGGGTTCGAGTCCCACTATCCCCACCAAAGATGCAGTTTTGGATGATTAGCTCAGTTGGTTAGAGCGCTTCGTTCACATCGAAGAGGTCGACGGTTCGAGTCCGCCATCATCCACCAGGATAAAAAAACGCCCCATTTCGGGGTGTTTTTTATTCGTGTGTGGATACGGAACCGTTATCAAAAATTGGAAGACCTGGCCGGAATTTCATCAACAGTCATGCAAACCGTTGGCGATGAATGTTCGGGCAGATCGCCGGTCAAACAGTATGTGGCGATGCATTCCGTCGGGTCTTTTGGATCTGGTTCAAAGCCATTTTGGCATGTACCCGGTATATCTGCCGCGGTATAGAACCCGCCCATAAGCCCCACATTGCACATACCTGTGTTTTTGTTGTAATTATAACTTACTGTCAGCGGTCCCAGACTGTGCGGAATCGGGTTCAATCCAACCAATGTTTTAAGATGCAAGGTTTTACATTGTTCTGCATCCGAAACAGAAATCCCCGTACACTTTGGCCAAGAATTACGTCCCCCCAGTGAAGTGGGATATTCGCCCCCCATTTCTTTACACCCCGTTTTTGCGATATAATACGCAAAGCGCATCATATACATTTGAACATTCACAGTGGGGACTTTCTTAATTGTTTCACTGTACCCGCGGCGACGGGAAAGACTAAAATTAACCACACCACCGTATCTGGACACAGCCTGTTGGGCGCGTTTCTGTAATTCATCTTCGGTTTCATTGGCGTCTTTGCCGTACATGACACAAAATGCACCTGACTTGGATATTTTTGTATTACCGATTGATAAACACGCATCTATGTCCTGGCGTTGCCACAACGACAGTTCTGCGTCGGTCGGTGTTTTTTCCACATTCGCGTCCGGAAATCCCGGCACACCGGGCCACTGGTTCGTATCACTGTCCGATGTTGGGGGCGTACCCAATATGGTTGTCAGCCAATTGCGAATATCGTCAAAACTGTTCCCGCCATCATCGTCAATCAGACTGCGGCACGTGCGAATAACCGCCGCACATGCCCGCGCCGCCGCATCACGCGATTGTTCGTATCCGTTTTGGTTCACACAACTGATGACATCGGTTGCACAGGTCGCGCCATAATCACTTAGCATTTTTGCACGCAACGCCCGAATCCGCGGTATCGTTCGCGCCAGATATTCCGTGACCAACGGATTATCCGCGTCATATTTATCATTCTTTTTAACGGAATTTTGACATTTCAGCATGACTTTGCCGCACATGCCCGACGCCCGACCGCGGCTGTCCAGTTTTCCAATTTTTGGTCGCAAGAAATTTGCCATGTCCGCATCACTGGGGACGGCGGCGTCCCCCGGGACAGAACCCACGACAATTTTACCGTTGACAATATATTTGCCGGTGGGATCCAGACAGTTTTCATAATCACTGCCGCAGACAAAGTCATCCTGCATGCACGAATCCAGGGCGTTGATGCACCCGCGCAAGTCGT
>Ga0209694_1001720_pt1 | contig 21776 bp, 21 predicted proteins | sample GluameincwithD2O_FD_187499 | JGI IMG/M metagenome (GOLD analysis project Ga0209694, IMG submission 187499) | Mouse cecum microbial communities from Vienna, Austria - Glucosamine amended microcosms incubated with D2O (SPAdes) (version 2) | ecosystem: Host-associated > Mammals > Digestive system >... | reverse complement strand
AGTGGGGCAACAAGAAGTACATGAATATGAAGCACTTAGAGGCTACCCTGGAGGATGCCTCGATTGCTGGCTGATTTTATTCTGCCAGAGCCTGCATACTATTTTGCGCATTATTCTTGACAGTACCTATTCGCAACACTGTGTTTTTACTTTTTTGTCACAGTTTAATCCCCTGTTCACACCAACTCACATAGAATACCCGCTGAATTTATTTTCCTCACCTATCCTTTTATATGTCCCATCCGAATCAATCGTTCCTTAACTGTCTTTGGGTCACATCCTAAAGCCTTACCAACCGCACGTAAAGATCCTAATTGTTTGTATTTTTTCAATATTGCTTCATCATCCAGCTCCACCTTGTAGGCTGGATGGCTGGTATATTTTTTCTTTATGTCTCCCTCTAATAATGCTCTGTATTCTTTCAAGTGTTTGTATGCCTGTTTTACTATTTCACTTTTTTTGTGGTGTTTTGGGTCTGATAACAGGGTCATAGTAAACAATTCTTGTATCTCTACATCCAGTTGAGCAATCTTATCTTCCACACTGATTTCCTGCACTTCTGCCAGCAAACCAAAAGGCACTTGTGCTGTCCCGTTCAATTCATCTATCACATCATTAATTTTTGTTGCAATCACATCATTGGGGAATAGTTTTACTGAAACTTGTAAGCTCAATTTTAATAGTTTTTCTATACTACGCCGCACCCGTGTTTGAAGTTCGCTATCCCTTTCCATACAGCTTAATTCCTTTCTGAACGCTCTTGCGTCCTTCAAATTTTTTCATTTCTGAAAAATATGCCTTTTTAGTCCCTATGCTCTCTTAAAAAATCCACTATGCACACCACCGAAAAAAGTCAATGCACTGCCTGATTTTTTAACTGCTGGCGGCAAATTTCCTTCCCTTGTTATTTAATTACGGCTGAATCCCAAAGATTAAAAATGCTGGAAGTTGTACTGCTTCCAGCATTTTATCATCATGTCCATTACAAATCAATAAAGGGATCATTTTCATATTCATTTACTTTTCGATACCATGTCGAGCGTGAAATTCCTAATTGTCTGGCCCCTTCACTTGCTGACAGTTTCCCTTCCTTTACGCTAAGGTAAACACCCTCGAAAGTATCAACCGCTTTCTTGGGTCTGCCAGTCATGCGCCCCTCTGCTTTAGCTATGGCGATTCCTTCGGCTTGACGCTCCAATATATTTTCCCGTTCGAGTTCAGCAAGAGCGCCAAAGACCGCCAGCATAAATTTTCCTGCCGCTGTACTGGTATCAATGTTTTCTTTCCTGCTGACAAACTGCACCTTCTTTTCCTCTAATGCCGCAGTTAAATCCAGCAAGTCACGAGTATTCCTCGCAAAGCGTGAAATACTCTCTACGGTCAGACTGTCACCCTCCCGCACAAAATCCATCATCTTGCGCAGTTCTGGCCTTTCCTGATTCTTTCCGCTGACCTTATCCGTGAACACTCGTTCAACCCCTAATTTCTCCATTAGTAAATCCTGTCTTGCTGTGTTCTGCTCCTTTGTGCTAATGCGTACATATCCGACTTTCATTGTAACCGCTCCTATCAACTAGATTTTCAAATGAAACTGAACACCGAAACTGTCCCGAAAATGGTGCGCTCTGAAAGGTATACCTTGCAGAGCGTTTCACCCTTCCCCCTCTGAACCTGTCCCAAAAACTTGTTTTTTGTTTTTGAGACACCTTTTTAGTGCGTCTCATTTGATACTTAAACTTCTTTTTGGAGCAATCAAAAAAGCATATGGCAAAATAATTTAGAATTTTTGGAATTGCAGACATAAAAAATGGTACTGCCCGGGATTTCTCCCAAGCAGTACCATCTTTCCCTTTTTAGGCCCATCGTAGAAGCGGTACAAATCCGGTACAGCTCCCCTTAAACTTCTACCGGGCTTTCTCCATCAGACCCGAAAGCCCTTATGGCTCTAGCGTCCTCGGCTCTCTTCTCTTCGATAGCCTCTTTCAAAATCATGTCCTTCACCTTCATAAGCCGGATCGTGGTCGCGCGGTCATTCTCGTCCAGCTTCATGTTGATATACCGGATCGCCTCCTGGGTGTTGGGAATCATGACGTACTCCAGGGCGTTGACCCGCCGCCGGGTCTTCTCAATCTCCTCCGCCATCAGCTGGGCGGACTTCTCAATTTCCGCCAGCTTCAAGAGCTTGCGGAACACCTTCCCCAGTGCGTCCACCGCCGTGTCCAGCTCGCCGGACGTGGCCGCGAAGCCATAGGGATAGATGTCCGAGTCCGACCGGGTCTGGGTCTGAAAATCGTACACCGGCACATTGACGGACATGATGTTCTGGGTGGTCTGGGTCAGCACCACGCTCTGCTTCGGGTAGAGCAGGGCCTGCTCCAGCGCCTCGGAGCTCATCAAAGCGGAGGCCACCGTGAAGGCCCCGTGGACCGTCATCAGCTCCTTCTCCACCTCGGCCCGGAGGGCCCGGACTTCCCGGACCGTCTCCAGAAACTGCTTCATCAGCTCATCCCGCTTGTCTTTCAGCAGCTTGTGGCCCCGCTGGGCGGTGCGCAGCTTGCCCTTCAGGCGGGTGAGCTCCATTCGGGTGGGGCTTACCGTGATATTCGCCATGGCTCACCCCTCCTTACTGCTCGTCTTTCTTCGGCCAGTATCTCTCAATCAGCTCGGGCTTGATTCGCTTCAGCTCCGCCTTGGGCAGGATGCTGAGAAGCTCCCAGCCCAGGTCCAGAGTCTCGAAAATGGAGCGGTTCTCCTCATAGCCCTGGTTCACGTAGCGCCGCTCAAACTCATCGGCAAACTTCGCGTACAGCAGGTCCGTGGGCGTCAGGGCCGCCTCGCCCAGGATGCTCATCAGCTCCTTGTTGTCCTTGCCGGTGGAATAGGCGGCAAAGAGCTGGTTCATGGTGTCGGCGTGGTCCTCCCGGGTCTTGCCCTTGCCCACGCCCTTGTCCTTCAGACGGCTCAGGCTGGGCAGCACGTCCACGGGGGGATGAATCCCCTGGCGGTAGAGGGCGCGGCTCAGGATAATCTGCCCCTCGGTGATATAGCCCGTCAGGTCGGGGATGGGGTGGGTCTTGTCGTCCTCGGGCATGGTCAGGATGGGAATCAGGGTGATGGAGCCCTTCTTGCCCAGCTGCCGGCCGGCCCGCTCGTACAGCGTCGCCAAGTCGGTGTACAGGTAGCCGGGGAAGCCGCGGCGGCCCGGGACCTCCTTCTTGGCGGCGGAGACCTCCCGGAGGGCCTCGGCGTAGTTGGTGATGTCGGTCATGATGACCAGAACGTGCATATCCTTCTCAAAGGCCAGATACTCCGCGGCGGTCAGAGCCATGCGGGGCGTGGAAATACGCTCGACGGCGGGGTCGTTGGCCAGGTTGGAGAAGAGCACGGTACGGTCAATGGCGCCGGTGCGCTTGAACTCCTTGACGAAGAACTCCGACTCCTCGAAGGTAATACCGATGGCGGCGAAGACCACGGCGAAGTTGGCCCCCTCGTCTCCCAGCACCTTGGCCTGCCGGGCGATCTGAGCCGCCAGGTTGGCGTGGGGCAGGCCGGAGCCGGAGAAGATGGGCAGCTTCTGCCCGCGGACCAGGGTATTCAGGCCATCAATGGTGGAGACGCCGGTCTGGATGAACTCGTTGGGGTAGTCCCGGGCGGCGGGGTTCATGGGCAGGCCATTGATATCCCGGAACTCGTCGGCCAGGATGTCGGGGCCGCCGTCGATCGGCTGGCCCATGCCGTTGAAGACCCGGCCCAGCATGTCGCCGGACACGCCCAGCTGAAGGGGGTGGCCCAGGAAACGGACCTTGGCATCCGCCATGTTGATGCCGGCGGCAGCCTCAAAGAGCTGGACCACGGCGGTGTCACCGTTGACCTCCAGCACCTTGCCCCGGCGGATGGAACCGTCATGAAGCTCCACTTCCACCAGTTCGTCGTAGGTGACGTTTTCGACCATCCGGACCATCATCAGCGGGCTGACGATCTCCTCTACGGTTTTGTATTCACGAATCATCAGTTGTCACCTCCCTGGGCGGCGATCTCGGCGATCTGGGTTTCCATCTCGGCGCCGATTCCCTCGTAGACCTTCCCGTATTCCTCAGCAGGGACGCTCTTGGCCCGGCCGATCTTCTCGCGGACAGGGATGTCGAAGAGCTTCATCACATCCGCGCCCTTGGCGATGGCGTCCCGGCACAGGTCCTCATAGCGGAGGATCAGCGCCAGAAGCTTGCCCTGCCGGTCATAGCTGGAGTAGCCGTCGATATCGGTGAAGGCGTTTTGCTGGAGGAAGTCCTCCCGGACCATCCGGGCGACCTCCAGCGTCAGCTGGTCGGCGGGGGACAGGGCGTCCTTGCCGACGAGCTGGACAATCTCGTTCAGGCTGGCCTCCTGCTGGAGGATGTTCATGGCCCTGCCCCGGTCCTTCATGAAGTCCTCGCCAAAGTTCTCGTCGAACCAGGGCTTGAGGGTGTCCAGATACAGGGAGTAGGAGTTCAGCCAGTTGATGGCGGGGAAGTGCCGCTTGTAGGCGAGAGACGCGTCCAGGGCCCAGAAGACCTTGACAATCCGCATGGTGGCCTGGGACACGGGCTCGGACAGGTCGCCGCCCGGAGGCGACACCGCGCCCACGGCGGTCAGGGAGCCCCGGCGCTCGTCGGAGCCGATGCACTCCACGCTGCCGGCCCGCTCGTAGAACTGGGCCAGACGGGAGCTGAGGTAGGCCGGGTAGCCCTCTTCGCCGGGCATCTCCTCCAGACGGCCGGACATCTCGCGGAGAGCCTCGGCCCAGCGGGAGGTGGAGTCGGCAATGACGGCCACGTCATAGCCCATGTCCCGGAAGTACTCCGCAATGGTGATGCCGGTGTACACAGACGCCTCTCGGGCGGCAACGGGCATATCGGAGGTGTTGGCGATCAGCACCGTCCGCTTCATCAGGGACTCGCCGGTGCGGGGGTCCTTCAGCTCGGGGAACTCCCGCAGAACGTCGGTCATCTCGTTGCCCCGCTCGCCGCAGCCGATGTAGACCACAATGTCCACGTCGGACCACTTGGCCAGCTGGTGCTGGACCACGGTCTTGCCGGAGCCGAAGGGGCCGGGAACGGCGGCGGTGCCGCCCTTGGCGATGGGGAACATGGTGTCGATGATCCGCTGGCCGGAGCACAGGGGACGCTCGGGAGAGTATTTCTTCTCATAGGGCCGGCCGACACGGACAGGCCACTTCTGGACCATGGTCAAAGGCACGTCCTTTCCGTCCTCGGTAGTGAGGACGGCCACGGTCTCCGTCACGTTGTAGCTGCCGCTCTTGACGCTCTTGATGGCGCCCTTCAGACCGGGGGGCACCATGATCTTGTGGAGCACCACCGGCGTCTCGGGGACCGTGCCGATGACGTCGCCGCCCACGACCTTATCCCCGGCCTTGACGGTGGCGGTGAAGTCCCACTTCTTCTCGTGGTCCAGGGCGGAGACCTCCACGCCGCGGGTGATGTTGGCGCCCACCTTTTCCACAATCTTCTCCAGGGGACGCTGGATGCCGTCATAGATACCCTCTATCATACCGGGGCCCAGCTCCACGCTCATGGGGGCGCCGGTGGTTTCCACGTCGGCCCCGGGGCCCAGACCGGAGGTTTCCTCATAGACCTGGATGGAGGCGGCGTCGCCCTTCATGGTCAGGATTTCGCCGATCAGGCGTTGGGGGCCGACGCGGACCACGTCGGACATATTGGCGTCCGAAAGGCCCGTGGCGACCACCAGCGGCCCGGAAACTTTAACAACTTTGCCGCTCAATACATAACCCTTCTTTCTCGTCGCCGCAAAGACCGCCGGGCTCCGGTTCCGGCCCTGCCGGAAACCGCGCCCGCGCCCTTGCTCCTCCCCTCCTCACCGGGGCCGCCGGGCTCCGGCGGGGGCCTTGTCCGGCCCCCTGTTAAGGATGGGATGCGCAACGTAACAATTTTACAAAATATCGGCGCCCACGGCGCGCTCAATGGCTCGCTGAATGTTCTCCTTGCCGATGCCAAGGGAACCCTGCCGGCCGGGAATCAGGATGATGGCGGGCCGGATCTCATCCTTGTAGCGGGAAATCACGTCCTCCATGTCCTTTGCCAGCTGCTCGGTGAGATAGATCACGGCGCAGTTTCCCTTCGCCAGCTCCCGGACCTTCTCTTTGGCCTCCGCCGCGTCCGTGACGGGGTAGGTATCCAGTCCCAGAGCCCGGAAGCCCATAACGGACTCCCAATCGCCGATGGCGGCGATCTGATAGGTCATAGCCATATTGTCACCTCACCGCCTTACACATATCCGGCCCGCAGCCGGGAGCGAATCACGTCGGCGGGCAGGCCCGCGCCACGGCCCATCAGGAGAATGCGGATGTTGGTATACTCCGTCTCCCGGGCCGCCAGATACCCCAGCAGCGGGGCCTCGCCGAAGGGCACGAACTGCGCCCCCGCAAGATACGCCCCCACCGCGTCGTCGCAGAGCTTCTCGAAGTCCGTCAGCGGGCCGCCCCGCAGGGCCTCCGCCCCGGCCTCCGCCGCCGCCTGGAGGGGCGTGGGACCGTAGAGCTCCTGAAGCGCGCCGGAGGCCCCGGCGCTCAGGACGGCGTCCGTCCCCACGTCGCCGCCCTCCAGCAGGACGGATTTCAAGAAGTCGCCGCTCTTGCCCATCCGCACCGTGCGGACCAGACTGCGGAGGTTCGCCGCGTCGATCTGGATTTTGACATAGCCCTCCAAGAAGGCGCTGCCCGTCTCCTCCGCCGCAGTGCGCATCTCCTGATAGCACCAGCGGTCCAGCACGATGTCGGAAAGCTGGGGGTCCCGGGTGGAATCCAGAACCTCCTTGGCCTCCGCCGCAGCGGCGGCCAGACCCTCCGGCAGCTCCTCCAGCCGTCCCGTCAGAACGGCCTCCTTCAAAACCGCCGCCGGAACCCGGCCCATATCCATCAGCATGGAGTCCGGGCTGACGTTCATGGCTGCGGCCTTCAGCGCGGCCTTGATGTTGTGATAGTCATATTTCAGCTTGAAAATGTCGATATACCTGGGGTCCGGCGCGCCGTCCAGCAGGTCGGAGAGGGTGGCCTCCCGGGCCGCCGACAGCGCGGCGTCCATGGCCTCGGGATTGCGGGCATCCAGCTCCGGGTACCCGCACTCCTGAAGGATTTTCACCGCCTCCTCGCCGCTGCGGGCCTCCAGCACCTGCTCCATCCGTTCCCTTGTCAAAAGTCCGGTCTCCATGGCCTTGATGCGGGCGGAAATCGCCAGGTAATCGGTGTCTTTGATTTTTTTAGCCAAGACACTTCCTCCTTGTCATGAGAACAGTTTCCTCACTACTTCTCCCGCGGTTTCCGCCTTCTGAAGGCGCACCAAGGTGTCAAACGCGCAGTTGACCTCCACATTCTCAGAGCGGAGGATGAAGCCGCCGGGAATGGCGCGGGTCTCGCCGGAGAGGGTCAGCTTCTTTCCGCCGTCCTTGTTGGCCTTGTCCACGGCGGCCTTGCCCACCTTCCGGCGGTCCTTGTCGGAGAAGATGACCTCCTCCTTCCCGGTGGAGGACGCCTGGACCAGCAGCGCCGCCAGGACCTCCGTGTACTTCTCTCCCGGCAGGGAGCAGAGCTTTTTCAAAGCCAGGTCATAGGCCCGCTCCACCATCTCCTGCTTGGCGGCCAGAGCGGCCTTCCGGGCCTCCATCTGGGCGGTACCGGCCAGACGCTCCTCCCGCTCGGCGGCGGCCTTTTTATTCTTCGCGTCCAGGTCCGCCGCCTCGGCGTCCGCCTGGGCCTTGTACCGGGCGGCGATCTTCTCCGCCTCGGCCCGGGCCTCGCCTAACACCCGGTCGATCTCAGCCTGGGCGTCGGCGCTGATGCGCTGGGTGATTTTTTCAATTCCATTCATGGTTCAATCCCCTTTCTGCGGGGCGATCAAGAAATGTTGATGATCATCAGCATGGAAGCCAGCAGAGACAGGATGGCGTAGAACTCCACGGTGATGCAGAGCACCATGCCCTTGGACCAGTCGTCGGGCTTCTTGGCCAGAATGTTGATGGAGCCGGCGGCCACGCGGCCCTGGGCGATGGCGGAGAACAGGCCGCCCAGCGCCATAGGCAGGCAGGCGGCGAAGTACTGCATGCCCTGAGCCACGGTCATCTGGGGCAGTTCGCCGCCCAGAAGGCCCATGGAGAAGATGGCAAAGAACCAAACCACCAGGCCGTACAGGCCCTGGGTGCCGGGGATGACCTGGAGAATCATGACCTTACCGAACTTGCTGGGGTCCTGGCAGAGAAGCCCGGTGCCCGCCTCGCCGGCGATGCCGGTGCCCTTCGCGGAGCCGATGCCGGGCAGAACCGCCGCCAGGCCCGCGCCCAGCAGCGCGAAGGCCAGACCGCCAATGCTTCCAAGGAACGTCAAGGAGCCCTGCGCTTCCACCAATTGAGTCAGATCCATTGTTCTTTTCCTCCTAAAAATTTATTGGATATCCACGTATTTCGTATTGATTGCCAGGGGACGGAAGGGTTTGCCCCCATCCTCATAGAACTTGCCGAAGTATTCCAGGCACTGGAGACGAAGATCATGGACATAGCAGCCCAGAAGGTTCAGCGCGAAGTTCAGCGCGTTGCCCGCCAGGGAGATGACCAGGAAAATCACGATGTTGCCCGGAATCGCGCCCAGGGTGTTGAATACCTGGGCAATGACGCTGCCCGCCAGCATCAAAGCCATGAGACGGGCGTACGACAATATGTCGCCGAAGTAACCCGTCACGTGGTTGTAGAGGGAGCCGAAAATGCCCATGATCTTGCCGAAGCCCTGGCCGGTGACCAGGGGGCCGATGACGATCAGGGCCAGGCCCGCGTAAAGCACCAGGTTCGTCACGCCCACGGCCATCAGTCCGATGCCCGCGAAGACGATCCACCACGTGACCTCCTCAAAAACGGCGTCCAGCACCTGCCCGGCCTTGAGCTTCCGGATGAAGCTGACGGCCATGCCGGTAATGATCTGCACCAGACCCAGAGCCATGGCCCCGACGAGAATCATCAGCGTGTCGTTCAGCGGGGTGAAGAGGGACGGCAGGGCGAAGTCTCCGCCGGTGGTGAGCTTTACCACCTGGGTCAAAAAGTCCCCGAAGAAGCCGCCGGTCAGCGCGCCCCAGAAGAAGGTGGAGACGCCGCACAGCTGCAAAAGGCCCATCATGTGGCCCATGGTTCCCTTGGGCCGGTACTTTTTCGCCACCAGGGTGCCCGCCAGAATCATCAAAAGACCGTACCCCATGTCCGCCATCATAATGCCGTAGAACAAAATGAAGAACGGGGCCATCAGGGGGTTGGGGTCCACGTTGTTGTACGCGGGGAGGGAGTACATCTCCGTCACCATGTTCAGCGGGCGGGTCAGCCAGTTGTTTTTCAGCTGCACCGGCACGTCGGGAATCTCCTCCTCCGTGGGGTCGCTGGCCTCCCAGGCGCAGCCCCGGCTCTCCAGAAGGGTCCGGACCTCGCCCAGCTTCTCCGCCGGGGCCCAGCCCTCGAAGAAGACGATGGTCCCGTCCGTCAGGAGACGCTCGGTGTTCAGGTCCTCGGCGGCCTCGGCGTTCAGCCGGTCGGCATAGAGCCGGAGGGCGTCCCGTTCCGGAGCCAGAGCGGCGATGGCGGCCTCCGCCTCCTGCCGCTGTTTCTGATTCTCGGACAGCGCCCGGTCCAGCGCCGCGACGTTTTCCGCCGCCGTCCCCGTCACGCCCTGAAACGCCGTCACGCTGAAGCCGTGGGGCCGGAGAATCTCCAGGGCCTTCTCCTCCTCCGCCCGGTGGGCGATGAGAAGGCAGCAGCGCTGCTGTTTGTCCGCGCCGATCTCATAGAGTTCCGCCGCGGTATCCCCCAGCTCGCCGCGGATAGCGGCGGTGTCCGCCGCCCCGGGGAACACCCCCAGGCGGAAGACCGCGTTCGCGGTGCCGCTCAGGTCCAGGGGCATATCCAGGGGGACCCAGGGCTCCAGCCCGGCCCTCCGGCTGAGGAGGCGGCCCTCCTCCCCCTGGAGACGGGAGATATCCTGGAGATGCCCGTTGATCCGCCGGCTGACGGCCCGGGCCTTTTCCAGGGTCTCGCGGTTTAAAAACTCCTCCTGGGACACCGGCCGGCGCTGGATGAAGAGCCCGTCCTTGGTCCCGCCGTAACGCTTCAGGGCGTCCAGGGCGGCGTTGGCCTCTCCCTGCTCGTTCTTGGTCTCCGCCAGCGTGGAGGTGTCCCGCCGCAGCAGCGCCGCCCAGGCGGGATCCGCCAGTTTGCCGGCGGGCTCGCTGATCTCCACACAGCCCAGGCGCAAGAGCTCCCGCAGGAGCGCATCCCGGCTGTTGGCCATGGCCATGACGCGGAGCTTTTTCATTTTAACAATGGCCATTTCAGTTGCTCACAACCCTTCCGACAATAAACTCCGCAGCCGCTTCCAGACGCTTGTCCGCCGCCTCGCGCAGCTTTCCCGCGTCCGCCTCCGCGGCCTGAGCGGTTTTCGCGGCCTGAGCCGCCGCCCGCTCCTCCGCCTGACGCAGAAGCTCCCGGCCGGCCTCCGCCCCGGCGCTCCGGGTCCTTTGCAAGAGCGCCTGACCTTCCTTCTCCGCGTCGGCGATGAGCTGCTTCGCCTCCGCCTCGGCGGCGGCGCGGCGCTCCCGGACCTCGTTTTCCACCTGCGTTACCTTTTCGATCGCTTCCAGGGACATTCGTTCTCACCTTCTCTCCATGTGCCATCCGTTCCGCCCTTGGTCCCAGCGAACCGTATCGGCATTCTATCATACAGTATAGGCGAAGTCCGCCGGTTTTGCAAGGGAATTTTTGTTATCGGGCGGAAAAGAAGAAAGCAGCCGCCCCAGGCGGACGGCCGCCAGAAATTGGAATTGGTACGCTGCGCCCGCCCTTTTCTTTTCCCGCCGTTTGTGGTATACTGCTTTTCAAACACACGGGAGGGGGAACTTTTATGCGAGCCGAGGAACGGCGGCAGGCCATTTTAACGTATTTACAGCGCTCCAGCCGCCCCGTCAGCGCCGGACGCCTGGCGGAGCGCTTTTCCGTCAGCCGTCAGGTGGTGGTGGGGGACGTGGCCCTGCTCCGGGCCGCCGGAGCGGACATCTCCGCCACGCCCAGGGGCTATGTAATCCTGAGGGCGGACCGGGGTCTGGTCCGCCGGGTGGCCTGCCGGCACGACGTGCGGGGCATGGAGGCGGAGCTCTGCGCCATGGTGGACCAGGGCTGCTCCGTGCTGGACGTCATTGTGGAGCATCCGGTCTACGGCCAGCTCACCGGGTCTCTCCAGCTCTCCAGCCGCTACGACGTGAGCCAGTTCCTCTCCCGCTGCGGGTCGAACGGGGCCCGGCCCCTCTCGGACCTCACCGGGGGCATCCATCTCCACACCCTCTCCTGCCCGGACGGGGAGGCCTTCCAGCGGGTGCGGGAATCCCTGCGGAACCTGGGGGTGCTGCTGGAGGAGGGGGATTGAATCCGCCCGAGACAAGGAGGACGTTATGAAAAAGGTTTCCGCCGCGCGGGACATGACGGCGGGCAGCCCCGCCGGGCACATTCTCTATTTCGCCCTGCCCCTTCTGGCGGGGAGCCTGCTCCAGCAGTTCTACAACATGGTGGACAGCTGGGTGGTGGGCCGCTACGTAGGGGACGGGGCCCTTGCCGCCGTGGGGGTGGGCTTCCCGGTTTTGACCATGTTCTCCTCTCTCTTCATCGGCCTCTCCGGGGGCGGCACAGTGGTCATCGCCCAGTTCTTCGGCGCGGGAAAAATGGACCGGGTCCGGGACGCGGTGGACACCATCTACGCCGCCTTCCTCACCTCCATCGTCCCCCTGACGGCCCTGGCGCTTCTGGCGGTGGGCCCCGTTCTCCGCCTGCTCCAGGTGGAGGAGGCGGCCTATGGCGAGGCTTACCTTTATTTAATAGTGGTCTGCGCCGGACTGACCGGCAGCGTGGGCTACAACCTCAACGCCGGCATCCTGGGCGGACTGGGCAACAGCCGCAGCACTTTGCTGTTTCTGGCCGTGGCCTCGGTGATGAACATCGTTCTGGACCTGGCGCTGGTCCTGTTCTTCGGCCTGGGGGTCCTGGGCGTGGCCCTGGGGACCGTCATCGCCCAGGCGTTTTCCTGGCTCTTCGGGGTGGCCTACATCAACCGGCGCTATCCGGATATCTCCCTCCGCCTTCTGCCAAGGAACTTTGACCGGGCCCTCTTCGGCCAGATCATGGGCATCGGCCTCCCGGCGGGGGTGCAGATGTCCCTGGTGGCCCTGGGGGCCATGGTGGTGATGGGGAAGATCAACACCTACGGCAAGGAGTTCACCGCCGGGTACAACGTGGGCTTCCGGCTGGACCAGCTGGCCTTTCTGCCCATCCAGAGCCTGTCCAGCGCCGTCATCTCCTTCGTGGGGCAGAACGTCGGCGCCAAGCGGATGGACCGGGCCCGGCAGGGTATCCGGGTCACGGTGACCCTCTCCGCCCTGTGGTCGCTGTTGATGACGGCGGTTCTCATGCCCTTCCGCGAGCCCTTGGTGGCCTTCTTCTCCCCCACGCCGGCGGTGATTCACGCCGGGGCGGTGTACCTCCAGTGCATTATGCCGTTCTACTTTTTCTTCGCCGTCATGTTCTGCCTGAACAACGCCATGCGGGGCGCGGGGGACAGCGTCTTCCCCATGGTGGACGTCATCTTGTCCCTGATCCTGGTCCGGGTCCCGGCGGTGTACTATCTGGCGGACCGCTTCGGCCCCGATTATATGTACTACGGCTGCGCCGTGGGCTGGGCCGTAGGGCTGGCCCTGTCCCTCGGGTGGTATTTCTCCGGGCGGTGGATGCGGCACGGGAGCCTGGCGGACCGGGAGAGGCCGGAGCAGTAGGACGCCTCCTCCGGCCCGTTCGTCGGACGGCGCAGAAGGACCGCTATCCGCGGCGGAAAAACCCGCTTGTAATTTCCTGCCGGTTTCGGTATAATAAACTAATTGCACATCCCCGTCAGTACCGGCTGTCCTTCCATTCGGGGCCGCCGTTTTAAAGGAGAAAGACCATGGAAAAGAAAAAGTTCTATATCACCACGCCCATCTACTACCCCTCGGACAAGCTCCACATCGGTCACACCTACTGCACCGTGGCCACGGACACCCTGGCCCGCTATCACCGTTTGCTGGGGGAGGACGTTCTGTTCCTCACCGGCACCGACGAGCACGGCCAGAAGATCGAGGACAAGGCCAAGGAGGCCGGCGTCACACCCCAAGAGTTTGTGGACCGCATTGTGGAGGGTCCCCGGGGCGTGCGAGATTTGTGGAAGCTGATGAACATCTCCAACGACCGCTTCATCCGCACCACCGACAGCTACCATGTAAAATCCATCCAATATATTTTCCGCAAAATGCACGACAACGGCGACATCTACAAGGGCACCTACAAGGGGAAATACTGCACCCCCTGCGAGTCCTTCTGGACCGAGAGCCAGCTGAAGGACGGCTGCTGCCCCGACTGCGGCCGCCCTGTCAAGGACGCGGAGGAGGAGGCGTACTTCTTCCGCCTGAGCAAGTATGCGGACAAGATTCGGGACCTGCTGGAAAATACGGACTTCCTCCAGCCCCGCTCCCGGGTCCACGAGATGGTCCGCAACTTCATCGACCCGGGGCTGGAGGACCTGTGCGTCTCCCGGACCAGCTTCTCCTGGGGCGTGCCGGTGGACTTTGACCCGGGCCATGTGGTCTATGTGTGGGTGGACGCCCTCTCCAACTATATCACCGCCCTGGGTTATGGCAACGACTCCTATGACGACTATCAAGACTGGTGGCCCGGGGTGAACATCGTGGGCAAGGAGATCGTGCGCTTCCACTCCATCATCTGGCCCGCCATGCTCATGAGCCTGGGGGAGCCCGTGCCCCAGAAGTGCTTTGGCCACGGGTGGCTCCTTCTGGACGGCGGCAAGATGTCCAAGTCCAAGGGCAACGTGGTGGACCCCTATATCCTGGCGGAGCAGTTCGGCGTGGACGCGCTGCGCTTCTTCCTCATGCGGACCTTCCCCTTCGGGTCCGACGGCAACTTCTCCAACGAGCTTTTGATTCAGACCATCAACACCGACCTTGCCAACGACCTGGGCAATCTGGTTTCCCGCACCACCGCCATGGCGGGCAAGTACTTCGGCGGGAAGCTCCCGGCGGCCCGCCGCTATGAGAAGGAAAAGGACGATGAGCTGGTGTCCATGGCCCTGGGCCTCCGGGCAAAGTACGAGGACGCCATGGACCACTATGCGCCCCATAAGGCTTTGGACGAGGTGTTCAGGGTCATCCAGCGGGCCAACAAGTATATTGACGAGAATATGCCCTGGGCCTTGGCGAAGGATATGGACGCCAACGGCCCCCGCCTTGCCAGCGTTCTCTACCACCTGCTGGAGGCCACCCGGATCTGCGGCATTCTCCTGACCCCCTTCATGCCCGAGAGCATGGACAAGCTCTTTGCCCAGATCGGCGCGGAGAAGAACTGCCAGACCTGGGACAGCGCCGCTATGTGGGCGGCCCTGGACGAGGACGTGACCGTCACCAAGGGGGAGAACCTGTTCCCCCGGGTGGACATGGTCAAGGCGCTGGAGGAGCTGGAGGCCGCCGTGGAGGCCGCGAAACAGGCGGAGTCCGGCGTGGAGCTGGAGCCCCAGCTTACGGAGCAGGTGGACTTCGACACCTTCTGCAAGTCCGACTTCCGGGTGGTGAAGGTGAAAGCCTGCGAGGCCGTGAAGAAAAGCGAGAAGCTTTTGAAATTCATCCTGGACGACGGCACCGGCGTGGACCGGCAGATTCTCTCCGGCATTCACAAGTGGTACGAGCCGGAGGATTTGGTCGGCAAAACCCTGGTGGCCATTGTGAACCTGCCTCCCCGGAAGATGATGGGCCAGGAGAGCTGCGGCATGCTGATCTCCGCCGTCCATAAGGAGAAGGGAGAGGAGGCGCTCCACCTCCTCATGGTGGACAACGCCATCCCCGCCGGGGCCAAGCTCTGCTGAGTTCCATTTTCGGCAAAACGGAACCGCAAAAGCCTTCGCGCGCTCCGCCGGTCCGGCAAAAAATCAGGCCAAAACGGCGGCGGCGGGGCCGGCCATTTCACAAAAACGCGTATACTTTCCCAAATGCAGGAAATACTGCCTCCATACCTTAAAAAGTAGGGAGGCAGTATTTTCATGTCCAAAACCTTGAAAGAGAGCGAGACCCTGAAAAACCTCATGCGGGCCTTCGCCGGCGAGAGCCAGGCCCGGAACCGCTACACCTTCGCCGCCAGCCTCTGCCAGAAGCAGCAGCTCCACGTGCTGGAGGCCGTTTTCACCTTCACCGCCAACCAGGAAAAGGAGCACGCCGAGATTTTCTACAACCACATGAAGGAGGCCGCCGGGGACACCGTCCACATCGACGGCGGCTATCCCGTGGACCTCACCAACGACGTCTCGAAGCTCCTTCGAATGGCCCAGCACAACGAGTTCGAGGAGTTCGACCCCGTTTACCCCAGCTTCGCCGAAACCGCCCGGCAGGAGGGCTTCCCCCAGGTGGCCTCCTCCTTCGAGCAGATTTCCAAGATCGAAAAAACCCACGGCAACCGCTTTGCCCAGTTCGCGGAGCTGCTGGAAGCCGGGAAGCTCTTCGTCTCCGACGCGAAGTGCGGCTGGCTGTGCCTGAACTGCGGCCACATTCAGGAGGGTCTCCAGGCCCCCAAGGTCTGCCCCGTCTGCTCCCACGACCAGGGCTTCTTCATCCGCCTGGAGATGGCCCCCTACGGCGGGAATATCCTGCGGGGATAAGGCGTTATCCGGCGGCCTCCGTCTCCGCCCGGACGTAGTCATAGGGGCCGAACACCGGCTGATCCGCCCGCAGGCCGTTCACCGCCGCCGCCAGGGCCCCGGCAAACGCCTCGGCGGACAGCGTCTCGTCCTCCGGGCGGACAACGGCGGCCATCGCCCCCGGCTCCTCCCCGCCGCCTGCGGTCAGGAGGAGCTGGGGCGGATTCTCCAGAGCCGCGAAATTCTCCGCCGGGAGAAAGGCCACATCCACGCCCCCCTCCCGCACCGCCTGGGCCGCGGCCTCCGGGGAGGAGCTGACGGAGACGCTCACCGCCTCCGCCTCCACCCCCTGGTCCGCCAGGGCGGCCCCCAGGGCCTCCGGCAGTTCCCGGACGGCCTGGGCCAGCTCCTGGGAGGAGAGGTCCCCCCGGGGAATCTCCACGAAGAGCGTGTCCAGGCGAAGGGGCTCCGCCTCCGGCGGGGCGGGCGGCTCTTTTGAGCCGCAGGCGGAGAGCAGGACCAGAAGCAGGGCGCAGAGCAGCGGAAGATACGTTTTCATAGAGACTCCTTTTTTACGCGGTCCGGCGAAAATCCGCCGGTTTTTTTGTGGACAATCCGCCCGACCTTTGGTATAGTATTAACAACCGAACCGGCGGGCGGCGTCTTTATTCTAGCACGTCCCCGCCCGGCGCGCAAGGGCGGAGCTCCGTCGCCTTTCAAAGAGAAGCGCCATGCTGCGCATCCGGAGGGAGGCCGCGGCCGGTTCCCGGGCCGCGGAAGGCCCGCCCCCTATGGAGAGGCGGGGCCTCCCCTGTCGGGAGAAGTTCTATATTCTCAGCCGCTCCGTTCTGCGCCGGCCCCCACCAAATCACGACAAAGGAGAATCACCATGGAAGAAGAAGGCATCGTCTCCATCTGGCTCGGCAATTTTGAGAGCCGGGAAGCCCTGGCATTTTACGCCGAGAACCGCTTCAAGCGGAACGAGAACGGCGAGAAGGTCCCGTCCTTCACCCAGGACTTTTTCAACGGCGACCTCTGGCCCTTCGAGCCGGAGGTGTTCGACTATGAGTTTAACGACGTTCCCTCCCAGGACCCGGCCGTGGTGGCGGAGCCTTTGGGCGAGGAGCTGTCCCGCGCCCTGGCGGAGATTTATTCCAGAGGTTTCGACCACCCCTACAACGCCGTGATCGCGATCTACGACTATCAGTTTGAGGGCAGCCGCCACGTCCCCGGCGCGCCGGCGCAGTTCGTCGCCTCCCTGTCCTACATAGAGCGCTGAATCCTCCTCCAACGCCGCCCCGGTTCGCCGGGGCGGCCGTTTGCTTTGGCCCTTCCCCTCCGGGCCGCAGACGGAAGGCCGCATTCCTATATAACGCACAAATAGGGCGAGGCCCGCCTTCCCCCAGGGAGGGCTCCTCTCCTGCCCGTAAAAACTTTTTTCTTTTTCTCTCTCCGGTGAAAGTTTCCGCCCCGCCGAATCGTATCCATAACGAGAGCGCTCCAAAGGAGTTGATACCATGGATAAAAATCATCAGGCGGAGCGGCTGGCAAACGCCTATGCCGACGCGATTCTCCGCCTCAGCTATACCTATTTGAAAAACACAGCCGACGCCCAGGACATCTGTCAGACGGTGTTCGTCAAGCTTTTGACGGAGCCCCGGGAGTTTGAAAGCGCGGAGCACGAGCGGGCCTATGTCCTCCGCATGGCGGCCAACGCCTGCAAGGACCTTTTGAAAAGCCCCTGGCGCAAGCGCACCTGCGGTCTGGAAACCGTGCTGGAGGTCCCCGCCCCGGAGGCGGGGGACGGCTCCGTCCTGGCGGCGGTGAACGAGCTGCCCGCCCATTACCGGGCCGTGATCTACCTTTTTTACTACGAGGGCTATCAGGCGGCGGAAATCGGGAAAATCCTGGGCGTCCCCACCGCCACCGTACACACCCGTCTGGCCCGGGGGCGGGCCAGGCTCAAGGATATCTTAGGAGGTATGGACTATGAGCGATCTGTTTGACTATAAGAAGGAGATGAGCGCCCTGCGCTTTACGGAGAGCCAGAAGCGGGCCCTGGCGGAGGCCGCCGCCTCCGCCGCCGGAGGAACCGCGAAACGCCGCCGCCCGGTGTTCCGCACGGCCCTGATCGCCGCCGTTCTGGCGGCGGTCCTGGCGGTGGGGTCCAGCGCGGCAGGGATTCTGCCCGCGCCGGCAGACGTGTTCGCCCCCCTCTTCGGCGGGGCCGTGGCCCAGACGGAGGTCATTGACAAGATCGGCCGTCCCATCGGGGCCGGCGATTCGGACAACGGCATTACCATCACGGCGGACGCCATCATGGGCGACGCTTACAACGCCGTCGTCGTCTATACCATCCGCCGGGACGACGGGGAGCGGTTCCTGCCCGCGGACAAGAATCTGGACGGCTCCTATCTCATGATCGGCGGGTTTGGCGGGTCCTCCTGGTCCAGAGGCGGCGGCCACGGCACGGCCTGGTTCGTGGACGAAGACCCAGACGATGACCAGGTGCAGTATGTGGAGGCCATGAGCCTCACCGGCAAGCCTCTGACCCATGCCAACGCCACGGCGGAATTTGAAAACCTGACCTATTGGGACCCGGAGACGGAGGCGGAAGCGACCTTGTATGCGGGCCACTGGAAATTCCGCTATGAGGTGGATTTCGAGGACTGCGGCGTCCGCCTGGGCAGCGGGGAGACCTTCTCCCAGGACGGGCTGAAATTCACCATCGACGGCATCAGCGTGTCCCCCATCGCCGTGAAGGTGGATTACACCGCCGACGCCGAGGCGGCCTGGAGCGACGCTCCCAGCGGACGCCAGGATCCCGAGGACGCCCGTCAGACCAAGCGGTATCTGGAGAACATCGAGATTCTGCTGACCAAGACCGACGGCACCGTCGTCGACCTCAGTGGCGCGGGCGGCAGCATCTGTCCCGAAGACGGCGTGTCCGTCTGCTCGAAGGGCCAGGTCTTCGACGAGATCGTCCCCCTGGAGGACATGGCTTCCATCTCCGTGGGCGGCGTGGTCTGCGAAATCCCCCACAACTGAATCCGCAAGGCCGGGACTTTCGTCCCGGCCTCAGGCTGGCGAAAATGTCTTTTCGCCAGCCTGCGCAAGTTTTTCAAACCTTTCAAAAGATTTGAAAAACTTCTGATTGAAAACGAAAGGAACCCCTCCTGGGTTCCTCTCGTAACTCTCTTCCTTCCCGTTGCGTCAATCTTCTGCATTTTTTCCACACGCTGAGGCCGGGACTTTTGTCCCGGCCTTTTCCTTATTCAATTTCAATATGTACCGACTCATGGAACTGGGGCTCCACCAGTCCGGGAATGTCCACCGCGTCGGTGAAGCGCACGTCCTGGGTGTACTCCTTCAGCAAGGAGACAATATAGGGATGGGGACGCTCGTCGGGCCGCCCCGCCGCCGCGCAGACCACAATCGTCTTGGGCGCCAGGCGGCTGACGCTCTTCCGCGTGGCGGAGGTTAGGGAGGCGTGGTGGGGCAGCTTCAAAATGTCGCAGGGCGTCAGGGTGTCGTTGTCCCAGGCCGCGCCGTACATGTCGCCCCCCAGGACAATCTCCTTGCCATGGTAATAGAGCCGCTGGCGGAGGCTGGAGATGTTCATGGACTTGGTCCAGCGCATCAGGTCATAGCGGTTCCGCTCCCCCCGGAAGGCGGCGTCGTAAACCGCTTTTTGACGGGGATACAGGGCGGGCTCGCCGGGGAGGATATCCATGGTCAGCTCCTCCGTCAGCTGAAGGGTCTCCACCCATTCCCCCGGCAGCTCCACGAACTCCCCCACCCGGCCCGGGTGCTCCCGCAGGGCCGCGGCGTAGATATCCAGGCAGCGGAGGAGGTTCCGGGCCGCGCCGGGGAGTCCGTTGTCCCCGTCGGGGTCCAGGGGGCCATGGCCCTCGGTGGGCACGTAGGTGGTCAGCATCTGGTCCACCTCCACCGCCTCCAGCACCCGTCCCAGGCCGCCAATGTGGTCCCGGTGGAAGTGGGTGCACAGCAGAATGTCCAGGCGGCGGATCCCCTGCTTTTTCAGGAAGTCCCCGGCGTAAATCCGCTTGGACCGGGGGTCCGGCGGCGCGGGATGGTCGTCCCGGATCAGATTGTCATGGCCGCAGTCCACCAGCATGGCGAAGCGCCGCCGCCCCTCCTCCAGCTCCTGGATGAGAATGGAATCTCCGTTGCCCACGTTGATGAAATCCAAAACCAGCATACGCTGCGCCCCCCACACTTATTTATTTGGAATAGGATACCACAGCCAGAGTGGCCTTGCAAGAAAAAGCCCCCGGTCTCACCCGCCAAATTTTTGCCCAAAATTTCGACATCCTGACGAAGCCGCCCCCCAGCGCCCATCTCCCCCGACGGGAGGCCGGCGGAGGGCGTTCCGATTATGGGATACATAGTTGTAACAATTCCGGCGCGCATTCTCCCGTCCGACGGACCGTTCCCGGGAAGCCGCCCCCGCCCTCCCGGCGTCCGTTCACTTTATTTGCTACATAACTGTAACATACAATTCCCGCTCCGCCCAGGAAAAAAGAGCGCCGCAGCGCCCTTTTTTCTCAAGCCTTTTTCCCCAGCAGCTTCTCCGCCAGCAGGCACAGGGCCACTGTCAGCACCATGTCCGCCAGGGTGCAGCCAATGACCAGGTCCACGCCCATCAGCGCCCGGTAGGCGGCAAAGCCCACGGCCCAGACCGCCAGATTCCGGCCGTCGAAGTCCACGCCGAAGCGGTCCCGCTTCAAGAGGAAGAAGTCCGCGATCTGAATGGCGATCATGGGAGCGAAGACGGAGCCGATCCAATACAGGAAACCGGTGATGTCATCCATGGGAAACAGCATCGCTCCCGCCGTGCCCACAATCGTAACCACCGCCGCCGTCCGCTTTCCGCCGAACTTTTGGCTGAGGGATCCGGCGGAGATGCCGGCGGACCACGCGTCCAGGAAGGTTGTGGTGACGGTGGAGAGAACCAGGATCACCAGCGCCGCGGCGCCCAGTCCCGCCTTTACCAGGATGGCGGCAATGTCGCCCTCTCCGGTGAGAATCGCCGCGCCCATGCCGATGGCGTACATCCAGGTGGAGACCAGTCCGTAAACCAGAGTGCTGGCCAGGGTTGCCTGGAAGGGCTTCTCCGCCTCCCGGGTATAGTCGCTGACCAGGGGCAGCCAGCTCAGGGGCATGGCCACCGCCAGCTCCACCGCCGCGCCGAAGCTCATGGCCTCCCCGGCGGAGCCGCCCGCCGCAGTCGGGCCGGAGGAGACGATGACCCCGCACAGCACCACGGTCAGCACCAGCAGGGCGGACATGGAGATTTTATTGATCCACCCCAGATTGGTGACGCCCACCAGAATCCAGAGAAGGATCAGCCCGCCGATCACCAGACACCAGAGCCAGTGCCCGGCGGAGAAGATGCCCCCCACGGCCAGGGCCCCGTCATAGATCATAATGGCGGTCCAGCCCACCAGCTGGAGCACGTTCAGCAGGGCGAAGAGGAGCCCGCCCCGCTGGCCAAAGCTCATTTTCACGGTCTCCATGGCGCTTTTTCCGCTCCGGCCGCCGATCAGGCCCGCCAGGAAGAACAGCCCACAGCCGATGACGTGGCCGGCCACAATGGCCGCCAGGCCCTTGGCAAATCCCAGGCCCGCGAAACTGGTGCCGGTGAGAATCTCCGCCAGGGAGACCCCCGCCCCGAACCAGATCAGGCTGTTTTGAAAGACGGAGGTCTTCTTCACGCTTCCCCCTCCCCGCCGGTAAAGCGGCTCTTCAGGTCCCACATGTGGTCCATGGGTCCGGAGCCCCGGCCCAGGTTCAGCCGGGCGGAAAGGGCCCCGAAGATGTATTCCTTCGCCCGCTCCACCGCCTGCTCCAGGGGAAAGCCCTTGGCCAGGTTGGATGCAATGGCGCTGGAGAGGGTGCAGCCGGTGCCGTGGGTATTGGGATTGTCCACCCGCTGGGAGCGGAACCAGCGCCCCTCCCCGCCGGGCTGCCAGAGGTAATCGTTGGCGTCGCTGATCTGGTG
>Ga0209694_1001713_pt1 | contig 21825 bp, 14 predicted proteins | sample GluameincwithD2O_FD_187499 | JGI IMG/M metagenome (GOLD analysis project Ga0209694, IMG submission 187499) | Mouse cecum microbial communities from Vienna, Austria - Glucosamine amended microcosms incubated with D2O (SPAdes) (version 2) | ecosystem: Host-associated > Mammals > Digestive system >... | reverse complement strand
TCGGGGTTTTCCGACGCCAAGGCGGCGCATCCGGAACTGGCGGCCGTGGAAATCGAGATGGTCGAGGAATCGGAAAACCCCGAAGAGGCCGACCGCTACGACTACTATTATGTCCCGACGTTCTATGTCGGCGGGACGAAGGTCCACGAAGGCGGCATCTACCCCGACGAAGTGGAGCGGATTCTGCGCAAGGCGCTGGAATGAAGAACCGAAACGAACTGAAAATATGGAAAAGAAAATTGCCAAGGACCTGCTGTCGATAGGCGCGGTGTTCCTGCGACCCGAACAACCGTTCACGTGGGCGAGCGGAATCAAGAGCCCGATTTACTGCGACAACCGGCTGACATTGACGGCCGTGGAGGTGCGCAGGCATGTGGAAGCCGGACTGGCGGAAATCGTCCGCACCAAATACCCCGAAGCGCAGGTGCTGATGGGAACCTCGACGGCCGGAATCGCCCATGCCGCAATAACGGCGACGCTGCTCGACCTCCCGATGGGTTATGTCCGTTCGGGAGCCAAGGACCACGGCCGCGGCAACCGCATCGAGGGCAAACTCGAAAAAGGCCAGAAAGTGGTGGTCATCGAAGACTTGATTTCGACGGCAGGCTCGTGCATCGAAGTGGTGGAAGCCTTGCGCGAAGCGGGTGCCGAGGTGCTGGGCGTAGCGTCGATCTTCACCTACGGGATGCAGAAAGGGCTGGACCGCCTGCGCGAAGCGGGCGTGGAGAACCACAGCCTGTCGAACCTCGACGCGCTGGTCGAGGTGGCCGCGGCCGAGGGGTACATCCGCCCCGAGGACAAGCAGCGCCTGATAACGTTCCGCAACAACCCCGCCGACGAGGGGTGGATGAAATAATCGAATTAAAAATGAAAAATTAAGAATTGAAAATTATTCTTGTCGTATGCAACATCGGTAGTGACTGGCGAATAATAGACTGATTTTTAATTTTTCATTCTTCATTTTTAATTACCCCAAATTTATGCGTCATCTGATAGACCCCATGGACCTGACGGTCGAAGAGACCGGGCAGGTCATAGCGCTGGCGGAGAAAATCATAGCCGACCGTGCGGGATACAGCCAGGCCTGCAAGGGCAAGAAGCTGGCGACGCTGTTCTACGAGCCCTCGACCCGCACGCGGCTCAGTTTCACGTCGGCGATGCTGGAGCTGGGCGGCGAAGTCATCGGATTCTCGGACGCCCGGTCGTCGTCGGTCTCCAAGGGCGAGACGGTGGCCGACACGGTACGCGTCGTCCGTTGCTTTGCGGACATCATAGCGATGCGCCATTTCAAGGAGGGCGCTCCGCTGGTCGCGTCGCAATATGCAGGGATTCCGGTCATCAATGCGGGCGACGGCAGCCATGCCCATCCCACGCAGACGCTGACCGACCTGCTGACCATTAAGCGCGAGAAAGGTCGCTTCGACCATCTGACCGTCGGTTTCTGCGGCGACCTGAAATTCGGCCGCACGGTTCATTCGCTCATCAAGGCACTGTCGCGCTACGAGGGGGTGAAGGTCATCTTGATTTCGCCCGAAGAACTGCGCCTGCCCGACTACATGCTGCACGAGATGAACACCAATTTGGGGCTGGAATTCCGCGAGGTGCGCACGATGGAGGAGGCGATGCCCGAACTGGACATCCTCTACATGACGCGCGTGCAGAAAGAACGCTTTGCCGACGAAGCGGAGTACGACCGGGTGAAGGACAGCTTCGTACTCGACCCTCAGAAGCTGAAGACGGCCCGCGAGGATATGATTGTCCTGCATCCGCTGCCGCGGGTCAACGAAATAGCGCGGTCGGTCGACAACGACCCGCGGGCGGCTTATTTCCGGCAGGTGGAAAACGGCAAGTTCGTGCGCATGGCGCTTATTCTGACGCTGCTGGAGCAGGCCGGGGAAAACAAGCCTTACGGGCGGACGCCGGTTTTCGCGGAATCGTACATCGTGAACGAACGGACGTGCCCGAATCCGCGCTGCATCTCGGCGACCGAAGATGTGGACCGGCTGTTCCGCCGGGCGGCCGACGGCACCTGCCGCTGTGCCTACTGCGAAGCCGAAGCGCGGTAAGGACAAGGCGTTTTTATGAATCGCGGGCTGCATAGGTGCAGCCCGCATTTTGTTATCGGTCAGCGGAAACGGATTTGGATTTGCACGTGTCTTGCACTATCTTTGTAGACCATAAGCAAGCGAAACGACGATGTACCCCGAAACGCCCCGACCCGGCGAGGTCCTGGATATGGCGGCATTCGACCGACTCTTCGGCGAATACCGCCCGCGGTTCCTCCGTTTCGCTGCGGGCTATGTGGCCGACCCTGCCGAGGCCGAAGACATAGTCATGGAGAGTTTCGTGGCGGCGTGGAGACACCGCGAAACCCTCACCGTGGAAACTTTCCCGCCCTACACGCTAACCATCGTCAAAAACAAGTGTCTCAACCGCCTGCGCGGCCAGGCCGTGCGGCTCCGTGCGGCGGAGACCCTCCACTCCCATAATACGCAGGTCTTGCGCACACGCATAGCGACGCTGGAAGCCTGCAACCCGGAAGAACTCTTCAGCAAGGAGGCCCGCCGCATCGTGGACGAGACGCTGGCGCAGATGCCTGAACGTACGCGCGAAATCTTTGTCCGCAGCCGTTTTCGCGGCCAAAGCTACAAGGAGATCGCCGACGAAATGGGCATCACGGTCAAGAGCGTCGAATTCGAGGTCTCGAAAGCGATGAAGCGGCTGCGGGTAGCGCTGAAAGATTACCTCGCTTTCTTCCTCTTCTGGTTCACAGCCAACTGATTACTTTCCCAGACGGTACCACCCTCACAGGACATCCCTGAAAAAAATGATTTTTTTTCAGGGATGTCTTGCGTAGAGGGGTTATTACTATGTCATGGAGAAAGAACTGTTGTACCGATTCTTCGATGGTAAAGCCTCTGCCGAGGATGAACGCCGGGTGCTCGAATGGCTCGGCGAAGACCCCGCGCACCGCGAGGAGCTGCTGGCCGAACGCCGGGTGTTCGACGCGTTGCTGATGCACGCCCGGCCCACCGGCCCGGCGCGGCAGACCGCGCACAGGGGGCTTATACTCCCGCCATGGGTGCGCCGAACGATGCGATACGCTGCCGCGATAGCCGTGGCGGCGAGCATCGGTGCGACCTGGGTGTCGCGCACGAACGACAAGTTTGCGCAGGCTTGCAACGTGATTTCCGTGCCGGCGGGACAACATGTGGACGTGACGCTGCCCGACGGCACCCAGGTCTGCATGAACGCGCTCTCCGAACTGCGCTATCCTGCATTCTTTACGAACGACGAACGACGTGTCGAGCTGAAAGGCGAGGCGTTTTTCGACGTGACGCACGACGAGAACCGTCCGTTCGTGGTCGAGACCTATGCCTGCAATGTAGAGGTGCTCGGTACGAAGTTCGACGTCGAAGCCCGTGCCGAAGCCGAAGAGTTCACCGCTTCGCTGGTCGAAGGCCGCGTCCGCGTGGTCGACAAGGCCGATTCGCGCAACCGGGTGGAATTGCAGCCCGACCACCGGGTGCTGCGGACCGCAGGCCGGCTGGTGGTGGAACCCATCCCCGACCATGAACGTTTCCGTTGGCGCGAAGGGCTGATCGTGTTCCGCGACGCCTCGTTCCGCGGGCTGCTGCGCGAATTCGAGAAGTGTTACGGCGTGCGCATCGAAGTGGAACGCGAGCCCGCCGGAACCCGCTCCCTGACCGGAAAAATCCGAATAGCCGAAGGCATCGACCACGCGCTGTGGATTTTGCAGCGCAACGCCGATTTCGAGTATGTGCGCAACGAAACCCGGGATGTGATTTACATACGCTGACCTCTCCCCGAACAAACCGCCCAACTTAATAAACCAAGATGAACCTATGAAGATGAAAAACCGGGCAAGAGCCTGCTTGCTGTTGCCTTTACTGACCCTGCTGGGCTGCCTTTGCGCCGGACGCGCCCGGGCCCAGTCCGTCCCGGTGACGCTCCATGCGACCGATACGGCGCTGGAGCAGGTGCTCGACCAGATCGAACGGCAGACGACCTACCTGTTCGTCTACGACCAGAGCGTCGACGTGGCGCGCAAGGTCTCGGTCGAGGCCACCGACATGCCGCTGAAAAACGTATTGCAGCAACTTTTCCGCACGACCAATATCGGTTATGAGGTGGAAAACACTTCCATCGTGCTGTTCCGCAAGGAAGCCGACAAGCCCGAAGGCCCGGTGACGGTGACCGGACGGGTGGTCGACCCTGCGGGCCAGGGTGCGGTCGGCGTGGCCGTGGTGGTCAAGGGCACGACCGTCGGCGCGAGCACGGGGCTCGACGGAACATTTACGCTGCAAGTCCCGCCCCCTGCGTCGCAGGCCGTTCTTGCGGTCAACTACCTGGGCTATGAACCGATCGAGCTGGCGGTCGGCAGCCGCACCGACTTTCAGATAACGTTGCAGGAGTCGGCGGTGGACGTCGATGCGGTGGTCGTCACGGCCCTCGGCATCAAGCGTTCGGAAAAAGCCCTTTCGTACAACGTTCAGAAAGTCGACGGCGACGCAATCATAGCGGTCAAGGACGCCAATTTCGTCAATTCGCTCAGCGGCAAGGTCGCCGGTCTGAACATCAACGCTTCGTCGTCGGGCGTGGGCGGTGCCTCGAAAGTGGTGATGCGCGGAACGAAAGGCATCGACCAGTCGTCGAACGCGCTCTATGTCATCGACGGTATTCCGATGTATAACCTTGCCGACGAGGGCGGTACGGAATTCAGTTCGGCTGGCGCGACCGAAGCCATCGCCGACCTCAATCCCGAAGACGTGGAGTCCATATCGGTGCTCACGGGCGCTGCGGCCGCGGCCCTCTACGGCAGCCAGGCCTCGAACGGCGCCATCGTCATCACGACCAAGCGCGGCGAAGCCGGACACACCTCCGTGACCGTTTCGAGCAACACGGAGCTCATGACGCCTTTCGTCATGCCGCAGTTCCAGAACCGCTACGGCACGTCGAACCTCGATGCGAGCTGGGGCCCCCGGCTCAACGCATCGAACAGCTATGGCTACGACCCGGCCAAAGACTACTTCCAGGCAGGAGTGGTCGGCACCGAGACCGTGGCCTTTTCGACGGGCACCGACCGCAACCAGACCTACGTGTCGGCGTCGGCCGTCAATTCGCGCGGCATCATCCCCAACAACGGTTACGACCGCTACAACTTCACGTTCCGCAACACGACGTCGTTCATCCACGACCGCATGAAGCTGGACATCGGCGGTTCGTACATCCGTCAGAAAGACCTCAACATGACCAACCAGGGCATCTACTCCAATCCCCTGGTTTCGGCCTATCTGTTTCCGCGCGGCAACGACTGGGAAGCCATCAAGATGTACGAACGCTACGACCCGGCGCGCAAGATTTACACCCAGTATTGGCCGCAGGGGTGGGGTACGCTGCGTTCGCAGAATCCCTACTGGATCAACTACCGCAACCTGCGCGCCAACGACAAGAACCGCTACATGCTCAACGCGGGACTTACCTACGACATCTTGCACTGGCTGTCGGTGAGCGGCCGCATCCGCATAGACAACGCCGAGACGGAATACACCGAGAAACTCTACGCGTCGACCGAGCCCACCATCGCCGAGGGGTCGGAAAACGGCTACTATGGCACCTCGACCATCAAGGACAAGCAGCTCTATGGCGACGTGCTGCTCAACATAAACAAGACTTTCGGCGAAGACTGGAGCCTGCAAGCCAACGTCGGAGCAGCGATTTCCGATACGCGCAAGAACGCCAGCCAGATGCGCGGCCCGATTCGTGCTGACGGTCTGCCCAACGTCTTCAACGTCTTCCAGCTCGACAACGCCACCACGCACCGCCAGCAGGAGGGTTGGCGCGAGCAGTACCAGTCGGTCTTCGCTTCGGCCGAAATCGGTTACAAGGGCACCTACTATCTGACCCTGACGGGGCGCAACGACTGGCCCTCGCAGCTGGCCGGGCCCCACTCGGTGAGCGCATCGTTCTTCTACCCCTCGGTGGGCGGTTCGGTGGTGCTCTCGCAGCTCGTTCCCCGCATGCCTGAGAACCTTTCGTATGTGAAAATCCGTGGTTCGTGGGCCTCGGTGGGTCTGCCGTTCGCGCGGTTCCTGGCCTATCCGACCTACGAATGGGACGCTTCGCAGAACGTGTGGAAACCGCAGTCCGCCTATCCGATGTACGAGCTCAAGCCCGAGCGGACGAATTCGTGGGAGGTGGGTCTGACGATGCGCTTCCTCAAGCACTTCAGTCTCGACGTTTCGTACTACGACACCAAGACTTTCAACCAGACTTTCGACCCGCAGATTTCGGCCTCGTCGGGCTACTCGAAGTTCTACGTGCAGACGGGGTCGGTGCGCAACCGCGGTGTGGAGCTGGCGCTGGGCTACAAAAATACGTGGAAGAAAGTGACCTGGGCGTCGAACTTCACCCTCTCGTCGAACCGCAATGAAATATTGGAGCTGGTCGACAACTACAAGCATCCCATCACGGGTGAGCTGATCACCAAGGAGCGGCTCGACGTGGGCGGACTTTCGCAGGCGCGCTTCCTGCTCAAGAAAGGCGGTTCGCTGGGCGACCTCTACTCGACGGCCGACCTCAAACGCGACTCGAACGGCCATATCTATGTGGACGAAGCGGGCGACATCGGGGTCGAATACAAGGTCAGCGACATCAAGCTGGGTTCGGTGTTCCCCAAGGCCAACCTGGCGTGGCGCAACGACTTCCAGATAGGCGGCTTCAACTTAGGCTTCATGATTTCGGCCCGTCTGGGCGGCATCGTCTACTCGGCGACACAGGCCTACCTCGACGCGTTCGGCGTGTCGGAGGCTTCGGCTGCGGCGCGCGACCGCGGCGACGTGAGAATCAACGGCATGGACCGGATTTCGGCCGAGAAGTGGTACGGAACCATCGGCGGTAACGGCGGTCTGCCGCAGTACTACACCTATTCGGCCACGAACGTGCGGCTGCAGGAGGCTTCGATAGGCTACACGATACCGAAGAAGAAACTGGGCGACGTGGTGGAAATCACCCTCTCGCTGGTGGGCCGCAACCTGTGGATGATTTACTGCAAGGCGCCGTTCGACCCCGAAGCCGTCGCCACGACGGGCAACTACTATCAGGGCATCGACTACTTCATGATGCCGTCGCTGCGCAGCGTCGGCTTCAACCTGCGTCTCAAATTCTAACCTAACCGACGAACCGATGAAAACCATAAAACCTACGTTGCGCTTCCTGGCGGCGCTGCTGCTGACGGCGCCGGCCGCCTGCACGGCCAACTACGAGGAGTTCAACAAGAACCCCTACCAACCCGACAACTCGCAGATGCAGTACGACGACTATATCACCTCGTCGGCGCTCAAGGGGATGCAGAACCTGCTGATGCCCGAAGCCGAGGGCATCAGCCAGTACGTCGACTGCCTGATGGGCGGTTCGTGGAGCGGTTACAGTGCCGACACCAACCCCGGAACGGGCTGGGGCGGGCGCTATGCCACCTACAACCCCTCGCAGGCGTGGATCAACATCCCGTTCAACGACCCCATTTCGCAGTTCTATCCTTTCTACCTCCAGCTGCGGTCGGTGACCGACAACGAGGTGCTGCTGGCCGTGGGCGATGTCTGCCGGGTCGGCGTCATGCAGCGCGTGACCGACACCTACGGCCCGATTCCCTATTCGCAGGTGGGCGAGGCCAACACCCTCAATTCGCCCTACGATTCGCAGCAGGAAGTCTACACGCGGATGTTCGGGGAGCTCGACGCCGCGGTGGAGACCCTTTCGGCCCATGCCGCGGAGAGCTTCAGCGCCAAGGCCGATGCGGTCTACGGCGGCAATATCGCCAAGTGGGTCAGGTTCGCCAATTCGCTCAAGCTGCGGCTGGCCATGCGCATCGTCTATGCCGACCCCGAGACCGCCCGCACCAAGGCCGAGGAAGCGGTGGCCGACCCCATCGGGGTGATGGCCGACAACAGCGACAACGCCCGGCGCCTTATATCGAAGAACAACCCGTGGGATTTCTTCATGAACCAGTGGGGCGATGCGCGCGCTTCGGCCGACATCGTCAGCTACATGAACGGCTACAACGACCCGCGCCGCGAATTTTACTTCACGCTCTCGACTTTCGATGAGAAGACTACGGGCATCGTCAACGGTTATCACGGCGTGCGCAACGGCATCGAGCAGCAGCGCTACCTCAACTCGAAGGAGACGATGAACTGCTATAGCCGTATGGCGGTGCGGTCGAGCGACCCCATTTGCATCATGAACGCTGCGGAGGTGGCGTTCCTGCGGGCCGAAGGGGCCCTGCGCGGCTGGTCGATGGGCGGCGACGCCGAATCGTTCTACCGCCAGGGCGTGACCCTCTCGTTCGAGCAGTGGGGAGCTGCGGGAGCTGCGGAATACTTGGCCGACGCCGAACATACGCAGGAGACCTACGCCGACCCGCTGGGCAACTACTCCTACAGCGGCACTCCTTCGGGCTGCACGATAGCTTGGGAGACGGGCGCCGACCGCTTCGAGCGCAACCTCGAACGTATCATCACCCAGAAATGGATCGCCAACTACCCGATGGGCGTGGAGAGCTGGTCCGAGTACCGCCGCACGGGTTATCCGCGGCTCATGGCTGTGCCGCACAACATGAGCGGCGGCGTGGTCGACGACGCCCGGGGAGCCCGCCGCATGCCTTATCCCGATACGGAATACACCGAGAACACGGAGAACTACGCCAAGGCGCTGCAAATGCTGGGCGGCAAGGACGACATGTCCACGCGCGTGTGGTGGGACCGCAAAAACAACTGACAATGAACACCGACATGAAAACGACATTCCATAAAATAGCCCGGTTGCTGGCGGTGCCGGCAGCGTTCCTGCTGGCTTCGTGCAGCGACTGGACGGACCCCGAATCGCTCGGGCTCCACACCCCGGAGATAGGGGAGGAGTATCCCGAACAGTATGCCGCCTACCTGGAGAACCTGCGGAGCTGGAAAGCCACGGCGCACCAGGCCGTGCTGGCGACTTTCGACAACTCGACCGCCGAACCCTCCTCGCGGGCCCATCATATCGCTTCGCTGCCCGACAGCTTAGACGTGGTGGTGCTCACGGCGCCCGAACTGCCCGAATGGCAGCAGACCGAGATGGAGCAGACCCGCCGCGACAAGGGCACCCGCTTCATCTATGCGGTCGACCATGACGGGCTGCGCAGCGACTGGGAAGCCGCCGGGGGCGCCGATGCGGCCGAATGGACCGCCTACCTTGCGGAGCGGATGGCTACGGCTTTCGATGCCTGCGAGCAATACGGCTACGACGGCGTTCTGGTGCGCTACAACGGCAAAAGCACGCTTCACATGACGCCGGAAGAGCTGGCCGTCTACACCGCCGAGCAGCGCGCTTTCATCGGCCCGGTGACCGAATGGGTCGACGGCAGCGAATCGAAACTCTTCCTTTTCGGCGGCGACCCCACGACCCTGCTCGACCCGAAATTGTTGCTTAAGGCCGACTACATCGTGGTCGACACGTCGGCCGCCACGAGCGTCGATGAACTGACGTTCGCCGTGCGCTCGTGTATGGGCCCGCAAGTTCCCGCGGGGCGGTTCGTGGTGACGGTTCCCACCGTCGTGCGCGACGACCCCGACGCTGTGGGCTACTACGGCAAGGAGATGGCCCTGCCGCTGGCCGCTGCGTGGATGACCCGCCCCTCGGCCGACTTCACGCGGGCCGGATTGCTGGTGGAGGGCATCGAACGCGATTTCTACAATGCAGGGCTGATTTACAAACATGCGCGCGAGGCGATTGCGACCGTCAACCCCTCGCCCAAAAACTGACGACCCCATGAAAATCGAACGAATCATAACGACTGCTTGCGCCGTAGCGGCTCTCGGGCTGGCCGGGTGCAAGCACGACGACCCCAACGAAGTGCGCTTCGACAACAAGGTCTTCATCGACCGCACGGAACTCTCGGCCGACCTGCCCGTGAAACCCACCACGCAAAGCTACACGCGGACGCTGAGCGTGGCCACGGCCAAACCCGTGGACGGGGAGCTGACGGTGCGCTTCGAGGCCGACGCCTCGAAGGTGGAGCGCTTCTGTGAAGCCTATTACACCGAAGCCGAGCTGCTGCCCGAGGAATTCTACACCATCGAGCCGGCCGAGGCGACGATTCCGGCCGGGGGCGTGAAGTCGTCGGAAGCGACCGTCGGGTTCCACCGGCTGGACGGGCTCGACATGAGCCGCTCCTATGTGCTTCCGGTGAGCGTCCGCTCGGGAATGGAGGTGCTCGAAAGCGCCCGCACGTACTACTACCTGCTGCGCGAGGGGGCCATCATCAACGTGGTGGCCGACATGACGGAGACTTACGTGGAGTTCCCGAAGTTCGACAACCCGGCCCCGCTGAGCGGCCTGCGGCAGATAACGATGGAAGCGCTCGTCAAGGTCGACAAGTTCGACCGGATGATTTCGACGGTGATGGGCATCGAGGGGCTCTATCTGATGCGCATCGGCGATGCGGGCTACGCCAACAACCAGATTCAGATTGCGGGCCGTTCGTCGAACGAAAACTTCCCGACGGCGGCCGAGAGCCCGGCGATTCCGGTAGGGCGCTGGGTCCACATCGCCGTGACCCACGACCTCATCAAGGGCGATTGGCGCATCTATCTCGACGGCGAGGAAAAGGCCTCGGGCAAGCAGGTCTACGGCACGCGGACGCTGGCCGTGAAGACCGACGTCGCATCGCCCGGCACAGGATTCCACATCGGCCTTTCGTACGACAAGAACCGCTGGCTGGCCGGCTGCATCGCCGAGTGCCGCATCTGGAACGTGGTGCGCACGCAGGCCGAAATAGCGGCCCACCCCTACGAGGTGGACCCGGCGTCGGAGGGGCTGGTGGCCTATTGGAAATTCGACGAGGGGTCGGGAACCGTCATCCGGGATTCGTCGCCCTCGGCCAACCACGGCCGCGTGGGGCAGAACCGCGACGGCGAGGTCGTCCGGGGCATCGGCTGGACGAAAGTCTGGCTGCCCGAAAAACAAGCACCAACCAATGAATAACCCAACCATGAAACGAACCATAAAGAACCTGCTTTGGGCGGCTGCGGCCGTGCTGGCTTCCTGTACCGACGGAATCGAGGTCCCCGGACCCTCGGGCGAGGGCTTCGAGGGGGTGGACCAGACCTGCGGCTATGTCCGCAACCTCGACGAACCGCGTTCGACGACGACGCTCGAACTGCGCAACGGCAAGCCGGGCACGACGCAAATCTACTTCGGCATGACGCGCCCCGCGGCGAAGACCATGACGGTGACTTTTGCCTACGACGAATCGGCGCTCGCCGCCTACAATCTCGCCCACGCCACTTCGTATGAACTCTATCCGGCCGACGCCGTGTCGTTGCAGGCGGGCGGACGTGCGCTGGTGACGGCGCAGTCGCAGCGCTCGTCGGAGATAACGGTGACCGTCGAAGCGGCGCCGGCAGCGGCCGAGGGCCGGACCTATGCCGTGCCGCTGCGCGTGACCCCCTCGGACGCCTCGATCCGGATGGCGCCGGGCGAAGACGTCTACATGCTGCTCGTGAAGGACATGGGCGACATTCCCGATGCCACGAAACCTTCGGGCATCAAGATAGTGAGCTGCATGGAGGTCAACGAGACCAATCCGCTCAACAACCTGGAATTCACGCTCAAGAACAGCGGCAAGATGCTGGTCGACATCGTGGTGCTCTTCTCGTCCAACATGAACTACGACGCGAAGACCGGGCGGGTCTACATCTCCAACAACGAGAACATCCGTCACCTGTTGGACAACCGCGAGAAATACATCAAGCCCTTGCAGCAGCGCGGCATCAAGGTGGTGCTGAGCATGATGGGCAACCACGACCGGGCCGGCGTGGCGGGGCTGGCCGACGAGACGGCGCGCGCATTCGCCCGCGAACTGAAAAACTTGTGCGAAGCCTACGAGCTGGACGGCATATTCTGGGACGACGAGTATTCGGACTACGCAGAGGGCCCGGGCTTCGTCTACCCGGCGTCGGGCACCGCGGCGGCGAGACTGATTTACGAGACCAAGCAGGCGATGCCCGACAAGCTCAACATCGTCTATATGGCCTACATGGGCGATTACATGGCCGGAACCTACCGCCCGGGACGGCTCTACAACCTCCCCGACGTGGACGGCCGTCCCTCGGCCGAATGGGTCGACTACATGCTCAACGACTACCGCCACGAAGACTTGGTTACGGGCTATCCGGTGCAGCGGCTGGGCATCTACCCCGAGGAGTATTTCAAGGACGTCTTCAACCTCATTATCGCGGGCCAGGACGAGTACCAGCAGATGCTCGACACCGGGTGCCAGGTCCACATGATTTTCGCCATGGACCCCACGCGAGCCAACTTCTCCCAGCCCAATCCCAACCGGGTGGGCTGCCAGCTGGAGTCGATGCGGAACATCGCGTCGCGGCTTTTCGGCGACCAGCTGGTCTGGTCCGGCAAGACCTACGCCAAGGACTGGTAGCCCCGGTCCCTGCATGAAAACGAACACCAAATTACACACCTAAAACTTAAATCAAAATGAAAAAGTATCTGATTTTGCTTGCTTCGGCAATGCTCGCATGGTCGTGCGGCGATGACAAGAACGTGGACGAACCGCAGAAACCCGAACCTCCCGTGACGGAAGCGGCCATCTCGCTCAGCGCGACGGAGTATGCCTTTGCCGCGGCCGGGGGTACGTCGGATGAAATCACGGTGACGTCGAGCGGCGCATGGGAGCTCATCGGCGACGACAAGGTATTCGAGCCGTCGGCCAAGTCGGGCGAAAACGGCGACAAGGTGACCTTCACCGTAGGCGTGAACCCCAAATCGGAGGAGCGCACCGGGACTTTCCAGTTCCTGTGCGACGGTGAGATCGCCGAGCTGACGCTCACGCAGTCGGGCGGAGACGAGCTCACTATCGAGACGCGCGAATATGCGGCACCCGTCAAGGGCGGCAGCATCTATGTTGAGGTCAAGGCTTCGGGTGCCTTTGAATACACCGTCGAGGAGGGGGCCGACTGGCTGACCAAACCGACGGCCGCTTCGGCTGCCGCTGCAACTCCGGAACGTGCGGAGTTGGTGGCCGCCGCCAACGACACGGGCAAGGCCCGCCAGGCAACGGTGACTTTCACGCTGGGCGAACTTTCGGTTCCGGTAGTGGTGACGCAGGCGCAGAACGATGTGCTGAAAGTCGCTGAGGGGACGGACGTAACTTATAATGTCGGCAAACCCGCCGAGACGATTGTGTTCGCATTCGAGGCCAACTTCAAGCCCGCGGTCGCTGCTTCGGCCGATTGGATTACCGTAGGCGAACCCGTGGCCGCTTCGGCCGATGAGGGTGTTGCGGCCTATACGCTCAACATCGAAGTGGCCGCCAACGACGGCGAACCGCGCGAGGGTAAGGTGACCATTGCCCATCCGGAGAATGCAGAACTCAATTTGGAGGTTACCATCAAGCAGGAAGGCGAGGAGCCGCTGCCGGAGGGTGCGGTGCGTATTCCCGATGCCAACTTCCGCGCGAAACTGCTGGCGCTGGGTTATATTGAGAGCGCCGACAGCGAAATCTGCAAGGTGCTTGATGATGGAACGACGATGCCGATGATGAATGTCAGCAATAGTAATATTGCTGACTTGACGGGCATCGAAGCCTTTACCAATATTACAAGTTTGGTGGCTGACGGAAATACCGGAATTACACGTTTGGATTTGAGCCATAATTCCAAAATTACAAATTTGACACTTCGCAGATTGACTAATCTTACGTATGTTAATCTTGGTGCGATTAATATTGCGGGCTGGTTTGAACTTATTGCTCTGACAAGTAACGAACTGACGGTCATTTCGACTGGCACAATCGGCACGTTCGAGTGCAACGGAAGTAACATCCGAAAAGTCGATTTCTCGCAATGTACTGGTTTCAATACGGTGATTCTGACGGGCTGGCAAAGCCTCGAAGGTGAGATGGATTTGCATAATTGCACTAATATTAATAAGTTGACGCTTAATTTATGCCGCAAACTCGGGAAACTGATTCTTCCGGCATCGCGCAAAGACGTAATGACTTACAGCCCGGGCGGCGATGTCAATCCCGATTTGATTGTAGAATATAAATAACCCCCGAATCTTTGCAATACCCGATGACCCCGGTCCTCCTGAGGAGGGCCGGTTTTTTTGTGCGAATCGGAAATATATAATATTTCCGCGGGGCGGAGCGGGAAAAATCCGGAGCAAAAAATTTGCGGGAATAACAAAAAACGCTACCTTTATTTTTCATTCGGACGCGATACCGCCATGAACCGCACACCCAAGAATTCCCCCCCCCCACGGGCTGGAGGAGGTCTACGCGAAATACAAACCGTATTTCGTGCGGATCGCCGTGTCGTATGTGCGTGACCGAATGGCGGCCGAAGACCTTGTCGCGGACACTTTTCTGAAAGCCTGGGAGAACCGCGCGGAGACGATGCCCCGCAACCTGCCCGCCTACCTGCTGACGATGCTCAAGCGCAAATGCCTGGACCATCTGCGCGATAGGGCCATTCATCTGCGGATTCATCAGGACCTCCACCGGACCGAGCAGCGGGTGGTCGGCGAGCGCGTCGCTCGGCTCGAAGCCAACGACCCCCAGAACCTCATGATGACCGAAGCGCTTGCCATCATCGAGCGCGAACTGCGCCGGATGCCCGAACAGCGGCGCCGGATTTTCGTGGCCCATCGTTACGAAGAGATGTCCTACCGCGAAATCGCCGCCGTGTACGAGCTTTCCGAGGGCCAGGTGACCTATGAACTCCGTGCGGCGAAAGAGACGCTGAAAGCCGCGCTCAAGGATTATCTTCCGCTCGTCGGATTGCTTCTCAGCGGCCTTTGAGAAGCCGGAAAATTCCCCTTCCGAATTATTAAAAATATTTATTTGCAGGATTTTGCGATTTTTTTCGCAAATCCCGCTTCGTTGTGCGTCAATATAGCGATTATGGAGAAAGAGACATTGTATCGCTATGTGGCGTGCCAGGCATCGCCCGAAGAGGAGACGGCCGTACTGACTTGGCTGGATGCCGACCCCGCACACGAATCCGAGCTTGCCGAGGTGCAGCGCCAGCACGATCTGGTGGCCATGAGCGCCCCGGTCATCAACGAGCTCTATGCCAAGGACCGCACTTTCCGGCTTGGCCGGGCCCTGCGTCGTTGGTGCGCCGCTGCGGCCGCAGCCGTTCTGCTGGCGTTCGGCGGCTATAATTTTCATGTCGCGCGGGATTTCTCGCAGCGCGGCGAACAGCTGCTGACCGTGTCGGTGCCCTACGGACAGCGTGTCAATCTGACTTTGCAGGACGGCACTTCGGTGTGGCTCAACGCCGGAACGACGTTCCGGTATCCGGCGCTTTTCACGGGGCGTGAACGCCGGGTGGAAATCGACGGCGAAGCGCGGTTCGAGGTGGCGCACGACGCCAGGCATCCTTTCATCGTGGAGACCTACGCCTGCGACGTGGAGGTCCTGGGTACCAAATTCAATATCATGGCCGAGGAGCGGAACGGTCTTTTTGCCACGGCCTTGTTCGAGGGTCGTGTCGCCGTGACGAACCGCATCGTTCCCGGCGAGCGGCTGATGCTGGAACCCGACGAAGTGGTGACGCTCGAGGGCGAACACCTGTGCCGGGCGATGATCGGCAGCGATGAGGAATACATGTGGACGAACGGAATCATCGGGCTCACGGGCCAGACGTTCGCCGAGCTGATGCACCGCTTCGAGAAGACTTTCGGCGTGACGATCCGCATCGAGCGCGAACCCTCCATCCGCATCGGACAGGGTAAGATCCGCCAGTCGGTCGGCATCGACAATGCGTTGGAGGTGCTCCGGCGCTTCGGCGATTTCGAGTACGTGAAAGACGAGCAGAGCAATACGATAACCATCCGATAAACCAAGTATAATCCGAAAATCCGACTGCCTATGATGTAAGCCGACCTTGTTTGAAGATCGAATGACATTGCCGGAACTCCGAAAAAATGGCCTGCACGGATAGTAGCGTATCCCGCAGGCCGGGGTTCGGGCGAATTCTCTACCTAAACCTAAAATGAACGAATTTATGAATAAAAAGATTTTCCGGCAGGCGAAAAGGGCGTTCGTGTTCCTTTTTGTGTTCGGATTGTGTCTTTGCCGGCTGCAACCGGCGGTGGCGCAGAACAGCAGCTTGCCTCAAGTGACGATCCGCATGGACCGTGTTCCGATGTCCGAAATCATGTCCGAAATCGAGCAGCAGACCAAATATCTGTTCGTCACGGGCGCGGACGTCAAGACCGACCGTATCGCCAGCCTCGACGTGACGGCGGCTCCCCTCACCGAGGCGCTGAACCGGATGGTCGCAGGCACCGACCTGAGCTACGACATCCGTTCGCTGAGCATCATCCTTTCGGTGAAAAAGGCCGAGCAGCCCGCTTCCATTACGGGTTATGTGCACGATGCAAGCGGCATGCCGATCATCGGTGCGACGGTTATTGTCCGTGACACCTATATCGGTGCTACGACCGACGCCGAGGGCCGTTTCGCCATGTCGGTTCCCGCACCTTCGACGGCTTGGCTCGAAGTGAGCTATCTGGGCTACGAGCCCCAGGCGCTCGCCATCGGCAGCCGCACTTCGTTCGACATCACGCTCCAGGAATCGGCTTCCGAAATCGAGTCGGTGGTGGTGACCGCCCTCGGTATCAAGCGTTCGGAAAAGGCGCTGTCGTACAACGCTCAGAAAATCAACGCTGAAAGCATCGTCGCTGTCAAGGACGCCAACTTCATCAATTCGCTCAGCGGCAAGGTCGCCGGTCTGAACATCAACGCTTCGTCGTCGGGCGTGGGCGGTGCGTCGAAAGTGGTGATGCGCGGCTCGAAGTCCATCGAGCAGTCGTCGAACGCGCTCTATGTCATCGACGGCATCCCGATGTGCAACTTCCGCAGCGACGGCAGCGAGGAGTTCGATTCGCAGGGCGCTTCGGAAGCCATCGCCGACCTCAACCCCGAGGACATCGAGTCGATGACCGTGCTGTCGGGTGCTGCCGCGGCGGCGCTCTACGGTTCGGACGCCGCCAACGGTGCCATCCTCATCACGACCAAGCGCGGTACGGCCGGACAGACGACCGTGACGGTGACCAGCAACACGGAGGTGCTCACGCCTTTCGTGATGCCGATGTTCCAGACCCGCTACGGCACGGGCGACAAGCTGGCCGGAGCCACCAACGGCATCTATTCGTGGGGCGAGCGCCTTAATTCGTTCAATTACCGAGGATACGACCCCGCCGCCGACTATTTCCAGACGGGTGTCGTGGGTACCGAGACGGTTTCGTTCTCGACGGGCAACGAGCGCAGTCAGACCTACGCTTCGGCCAGCGCCGTCAATTCGCGCGGTATCATCCCCAACAACGGTTACGACCGTTACAACTTCACGTTCCGCAACACCTCGTCGTTCCTCAAGGACAAGCTCAAGCTCGACGCAGGTGCCAGCTATATCATCCAGACCGACCGCAACATGGTCAACCAGGGTGTTTATTCCAACCCGTTGGTGTCGGCCTACCTCTTCCCGCGCGGCGACGACTGGGCGGACATCAAGATGTACGAGCGCTACAATGCGTCGCGCGGCATCTACGAGCAGTATTGGCCGACGATGGGTGCCGACACCTACCAGATGCAGAACCCCTACTGGATCAGCTACCGCAACCTGCGCGAGACCCGCAAGGACCGTTACATGCTCAACGCGTCGCTGACCTACGACATTCTCGACTGGCTGTCGGTGTCGGGCCGAATCCGGGTCGACAACTCCAACAGCGACTATACCGAGAAGCTCTACGCTTCGACCAACAACCTGCGCACCGAGGGTTCGCCCAACGGTCTGTACGGCATCACCAAGACCAACGACCGCCAGACCTACGGCGACGTGATGGTCAACATCAACAAGACTTTCGGCGATGACTGGAGCCTGCAGGCCAATGTCGGCGCTTCGATTTCGGACCTCTATTCCGACGCATCGAAGGTCCGCGGTCCCATCGCCTACGGCGAGCAGACGGGTTACGACAAGGACGGCAACCCCATCTACGAGCCCAACAACATTCCGAACGTCTTCAACGTCTACAACCTTTCCAACTCGAAGACCGTCCGCGAGCAGATCGGCTGGCGCGAGCAGTCGCAGTCGATCTTCTTCTCGGCCGAAGCCGGGTTCAAGGGGGCTTATTACCTGACGGTGACGGGCCGCAACGACTGGCCCTCGCAGCTGGCAGGTCCCAATTCGGTGAATTCTTCGTTCTTCTATCCGTCGGTGGGTGCTTCGATCGTACTGTCGGAAATCATCCCGAACATGCCCAAGGACCTTTCCTATGTCAAACTGCGCGCATCTTACGCGTCAGTGGGTCTGGCTTTCTCGCGTTTCTATGCCAACCCGACCCGTTCGTGGAACGCTTCGACCAATAGTTGGAACCTCTCGTCGCAGAGCCCGCTCTACGACCTGAAACCCGAGCGCACCAAGTCGTTCGAGGTGGGTCTGACGATGCGTTTCCTGCGCCACTTCAACCTGGACGTTTCGTACTACAACACCCGCACCGTCAACCAGACTTTCAACACGGGTATCCCCGCGAGCTCGATGTACAGCAAGGTCTACAAGCAGGACGGCGACGTGCGCAACCGCGGTTTCGAGCTCTCGCTGGGCTACCGGAACACCTGGAACCGTTTCTCGTGGGAAAGCAACTTCACGGCCAGCGCCAACAGCAACAAAATCATGCGGCTGGGCAAGGAGGTGGTCGATCCCAACACGGGCAAGGTGATTCCCATCGGCGACCTCAACGTGGGCGGCATGGGTAACGTGCGCTTCATCCTGCGCGAGGGCGGTTCGTTGGGCGACATTTACTCGCGCGCCGACCTGCGCCGCGATTCCAACGGCGACATCTACCAGGACATGGACGGCAATATCTTCGTCGACAACAAGACCCAGACCAAGGACTTCATCAAGCTGGGTTCCGTCTTCCCCGATGCCAACCTGGCGTTCCGCAACGACTTCCGCTGGCGCAACCTCAATTTCGGGTTCCTGCTGACGGCCCGCATCGGCGGCGTGGTCTACTCGCGTACGCAGGCCGTGATGGATTACTACGGTGTGTCGGAGGCTTCGGCCGCAGCGCGCGACGCAGGCGGCATCGTCTTCAACGGCAGCGACATCATCGACGCGCAGAAGTGGTACCAGACCGTGGCCAACGGCGATACCACCCCGCAGTACTATACTTATTCGGCTACGAACGTGCGGTTGCAGGAGGCTTCGATCGGCTATACGATTCCGCGCAAGCTGCTCGGCAACGTGTGCGACATCACCGTGTCGGTGGTGGGCCGCAACCTGTGGATGCTCTACAACAAGGCGCCGTTCGACCCCGAAGCCGTGGCTACGACGAGCAACTACTACCAGGGTATCGACTACTTCATGATGCCTTCGTTGCGCAGCGTCGGCTTCAACCTGCGTGTCAAATTCTAACCAAGCTAAAACGCCATGAAATTCAACATATCGAACATCAAGGCGGTCTTTGCGGTGGCGGCGCTCGGCGCGGCTTCCTGCACGGCCAACTACGAAGATATCAACCGGAACCCCTACGAGGTGACCGGCGAGGAGATGGAGCGCGACGGTTACGCCATGCGGTCGTTCATGACCACCATGCAGAGCTGGGTCGTTCCGACCGACCGCAACCAGTGCCAGTTCACCGACGTGCTGCTGGGCGGTCCCTACGGCGGGTACATTACCGACGCCAACAGCGGTTTCAACACCGGAAAGTTCTCGACCTACGACCCGAAGTCGAACTGGTCGCCGGTGTTCTACCGCGTCGTCTATACCAATGAAATGTCGAACTTTTCGGAGCTGTGCAAGGTGACCGAGGACGAGAACGCCATCGCCGTGGCGAAGGTGGTGAAGGTGGCCGGCGTGCACCGCGTGACCGACACCTACGGTCCGATTCCCTACACGCAGGTCGGCACGGGCGTCAATCCGGTGCCGCTGGATTCCGAAAAGGAGGTCTTCAAGGCCATGTTCGCCGACCTGGACGCCGCCATCGAGGTGCTGACGCGCAACCGCGCTGGCATGATTTCGACCGACGCCGACCGTGTCTACGGCGGTAACCTGGAGCGTTGGGGCCGTCTGGCCAATTCGCTCAAGCTCCGCCTGGCGATGCGTATCGTCTACACCGATTTCACCACCGAGGACGGCCGCACTCCGCAGCAGCTGGCCGAAGAAGCCGTCGCTTCGGAGTTGGGCGTCATCGCCGACAATGCAGGCAACGCCATGTACATGGGCTTCGGTAAGGACGGCAATCCTTTCTACGTCTGCTTCTTCAGTTTCAAGTCCGGTGAGGGCGACCACCGCATCGCTGCCGACATCACGTCGTTCATGAACGGTTACGCCGACCCCCGCCGCGCCAGCTATTTCAACGAGGCGACTTTCAGCGGCGGCGGTTACGTGGGTCTGCGCAACGGCATTCGGATTCCCGACGACGAGCGTATCAACAAGTATTCGCGTTACAACGTCACGGCTTCGACGTCGCTCATGTGGATGAACGCTTCGGAGGTGGCCTTCCTGCGCGCCGAGGGCGCTTTGCGCGGCTGGGCGATGGGCGGCGACGCCAAGACGTTCTACGAGGAGGGTATCCGGCTGTCGTTCGAGCGCTGCGGCGTGGCGGACCAGCTGGCGGCCTACATGGCTTCGGCGGCGCTTCCGGGCAGCTATGCCGACCCGGCGTTCGATCACGATTATACCAACCTCTCGACGGTGACGATTCCGTGGAACGATGCAGCCGATTTCGAGGAGAACCTCGAACGGATCATCACCCAGAAATGGATCGCCAATTTCCCGCTGGGTTCCGAAGCGTGGGCCGATTACCGCCGCACGGGTTATCCGCAGTTGTTCCCCGTGGTGGTCAACAACAACCCCGACATCACGAACTTGCAGTTGGGCGCCCGCCGTCTGACTTACCCGCTGGAGGAGTACGAGGCCAACGGCGCGACGATTCAGGCCGCTGTGGACGAGTGGCTGGGCGGTCAGGACAAGATGTCGACCCGGCTGTGGTGGGACTGCAATCCCCGGATCCGCTAACCTATAAAACCGACAAACCATGAATTTCAATATCAGAAAACATATCCTGCCCCTCGCAGCCGTTCTTTTCATGGCGGGCTGCCACGAGGCGGTCGAACCCGAATCCATCGGGGTCAACTACGGGTCGTTCGAGCAGGCGCACCCCGAGCTCTACGCGCAGTACATGCAGGCGGTTCGGGAGTACAAGGCGGGTGCTCACAAGGCCGTGTTCGTGACGATGGACGTGCCCGAAGCGGGCGCTGCCACCACCCACCGCACGCAGCACTTCATGGCCATTCCCGACAGCGTCGATTTCATCGTGGTCAATACGCCCCGGGAGCTTTGCCGGACGCTGGTCGACGAGATGCGGCAGGTCCGCGAGGTGAAAGGGACGCGCGTTCTCTTCAACATCGACTTGCAGACGTTCGAGAACGATTGGACGCAGGTGCTCAAGGAGGACCCGTCGCTCACCGAGGAGGATGCGCTGGCTTATCTCGACGGACGCGTCGATGAGCAGATTGCGCTGGCCGACCGCTGGGGTTACGACGGTTTCATCTTCACCTACCCGGGTCTGGCCGTGGGCAGTATGCAGGGCGAGGCGCTGGAAGTCTATTCCGCCCGTCAGGACGCGTTGTTCGCGCCCATCCGTGCATGGCATGAAGCCAATCCGTCGCGCTTGATTATCTTCCGCGGCTTCACCGGAGCCCTCACGGAGGCCAACATTCCGTTGCTCGAAGAGTGTGCC